>SXGT01734164.1_pt1 | contig 49082 bp, 35 predicted proteins | sample 3176221 | NCBI WGS metagenome assembly SXGT01 (sample SAMN11356862, study PRJNA531348) | freshwater metagenome | isolation source: freshwater sample F1-120 | place: China: Fuxian Lake, Yuxi | collected 2017-12-25
GACCGCAAGAAGGACCTCATCAAGACGTCGGGCGGCAAGTACATCGCCCCGCAGGCTCTCGAAGGTCGCTTCAAGGCAATTTGTCCGTACGTGAGCGCCATCGTCGTGCACGGCAACAATCGCAACTTCTGCTCGGCGCTCGTGACTGTGGTGGAAGAGGACATCAAGGCCTGGGCCGCGCAGAACGGGCTCGGCGGAAAGAGCTACGCCGAGCTCAGCCAGGAGCCACAGGTCAAGGCGCTGATGCAGGGCTACTTCGACACGCTCAACAAGGAGCTGCCGAGCTACTCGACCATCAAGACCTTCGCGCTGCTCCCGGCCGATCTGTCCGTCGAGACCGGCGAGCTCACGCCGAGCCTCAAGGTCAAGCGCAAGGCCGTGGAGGCGAAGTACAAGGAGTTGCTGGACGGCATGTACCCCGCATCCCTCGAGTCGGTATAAGGGGGACGGTCCTTACATGTTGACATTATGGCTTCGACCAAATGTCAACATGTAAGGACCGTCCCGGAATCAGACCGTCCCGGAATCAGAACGGCGTGCTCCAGCGGAGCGTGACGGGCTTCGGGGGGCCGAGGCGCCGCGCTTGGTCCTCCAGCGCCTCGAGGTAGCGGCTGGCGCGGGCGGCGGCGAACAGATCGATTGCCAGTGTCGCTGCGGCCTCGAGCGAGAGTCCGAGGCCTGCGCCCTCGAGCATCGGGCGATCGGTGGCCCCGCCGGCGATCGCCATGGCCACCCCTCCAACGATGCAGATGAGCTCGACGATCTCGATGGTCAGAAACAGGCGATCGACGCGCTGCATGCGCTCCAACTCGTCGCGCACCGCGCGCACGGGGTCGGCCGCAAAGGCGGTGTCCAGCGCCTCGGCGCGGCCGTCGCTGACCGCCAACATCGTGATGCCAAACGCCGCGTGCGCCGCCCCGAGCGTGAGCAAGGGGATGGCCGCACCTTTCGCGCGTCCGTCGTCCAGGTCCAGGATGCCCCCGCCAAGCCCCAGGCCCGCGACGCCAAACGACAGCCACGCCCCGCCTGAGGCCTTCTCGCCCGCGAAGTAGGTGCGGCCGGCCGAGAAGGGCGGAGGCGGCTCGGCGACCGCCGTCGCGGTAGCCAAGACTGCCGCGAGAGCGACTACTTGCACGTGGGCAGGTTCGTCCGCCAGACCAGCGGGCCGAGCCCTTGGGCCATGCCGAGCGGCGGGATCGTCGCGTTGTCGAAGACGTTCACGATGCTGTAGGCGTGCTGATTCCAGATCCGGCGCGTCGCGACCCACGAGTCGTCCGAGTTCGAGAACGCGCGAATGGCCGGCCCGTTGCCGAAGGACTCCAGCGACACGACGATCTCCGCGTGGTTGTCGCCGTCGATGTCGGCGATGACCGGCTGGTCGAGTCCCGTGCGGCTCGAGCGCGGCGCCTGAAAGATGATCGTCCCGTCCGAGCCCCGAATGACGTACACGCTACCCTCGTCGGCGTAGACGACCTCCGCCACGCCATCACCCTCGACGTCGAAGGCCGAGGGCCCTGCCGCTCCGGTCTCCTCCTGCACCGGGACGGTCCACAACAGCTGGAGGTTCTTGTCGAACGCCTTGAGGAGCTTGTCCGCGGCCGTGACGAGCTCGAGACCCGGGTTGTTCTTGTCGAGGTCCGCCACCGCTGGCGTCGCGATGCAGCAGCCATCGTAGCCGACGTCCACCGGTCCCTTCTGCACGCTCCCGGTCTTGCCGTCGACGATGACGGCCTGCCCGCCGGCCCCTCCGTGGATGAACACCTCGATCGTCCCGTTCAGATCGAAGTCCGCCGCGGCCGTGCCGTGCGTATCGCCGACGTTCGCTGACCACAGCACCGTGCCGTCGGCCTTGTAAGCCGTGTTGCCCGCGATCACCTCGGGCTTCCCGTCGAGGTCCACGTCCGCGACGATCGACAGGTGCCCGTGCCCGTCCTGTCCGCGCCCGAGCTTGCCGACCCACTTGATGGTCCCGTCCAAGCCCGACCACACGGTGTTGCCAAGGGTGATCTCGGGGATGCCGTCGCCGTCGAGGTCCGCGATGCTGGGCGCGCCCATCTGCTCGGTGTCCCACACCGAGCCGGTGTAGGGCTCGCTCTCCCAGAACAGCGACCCGTCCTTGCCGTGAAACGCGATGAGGTGGCCCTTCATGTACTTCCCGCAGATGGTGAGCGGCAGACCCGCGGGGAGCCCGGGGCAGTTCTGGCCTGGCCCGCTCTTCTCGTAGGCGATGGCCACGATCTCGGGACCCGGCAGCCCATCGAGCTCCGCCGCCGCGAGACCGCCGCCGTACGTCACGCGGTACTTCTCCGCGACGACCGACCACATGTGGGAGCCGTCCTTGCCGTGAATCGCGCGGAGGACGGCCGGGACGTCGTCGTTCAGCGACGGAAAGCCGCCCTTGTGCGTCGAGAACAGCACCTCGGGGATATCCTGGCCATCGACGTCGCCATCGCCATCGTCATCGTCCAGGTTGACCACGATCGGTGACATGAAGACCTGACCAAACTCCTTGACCGCGGGGTCGCCATCGGCCGACTTCCACTCCCACTGCACCTTCGGCTCGAACTTGCCCGCTGGCAGGCACGGCGGCGGCACCGGCGGCGTGTCTCCTTGAGCCGACACGGCCGCGGTTTGCGTCGGCGTCGCGCAGTCATCGCTCGTCACGACGATCTTGCCCGTCCGCTCGGTCAGGTCCTTGGGCGTAAACAGGACCGGGACTGCAATCCCCTGGCCCCCGGCGAGCAGCGTCGGAGCGGGCGGGGCGACGAACGTGAAGCCATCGGCGCCACCGAGCTGGATGTCGACGCCCTTGACGAGGATCTCGCCAAAGCCCGTATTCTTGCACACGAGCGTCATGGCCTTGGGCTGTCCGAGCGGCACCTTGCCGAACTTCATCAGCGACGGCTGACACGTGAGCTGCCCCGAGCACGGCCCCGTGTAGCCGGAGCCGGTCATCGAGATCTTGAACGTCGGCGTGTTGACCGAGCTGTTCTCGACCGTGAGCACGCCGCCATCGGGGCCCGGCTTGTCGGGCGTGTAGGTGGCGACCACGTGCAGCTTGCTCGACGCGCCGAGGATCATCGGCGGCGTCTGATCGGGCGCGAAGGAGAAGTCCTTCGACGACGTGGCCTCCATGGCCAATGACAGGATCTGGACCGGCTCGGTGCCGTCATTGGTGATGTCGAACTCCAGGTTCTTCTTGCTCCCGACGAGCACCGACCCGAACTTGAGGCTGGCCGGACCGGTGATCTCGCTGACGACCGACGACGGCCCGAGGCTCACGACGGCCTTCAGCGAAATCACCAGCGGCTTGGCCAGCGCGGGCTGCGTTTCGACGACGATGCTCGAGATGTGCGAGCCACCCTTCTCGCTCGTGAACGCGAGCTTGAAGGTCTGCTTCTCGCCAGGAACGACGAGACCGGCCGGCGTATTGGAGCCCGCGACGTAGATGAAGCCGCTCTCGGGGCCCGTCTGGAGGTCCGCCGAGATGATGTTGAGGTTGACCGTCCCGTCGTTGCGGAGGCTGAACTCTTGCGTCTTCTCGACGCCGGGGGTCGTGCTGCCGAAGTGCACCTGGCCGGGCAGGGCGGTGAGAGCGGGCCCTTCGACCGGGCTGGTGTCCGGGACGTCCTCGGCCGGTACATCTTCGGCCACACCGGAGTCGGGCTCGACCGCAGGGACATCGGGCGAGACAGTCTCGACGCCCGCGACGTCCACCTGGAAACCCGTCCCGTTGCCGTTGTCGCGCTGACCGAGCTGCGTGAGGCCGCCACCTCCATCGGTCCCGCAGCGGACCAACACCAGTAGTGAGACGACTCCAACGCTGCCCCAGGTCCACCGCGCGCTCATGGCCTTGCCTCCCGCCCGGCGTCGAGCCCGGCGCGCGGCACGATAGCAGACCCGCGCAACCGCCGGAAATGTTGACAGAGCCTCGGCAGCCCTCGACGCTCCGCACCGGCACCGCGGGAGGACCATGCGCGCTCGTCATGTATTTCGAAACGTGTTCGTAGTCTCGGCCACCCTGGCGACCACCGTGCTGTCCGGCTGCCCCGCCGTCACCTCGCAGACGGTGCGCCCGGTCCAGCCGCCGAGCGAGCCCGAGCCTCGCTTGACGTGGCCAAGCTACGTGGGCGCCGAGGAGGTAGCGCTGCTCGAAGAAGCCGAGCGTCGCATCGCCGACGATCGTCAGGGCGACCTGCTCTTGGCGATCAAGGACAGCGAGGGCTTCCCCATCGCCGAGGACGCTCTGGAGGTGCGCTGGGAGCTGCTCCGGCCCGCGATTGGCCTCGGCGTGCGCGGCCCATACGACGGTCCGAGCCACGGCGCGCTCCTTCGCGCCGGACTGGACACTCTCGTGGCGGAGCTGCCCTACGATCGTCTGGCGCCGGAAGCCGGCAAGCTCGACCCGGCGGCACTCGTGACGGAGAACGGCCTCGACGTCCTGCCGGAGCTCGGCATGCACGTCATCGGCGCCGGCCTGGTGGCCCCCGACACGCTGCCGAAGTGGCTGCGCTCTGAGCCCAAAGGCGGCCTCGCCGGCGTCGCGCGCAAACACGTCGAGCGGCTCGTCGGTCGGCTCCGAGGGCACGTGCGCGCGTGGGAGGTCGTGCGCGATCCCCACGGCTTTGGGCTCGAGAGCGCGGCCATGGTCGACTTCGTCCGACAGCAGGTCGAGGGCGTTCGCGCGGCCGACAGCGTGAGCGCGGTCCTGCTCGGCTTCACCGACCTTGGCACCAACAACGGTGCGGCCGATGGCGCGGCGCTCAAGGCCGCCCGCGCGATCCTCGAGGCTGGCCTGCCCATCGACGGCTTCGTCGTGCACCTGACGGCAAATACCTATCTCGGCCGCGAGGGACGCCTTGCCCCACGACGTGACCTCGTCGATGTCGGGCGCGCGCTCGCCGCACTAGCCAAGCTCGGCAAGAGCCTCACGCTCGTCCTTGGCGCGCCCGCCGTGGCGCATCCGACCGACGCCAAACTCGCTGGCTACTGGGGCCGTCGCTGGGATCCCGACCTCCAGGCGAGCTACGCCCGCGCGCTCGTCACGCTGGCGCTGGCCATCCCCGAGGTCCGCACCATCGCGTGGTCCGACGTCCTCGACGCCACCGCGCGCATCACCGGAGGCGGCCTGTTCCAGCCTCCCGGCGAGCCGCGCCCCGTCGTGTGGGCTCTTTCGGAGATCGCCACGACGCTGCGCTCGCGCGGTCGCGGCACGACGACCGACAAGGGCGAACTGCGTCTCCGCGGATTCGCGGGCCAATACCTCGTCACGCTGACGCATCGTGAGACCCGCCGCCGCGTTCACGTCCGCGCCGAGGTCGTGCAGGGCGAGCTCCGGACGATGCCCGTGACCTTGCCGGTCGAGCTGTCTCCGGTGCGCCCGCCGCTGCGAAGCGAGCCGTAGTTCGGCGTTCTACTTCTGCCGGCAAGCCCTGCGCCCCGGCGGATCTTTCTTGTCAATACGACGGCAAGTGATTAAAAAGCTCCGCGCTGCGAGGGGGCCTCGTAGTTGGGAGTTCCATCGGATTTCGCGTGGGGGTCAGGTCATGTTTCACTGGAATCGCGTTCTACGGTTGATAGGCGCAGTCGCGCTCGGCGCTGCGCTCGGTTGCACGGCAACGACGACGGGCACGGGCGGGGGCACCGGCACCGGTGGCACGACAGGCGACGCGACGACCGGCGCAGGGAGCGGCGGTGATGTGCTCATCGCCGACAGCGGAAAGACGACGGGCGGCACCGAAGATCTGGGCAAGGCCGATCCGGGGCCGGCGAGCGAGGACGCGCCCCTTCCCAAGGACACGGGCAGCACGGCGGGCGACGGCACGGGCAGCACGACGGGCGACGCGACGCCGCCGGACGACACGGCCTTCGTCGCGGACACCACGCCGTCGGAAGACACCCCCTCCGTGAGCGACACGACGCCGACCGAGGACACGCCGACCCTCAGCGACGCTTCCAGCTCCGATACCTCGACCTCTCCCGACGGGACCTCTCCCGACGGGACCTCTCCCGACGGGACCTTTACAGAGACCGGCGACACTGGCCCGACCATCTCCGGCACGTGCCTCATTGCGCAGGCCGTCCAGTGCGGCGACAAGCTCACCGGGCTGGTCATCGCCGCCGGGGCCACCAGCGCCTTTGGCACCTACACCTGCGACGACCCTGAGTTCGGGACCGACTACGGCGGCTCGGGCGAGATCATCGTCTCCTTCACCTCGCCGACGCAGCAGCTCGTCACGGTCGATACCACCAATACGTTCGACGTCGACATCATCCGGCTCGAGGACGCAGGCAACGGTTGCGAGGATACGCTGTCGACCTGCAAGGACATCGGCATCGGCGACCTCTCGTTTGAGGCCCAGGCCGGCAAGACGTACTACTTCGTGCTCGAGGGCTACGACGGTCCGCCGAGCGGGCCCTTCGGCCTCGACGTGACCTGCTGCAAGCCCAACTGCGACGGGAAGGTGTGCGGGACGGACGGCTGCGGCGGTACGTGCGGTGCGGGTTGCAAGGTCGGCGAGAACTGCAACGCGGGAGCGTGCGAGGCCGCGCCAACGACGTGCACCGCGGTCAAGACGGTCGGCTGCGGCGAGTCGTTGACGGGCTTGACCAACGGTGGCCCGGGCTCGACCTACGCGTTCTCGACCTACCCCTGCCAGGTGGACGAGGGAGATACGTTCACGGCGTCACCCGAGCTCACCTACGCGTTCACCAATCCCAGCAACACCAAGGTCAAGGTGACCTCCGATGGCGAGGGCTCGCTGAACCTCACCGTGCTCAAGGCGATCGAAGGTCAATGCACGGCGACGGAGGACAGCTGCATCGATCAGTCCTACGGTGACCTCACCTTCGACGCGGCCGCAGGCGAGACCTATTACCTCGTGTGGGACTCGTACAGCACATCGTCTCCAATCGATTCCGACTTCGACGTGACCATCTGCTGCCTCAACTGCGACGGGGTCGCGTGCGGCCAGGACGACGGCTGTGGTGGCACGTGCGGCTGCAACGCCGGTTCGCTGTGCACCGAAGGCAAGTGCGTCGAGCAGCCCACGACGTGTGCCCCAATCGCGGCGGTCAAGTGCGGCGATAAGCTCACGGGGCTCAGCAATGGCGGCCCAGGAGCGACGCTGGCGTTCTCGAAGTACACGTGCCAGTCCTTCTCGTCGGACGACTACACGGGCTCGCCAGAGGCCGTCTACTCGTTGACGCTCGATTCCGATCAGAACGTCACGGTCTCGATGACCAACAGCTCGAGCGTGGACATCACGGTGCTCGAGGACGTCGGCGCCGGCTGTGGCGACTCGAAGGAGGCGTGCCTCGACCAGGGCAGCGCCGAGGTCACGTTCGCGGGCAAGGCGGGCAAGACCTACTACCTCGTCATGGACTCCTACAGCGCCAGTGCGCCGGTCGTCTCCGGCATCGACCTCGAGGTCACCTGCTGTGTGTCAGACTGCGCCGAAAAGCCGTGCGGCGCCGATGACGGCTGCGGGGGCACGTGCGGGTGCGCCGAGGGCGGCGTGTGCGTCGCGGGGACCTGCAAGACCTTCGAGCCGACCTGCAACCCGACGCCCATCAAGTGCGGTGACAAGCTCACGGGAGTCAGCAACGGCGGAGACGGCGCGGGCCTCAGCTTTTCGAAGTATGCGTGCCAGAACTACTCGAGCGACGACTACTCTGCCTCGCCGGAGACGATCTATGCGCTGTCACTGGACGCTGATCAGTTCGTGACGTTCGACCTGACGGGCAGCCTGTCGGTCGACGTGACCGTGCTCTCGGGGCTCGGCGAGGCGTGCAACCCCACGAAGGAGCAGTGCCTTCTGCAGGACTCGACGACGGCGGAGTTCCAAGGCAAGGCGGGCCAGACGTACTACTTCGTGCTGGACTCCTACAACGATCCGGTTGTGACCGACATCGATGTCGAGGTCATCTGCTGCACCCCGAGCTGCGACCTTGCGGCTTGCGGCCAGGACGATGGCTGCGGAAAGCCGTGTGGGTGTGGGCCCGGCAATGCGTGCGATACGGACACCAGCACGTGCAAGGCTGCCGCCGAAGGCGACACCTGCGCTGCGCCGCTGCCCGTCGCGGCGCTCGGGGCGATCTCCGGTGACCTGTCCGGGCTGTACGCAAACGACTACGAGCTCAACGGCTGTGGCAGCATCTCGGGAGCCGATCCGGGCGTCAAGGACGCCGTCTACGCCTACTCGCCCACGGAGACGGGGACCTACCTCATCACCATGCCGACCTACGACTGGCTCTCCGGTGGCGCGAGCCTCCTGGCGGTCTTCGGCGTCTGCGATACGACGAGCGCGTGCCTCGGTGGCGCCGACTGGTTCTACGAGAGCCCGGAGACGTTCGCCATCGAGGTTGCCATGACCGCGGGAACGACGTACTACATCGTGATCGACGGCTACAGCAGCTTCGACGAGGGACCCTTCTCGTTCACCATCGCGAAGAAGTAGGCCCCCCCTTGGCGGCGAGGCGCGGCTCGGGCAAGCTCCGGCCGTGCCCGTCGTTCACTGGTTCGATCATCGCCGAGTTCCCGACCCGACCGACGCCGATGACAACGGCCTTGTCGCCGTCGGCGGCCGCCTCGATCCCGAGTGGCTGCTGGCCGGGTACTCTCGCGGGCTGTTTCCATGGTCGTCTCGCCCCATCCTGAATTGGTGGTCGCCCGATCCCCGCGCCGTGTTTCCGCTGGACCGCTGGCGCCCCCACCGAAGCGCCTTCAAGGCGGCGCGGCTCGCCGGCTGGCGATACTCGGTGGACGAGGCGTTCGATCGGGTCGTCGAATCGTGCGCTCAGCGTGCGCCGGGGCGCCGCAGCACCTGGATCACGTCGGACTTCATCGCGGCCTATCGCGTGCTTCACGCTCAGGGACACGCCCACAGCGTCGAGGTCTGGCGCGGCGACGTCCTCGTCGGCGGCCTCTACGGGGTCCACCTCGGCGGCTTCTTTGGCGGCGAGTCGATGTTTCACCGTGAGACGGGGGCGTCCAAGGCGGCCGTTATCTACCTCATCGACCGGCTCCGCGCGGGCGGGTTCCTCATGCTGGATGGGCAGGCACCCAACGCGCATCTCCTCAACCTCGGCGCCGTGCTCCAGAACCGACACGACTTCCTGGCCGACCTCCGTGTCGCGATGACCATGAGCGCTCACCTCGGCTCGGGCGCCTCGTCCCTCGATCCACGCCCTGGTGAAGGCTAGTCGCGTCGCAGCGGCAGGGTGAGGCAGCGCGGACCGCCGCGCCCACGCGAGAGCTCGGCGCCGTCGAGCGCGACCACGAGCTTGCGTTCGGCCCGACCGAGCAGCAGCGGGGCGTTCCGCACGAACTCGGCGGCCGTGAGCACCTCGAAGCCCTCCGCGTTGAGGCGCGCGAGCGTGCGCTCGTTTCGCTGGTAGAGCAGGATCTTGCCAGGAGCGAGGGCGAACGCGTTGGCGCCGTCCGTCCATTGCTCTCGCGCCTGGTGGACCGGATCGTCGCCTCCGCACGCGATGGCCCGCAGGGCGAGCCCATCCTCGCGGAGGACGTCCAGTAGGCCACCATCCCGCGGTCGGGGCAGCTCGCCGGTCGCGCGATCCAGCGTCTCGACGCGCGCGGCCTCGGGCGACAGCAGGATCGGCGCGTAGACGAGGCAGGTCGCTGGGTCCACCAGCGTGAAGACCGTGTCGAGGTGCATCGTCGAGCGCGCGGCGCGCAACGTGACGATGTGTACCCGAGCCAGCGCCGGATTGCTCGCGAGCAGCCGGATCGCGGCCTCGATGGCCGAGGCCCGCTGCGTGCGCTCTCCGACGCCGATGCAGACCGTGTCCGGTGAGGGCAGCATCACGTCCCCACCTTCGATTGCCGGATTGGCGATCGCCGGTCGGTCGCCACAAACGATTCCGACATCGATGACCGTCGTGGGCATCACCACGTCCCCGGCACTGATCAGCGCCCGCATCAACGCCATCTCGCGGCGCCGCGCCGGATGACGCGCGTAGGTTGCCACGGCGTGTGACCCCACGACGGCCATGAGATCCCGCGCGAAGAGCAGGTTCGGCAGCGGCCAGCGAAAGACGCGGCGCCCACTGGCCGTCGAGCCGCGCAGCAGGACCTTCACCAACTCGTGCGGCTCGAGTGCATTGAGCAGGGACGCGACGCCATCGTGAGGCACGTCCGTCTCCTCGCGGAGCGCGTGTTCGATGAGCGCCTCGCGCACATCGGCCTGGTGGAACAGTCGCCGCAGCAGGTCCCGGACCTCGTGCGTCGCGCCGCGCCCGCAGGTCGCTTGGAGCACCGCGACCAGCTGGTCGTGTTCGGCGCGAAGCCGCGAGAGCAGCACGAGATCATCGAAGAGCAGGTAGTCCGGGTTGCTCCGGGGTATCCCGGTCGTCGCGTCCTCGATGAAGGCCACGAGGTTGTCGGGAACCATCAGGTCCATCTCCGGACCGGGCCGATGGATCAGCACCTCTCTCAGGGTGGCGAGCTCGGAGGTGACGTGCAGGGCGATGGGCGGATGGTCGATCGACATGCCTCAGCGGTACCTGAGGCCAGGGCGCTTGCCAAGTTTCTGGCCGGCCCGCGGCGACGCACGCCACTTCGCGCCGCACCACTCAGCGGCCCAGAAACGGCGTACTAGGTTTGACGGACAGTCTATTTCGGCGCAAAAACACGTGAATCTGGGACATATTGCCCGGTCGCGGGACACAAATGACCGCGCCGCCGCGGCTGGCAAATGCGCCTACCAGCGATGATAGGCTGGGTGGTCCTCGCCGACGGCGACGAAGGTCCCGGTGCAGGCGGCGGTGACGACGCCACCGCTCTCGATCGAGGCCTCGACGATTGCGCGGTCATCGGTCCCCTCGATGACCTTGGCCCGAAGGGTCAGCAGCCCGGTCGTCGGCGTGGGCCGCTTGAGTCTCACCGAGTACTCGGCCGTGACCGTCGGTGGCGGCGCAGTGGCCTTGCGCTTGCCCATGAAGAACATCGCAGCGGCCCAGTTGCTGTGGCAGTCGAGCAGCGTGCCCGCGATCCCCCCAGACAGCACGCCGTCGAAGGCCTGGTGCCACGGCTTGGGGCTGAAGCTGGCGACGAGCTCGTGCTCCGCACCTCCGGGATAGCTCTTGATGCGTAGCCCCTTGGCGTTCATGGGTCCGCAGCCAAAGCAACGAGCCTCGGGCGCATAGCGATCTTGCAAACCGTCCATCGGCAATCCTCTTTCGATTCTCTGGCCCGAGTCGCGTGACTCGGAGCCATCATTCGCAGGTCATCGAGATGTGAAACGCTCCTGAGGCTCCTGATGCGCCGTCGATTCCGATGAAGTAGGTCGCACCCGAAGCCGCGGGAAAAGCCACTATGCCTTCCCCAGAAGCGATGCAGGTCGAGGCCTGACACCCACCTCCGAGGTCTTGCAGGACGAGGATCCGGTGACCGGGAAAGGCCTCATCGACGGTGATAGTAGCGAGGCCATTCGAACTCGACAAGTAGGTATAGAAGAATTCCGGTCCGGATAGGGTTTCCACTGAGCACGAGTAGTGGGAAACCTTATTTGACTCACCGGAGGTGGCCCAGTACGTGGACAACCCGCAATACGCGGCGTCCCCAGGGACGCACGTCGCCGCACAAATCAGTGAGGCCTTGCAGCCAGGGTCGGCACAGTCGAAGAAGCCGTCGCTGTCGTCATCTTGACCATTGTCGCAGATCTCCCCGTTCTTGCACACGGGTGCGGTCCCGCAATCGGCGTCCTCACAGTCGGTCGAGCCATCTCCGTCGTCGTCGCTGCCATTGTCGCAGGCGACCTCCGCGCCGTCCTTGCAGCTGACGGAGATCGAGAGCTTCCCGCTGGCGCCGTCCTTGCCGTCGACGACGAGATAGTAGGTGGTACCCGGGGCGGCGGCGAACGTCACCTTGGTGGGATCGGCGGCGATGCAGCCCGCCGGAACGCAGCCATCGCCCTGGTCGGCGAGGACCAGGAGGTGCGTGGCGACCTGCTCGTTCGATAGCTTGACCGTCACCGAGCGCGGGACGTCAGTCTTGAAGACCCAGGCGTACTCCTTGCCGGTGAAGTTCCCCGCGGCGCACGGCCACGCACTGATGGCCTTGGTTGCGCCGAAGGCGTCGCTGGCCCAGGCGACGTTGTCGCCGCACTTGAGCGGATTCTTGGGTGTACAGCCACAGGCGTTGCCAATGGGCACACATGCACCCCCCTGACATTGAGCCGAGACCGCGCATACATTCGGGGGCGGACAGCTCGCGCCGTCCGGCACGGGGCTCGACGCGCACTGGCCCGTCTCCGCGACGCAGGCGGAGGTCTGGCAAACCGTGTCGGAGGCAGGGCAGGTGACCGCGGAACCCGGGAGCGACTCGCAGTGGTCGACGACGCAGACGCGCTTGGCTGCGCACAAGTCGATTGGCCCTGGCAGAACACACTCCGCGTCCTGCGTACAGGGTGTGCAGACCAGCGGACCCGCCGCGCACGTGCCGAGCTGGCAGACGTCGGGCGATGTGCATGGGTCTCCGTCATCGCACGGGCCCGCCGTGTTGGCGTGGGTGCAGGTCCCGCTCACGCCGCAGGCGTCGGTCGTACAGGCGTTGCCGTCATCGCAGTCCTTGGCAGTCCCCTGGCACGCTCCGGCAAGGCACGCGTCCTGGAGCGTGCAGGCGTTGCCATCGTCACACGTCGCGCCATCGGGCGCAGGCGTGGCGCTACACTTGCCGGTCTTCGGGTCACACGAGCCATCGGCGCAGCCGCCGCCGCCACAGACGACGACGCTCGTGGGATCGGGCGCGCACTGGCCCTGGGTGCATCGCAGCAGTCCATTGCAGCGATCGCCGTCGTCGTAGAGGTCGCACTCCGCGTCGGTCGTGCAGCCACACGCCGGGGCACCGCCGCGACACGCCCCGACCGCGTCGCAGGCGTCGCCGAAGGTGCAGAGGTTGCCGTCATCGCACGGCGTGCCCTCGGGGAGCGGGAGCGAGGAGCAGGCCGCCGTCGCCGGGTTGCAGCCAGTCGCCGTGCACGGGCCCGTCGCCTCCTTGGGGCAGACGATCGCGGACTTCGGCGTGACGTGGCAGTAGTGCTCCTGGCACGAGAGCGTGCCATTGCATGGGTCGGCGTCTTGCCATTGCGTACATTCCGCATCCGTCGTACAGGGACAGAACGGCGTGCCCGGCATGCACACCCCACTCTCACAGTGATCGGCCACGGTGCATGGGTTGCCGTCGTCGCAGCCGCCCGTAGCCGGTCCGTGTTGGCACCCCGCCTTGGGGTCGCAGTGGTCCTCAGTGCATGGGTCGCCGTCGTCACAGGTTCGCGCGCGTCCGGCGCTGCACGCGCCCGCGACGCACGTCCGATCGGTCGCGCAGACGTCACCACTGTCACATGGAGCGCCTTCGCCCGCGGCGATGAGCACGCAGGCGCCGTCGACACAGGATGGCCTGCGGCACGGAGCGCTCGCGAGCCGCGCGACGCACTCGCCATCGGAGGCACAGCCGGTCGCCGCCGAAGCGTCCACCTCGAGCACCGCAACGTCCGTCGTGACGGCACCGTCGCTCGTCAATGCGCGGATCGAGGGCTCCGGCGCGGCGCAGCCGAACAACGCGAGGCCAAGGACGACCCCGCGCGCGAGAGCAGCCAAGCGAGTCCGGGGGGCGCGTCGCACCGGGGGATGATAGCGTCTCGCGCAGCGCGAATCACGTCGCGGTCGTGTTATGGTCAGCGCCATGGCGCTCGAAGGTCCCACGGACGAAGCATACGAGTCCCTCTGCCGGCGCTGCGGTCAGAGCTGTCACTTCGGGGTGCTCGTCAACGAGCGCGCGATCATCATCGACGACATCCACTGCAGGTTCCTCGTCCGCGAGTCGGAGGGACGGTTCTCGTGCTCGGTGTACGGTGAACGCTACTCCCGGGCTCCTTGGTGTCACTCGGCGCAACAGGCGCTTGAGGGCGGCTTCCTGGCTCAGGATTGCCCCTATGCCAAGGGCGTGCGCGGCTATCGCGGCAAGTCGCGACTCCACAAGCGGCTCGCCAGCCAGATCGAGCCGCTCGTGCGCGAGGAGCTGCTGCGCAGCGGCGTCCCGGCGGGAGTCTCCGAGGAGGCCCTCCGGCGATTCCTGATGCGTACCGGCGGGGATGCATTCGACCTCGTCGCGTCTGACGATCCGGAGCGCCTGTCGCTCAAGGCGCGCGATGCGTAGACCGCTCGGCTACTTCATGCGCGTGGGCTGGCCGCTCAGGTACTCCGCCACGATGCGCTGCTCCTCCTCCGAGAGGTTGAGGAACTTGAGCCCGTAGCGGCGTCCCGTCCCGCCGCCCGCGTCGACCTCACGGGCGACGAGCGCCTGCGACTGAATCATGCGATCGGCGCCGGGGATGAGAAACGACACCACGACCGTCTCATGGAGCCCAATCGTCTGATTGGTCTCGACGAGCACGCCGTGCTCCGAGATGTCCCGGCTCTTGCCGAAGATGGTCGTGGGCTTGGGCGCCTGGACCTTCACCTGCACGAGGATGGAGATGTACTTGCGGTTCGGGATGGCCATGAGCCGCGCGGTGAGCTTGAGGAGCGACTTGCCGGAGATGGGCTCCTCCACCACGTGCACGCCGCCAAGCTTTTTCCACGTCTCGACGGCTTTGGCGTCGTCGTCTTTGCCGCAGATCAGGACCATGTGGCTGTCGGGTCCCAGCGCCGCATGCAAGGTCTGCGGGGCCACGCCCTGCGGCAGGCCGCGGCAGATAACGAGGCTCGCGCCGTGCGACTGGATGAACGCCAGCGCGTCGGCGCCCGACATGGCGGTGAACACGTCGCAGCCGCGAACCTGAAAGGCGTGCTCAGGCGACTCGAAGAACGTGGGGTCCACTGAGACGAGAAGAACCTTTTTCACGGTCGTGGGCTTTCGTCGCGCATGCTCGTCGGTCCATCGCCTCACCCGACCCCAGGGAGGCGTTCGGGTGATGGTGGGGCAGGGGGCCGCTCAAGTCAACCGCGAGCGGCGGGCCCTACGGACTGCAGGTGGTGAGCACCGTGATGTCGTCGAGGGACACGCCGCCGTAGCCATTGGCGTCGCCATCGAGCGTGTCGAAGTGAAAGCGCAGCCGGACGAGGCGGCCGCGCGCGAGGCCGAGGTCGAGCTTGGTCACGTGGATCCACGCCGGCCCAGTCGGCTGGCCGTCGGGACCCGAGGTCCACCACGGCGGTGTCCCGGTCGTGCTCGACCACACGACCTGCGGCGCGAGCTTGCTCTCCGGGTCGACCACCGTGACGGTCAGTCGGTCCCAGTCGATGCTGCCGACGCCGTGTGCCCACTCGGTATCGAGGAGCACGCGAAACGACAGCACCGTCGTCCACTGCGGCGCCACGAGGAAGCTCGGCGACTCGACGGCCGCGGAGTTCTGCTTGCCCGAGTCGTAGGTACCCACGGCGTTCCCGTAGTGCAGCGCGCCCGGCGCGTCTCCGCTCGGTCCCGGAGACCAGGCCCATCCCACGCCATCCCCGGGGTCGGCGTCCTGGACGACCTGGAAGCCGTCCCAGCCGCCGTTGAAGAAGGCGGCGGCGAGCGTGCTCGACTTGCAGCACGCCGGCCCGTCGGTGAACGTACTGGCGCAGGTACCGTCGACGCAGGCCTCCGTGGTGCAGGCGGTGCCGCCATCGGTGCAATCGGCGTCCTGCTGGCAGCACGTCGGAAGAGAGACGCAGCCCTTGACCACCAGGTCGCAGTAGCCCTGCTGGCACGGATCGGCGCTCGCGCAGTCGGCGTTGCTCAGGCAACAGCCGGCTACGGGGATGTGCGCGCACTGGGCTCCGACCCCGGGACAGGCGTCCTGCGTGCACGGGTTCTTGTCGTCGCACGTGGCGCCGGTCAGGCAGCAGTCGGCGATGTCGAGGTGCTGGCACACGCCACCCGAAGACTGCGTCAGGCCTGCGCAGTTGTCGGCGGTGCACGGCTTGTCGTCGGCGCACTCGAGGTCCGACAGGCAGCACCCGCCGAGCACCGGGTAGGTGCACTTGCCCTGTTGGCAGACGTTCAGCGTACACGGCTTTCCGTCGTCGCAGTCGGTCGCCGTGGCGCACGCGGCCGTCTCCGGGACATAGGCGCATTGGCCCTCGATGCACAGATCGCTCGTGGCCGACAGGCCGTCATCGCAGGCCTTCGAGTCCGTGCACGTCCGCGGCTCGCAGGGGCTATCGAGCAGCAGATCGTCGAGGTAGACGCCCTGACCCGAGTTCTCGATGTCGTCTTTGGTGTCGAAATTCACGCGCAACGTAATGGTCTTGCCCGCCCAGCCGGAGAGGTCGATGGCCACAGCCTGCCAGGCCTGATAGCCCGCCAGCTTGGACTTGTCCCAGACGACCACCACGGGTCCCGGGCCGGAGGTGAGCGCGACCTGAAGCACGTCGAAGCTGGGGTCCGGCTCGACGTCCACCCACACGGCAAAGCGGAGCGTGCTCGGCACGCCGGCCGGGAGCGCGATCGGCGCCGTCTGGAGCGTGCCCTTGCTGGGCGTCCCTGAGTCGTAGCTGCCCAGCGGGTCCGTGCCGTAGTACATCGCGCCTGGCGGGGAGTTCGACAGGCCGCCGGAGACGACGTGCCAGCCGACCTCGGCCGACACGTTCTGGACGAAGAGCGGCCCGGCCGTCCCGTCCTCGAATCGGGCCTCGAGCATCAGCGGCTTGCAGCAGCCGGGAGCCAGCGTGGCCGTGTGCAGGCACGTGCCCGAGGCGCAGGAGTCGGTGGTGCAGAGATCATCGGCGTCGGCGCAGTCGAGGTTGACCGTGCAGCAGCTCGGCTCGTGGGTGCAGAAGCCGTCGATGCAGACGTCCTCGGTGCAGCTGTTCTGGTCTTCGCACATCGCGTTCGAGGCGCAGCAGAGGCCGTAGATGTAGTCATGGTGACAGACGCCCGCGTCGAGGTGGTCCGCCGTGCACGGGTTGTTGTCATTGCAGGGCGGCTTGATGTCTGGCTGAGTGTCCGCTGTATCGATTGCGCTGTCCTTCGCAGTGTCGCTCGCAGTGTCGCTCGCAGTGTCGCTCGCAGTGTCGCTCGCAGTGTCGCTCGCAGTGTCGACGGTCACATCGCCGGTGGTCTCCTGCACGGTGTCACCCACGGTGTCGCCCGCGGTGTCGAGCGCCGGCAGGTTCGTCGCGATGTCGAGCGGTGGTGCCGTGATGTCGCGGGTGTCGGCGAGGGGCGTGACCTCGGCCTCGGGTAGCCCACTCAGCGCGTCCGACACCGGAGCGGTGTCACCGACCTCCACGCCCGCCGTGGCCTCCATTCCAGCGTCCAGCCGCAGCCCTCCGAGCGCGCCGTCACTGACCGCGGCGTCATCGTACCCGAGGCTCGAGCACGCGGTGCCCAGCAGCCCGAGGCCGAGGCTCAGTAGAAGCTGCCGTAGACCGTCGACCACGTTCTACGATACCAGAAGCCGAGGTGCTTGAAGCGGTACTCGTCGATGGAGAACCACGGTCCATCCGCGCGGGTCAGATTGAAGTACTTCTGCCCGGCGGTGAGCGGGGAGTGGTCGATGAGTGTCTCGAACGCAGGCAAGTCCACGCGGTTCTTGCGACCGTCGATCACAGCACCCCACATCGGGAAGCCATCGCTCGACGACAAGCTCACCTGCACGAAGTTCGCCGTGGCCCCTCCGTCGGCGTGCGACCACGCGAAGTGCGTCGGGTCCATCGCCGCGTTGGCGCGCGGGTTCTCTGGAAGCACGAACTGCATCCACGGCCCGACGGGCAGCGCGTAGGAGCCCGCGCCCAAGAACGATTGGGCGCCGTCGAGCCACAGCGAGCGCACGTCGAGCGCCAAGCCGTGACCCGCGCCGAGGTCCAGCCACTCGCCTGCGGGCGTGCGTCTCAGGACGGTCCCGGCGCTCCCGCCGACGAGCCAGCCGCCCTCGGGTGCGGCGACGATGGCCAACAGGTCGCGCGGGAGGACCTGCTCGACACGCCACGGCTGGCTGCCATCGACGCTGCCGAACGCGACGACTCCGCGCGTGCCGACGGCCACGATGTCGTTGCCAACCACGCGCACGGCGTTCAGCGTGACCGTCGGTTCGACGACCTGCTTGGCCACGAAGCCCTGGCCGCGATCGATGACGATCTTGCCGGTCTCGCCCACGGCGACCACGACGCCCTCGGCGCTCACGTGGACGCCGCGCAGCCCCTTCGAGTGCACGAGCGACACCGCGGTCCAGGTCCCGCCATTGCGCCGTACGAGGCCACCATCCCCGACCGCCACGTCACCCCACACGGCACGTAGCGTCGAAGGCGGCGCGCCGACCACGGCCTCAGGGGTCCAGGTCACGCCGTTGAACCGGAGGATCGTGTGGTTGGCGCCGACGGCCACGACATCCGCTGCCCCGCTGCCCCAGAGCCCGTACAGGTCCTGATCGGTGAACTTCGACTGCACCGACCAGCCAAGCTTGCCCTTGTGCACGAGCCGTCCGTGCGGACCAACGGCGAACACGTCGTCGCTCGCGGAGCCCCAGAGCGCGTGCAGATCCCCGAGCATCCCGGAGCCCGGCGGCGCGACGCCCGCGTCGTTGATGGTCAGGAGCGGCTCGCCATCGACGGCGCGAAGCTCGTCGATGAGGAAGTTGGCCGAAGGATAGAGGCTCGCTTGCGGTGTCGTGAGCGACGTGTTGACCGTCGCGTAGAACGTGAGGTAGGCGTCCTTGCCAAACGGAGCGAGCGTGGACGGATAGCCCGCGAAGTGCACGACGTCGCCCTCCTTCGTCGTGGGCGTGGCGTTCATCGGGAGCCAGCCCTCGGCTCCGAGGTCGATGCCTGCCTGGAAGGTCGGCGCCGACGCCGGGCTCGTCGGGGATAGACCCTTCGGCGTATCGAACACGCGCGCCCGCAGCGTGCGATCGAGCGGGATGTCGAGGACGACCTCGACGTCGGTGATCGTCCCGTAGAGCGGTACGTGCACGTGCGGCGTGAGGCCCATGGCCACGGGAATGAGCTGGCCGGTCGTGGGTTGCACGTAGCTCGCGATGCAGTAGACGGTGACGTCACCGATCCGTGATTGGAGCGCAAACGCGGAGCTGCCGGCCTTGGTCGTGGCGTCCGGGCCCGGTGTGGGTGCGTAGCCGAAGAAGTTCGTGGTGCTCACCCCGCAGGTCGCCGAGGTCGGACCCGGGACCGGGATGCACTTCGGTCCGTCGCCCACGTTCGCGCAGCCGAAGCCCGTGGCGCAGTCCGCGTCGGCGACACAGGCCTTCAGGCAGTACGAGCCACCGTCTTTCATCGGGAGGCACGCGAGGCCCGCGGGGCAGCCGGAGGCCGTCGTGCAGCTCGTGCACTGGACGCCGTCCGGAGAGCCCGCCATCGCGCAGGTCGGCGGCGGCGGGATGGCGTACTTCCCAAGACCGGCGACGTGGCCAGCGATGGTCCCCGTGAGGTCATTGGTGTCCACGAAGTTCGGCGCGCCCGGCGTACCCGGTGGCCCGTCGAAGCCGGGAGGGGCCTGCTCTCGGATGAACATGGTCAGATTGCGGCCATTGGTGCCGGCAATCGTGAACGCCGAGAAGCCGGGCTTGGACACGCTCACCTGTTGGGCGCCGAAGACGTCGTGCGCGCTGATGACGCACTGCCCGCGGTCGTCGGTCGTGCAGCGGTGCGCCTCCGGCATGACCCCTCCGTTCAGCACGACCACCGCGCCGGGCAAGCGCTTGCCGTCGTCGCCCCGAAAGATCGAGACGTTGACCGTGCGCTCGATCGGACCTCCGTAGACGGCGCGCTTCTTGTCCGCCGGGTCGACGTACTGAAACGCACCACCCAGCGACGACGACGCCCCGCCGAGCGTGACCGCGACGTCGGCGGCTCCCGCGTTTCCCCGAGGGACCCGGAGCCACGCCGTGGTCTCGGACGCGCGCACGACGTCGGTCGCTTCGGTCGTCGTCTCCCCGTGAGTGAAGCGCGCGACGAGCGTCGCCGGGAGGCCCGCACCGATGAGTCGCACGAGCGCGCCGCCGGACTGAGAGCCCGAGTCCGGGTCGAGCGCCCAAACGACTGGCGCGGGCGGGACGCACGTGTAGGCCTGAGGGACGACGAGGGTCCGGTCCGCGGTCGACAGCACGAGGTCGATGGGTCCCGGCGAGCAGGCTGGCGCGGTGAACGTGGCTCCGGAGGCGGACGCCGAGAGCGCGGTGACCGGGAGCCCGCCGGCGGTGAGCGTGAGGCCCGGGGCGCCGAGGCCCGCACCCGTCACGGTGACCGAGACGCCGCCCGCGGTCGGGACCGTGGTTGGAGCGACCTGCGTGACCTCGAAGGCGGCCAAGTACGTGTAGCCGCCAGCGAGCGTGGCCTTGCTCCCGCCCTGCACCACCGTGACGTCCGCGGCGCCCTCCGCTCCCGGCGGAACGAGCACGGTCAGCACCGAGGCATCGACGGTCGGAGAGACGGACGTCGAGGCCACGTCGTCGAAGAGGACCGAGGTCGCGACCCCCGCCGCCAAGCCGCTCACGACCACCGAGACCATGGCGCCGCCGCTAGCGGAGCCCGACGGCGGCGCGACGTGACGCACGGCCAGCCCCGGCATCGGGGCGACGTAGGCGAAGGCCTTCTCCGCTACCGCCGACCCGTCCGCTGACGCGATCACGATATCGACCGGTCCCGCCGCGCCGCCGGGCGTCACCAGCGTGAGCAGCGTCCCTTGGGCGTCGACGCTGGCGACCGTCGCGGTCTTACCGCCGACCGCGGCCTTGAGGTCGCTCGTCGACGTCGGGAAGCCCGAGCCGCTGACCTCGACGACCGTGCCCCCGACCGTTGGGCCGTGGATGGGCCACACCTTCTTGATACGCGGCGCCGCGACGTAGCGGTAGCCTTTGGGCAGCGTCGCGGCCGGCTGGCCCGCCACGACGACGCGCACGTCCACGAGACCGCGGGCCCCCGGCGGCGTGCGACAGTGCAGCTTCAGGCTGGACTCGAAGGCAACGATCGGCGCGGCACGGTCCCCGAAGAGCACTACGGAATCTGGCGTGAAGCCGTGCCCGCCGATGGAGACCTCCGCGCCGCCGAGGGCTGGCCCCTCGTTGGGCGTGATGGCGCTGACCTCGACGGTGTCGAAGAACCGAAACGCGGCCTTCATGACCGCGGTCTTGCCATCCGGGTTGACCACGCGGACGTCCACGGTACCGACGTCATGCAGCGGTGTCGTCACGTTGAGCCACTCCGACGAGACCGGGAAGTGGTCGGCGGCCTTGACGTCGCCAAAGTAGACCTCCGTCCCGGCCGTAAAGCGCGCTCCGTGCAGCGACACGACGCCTCCGCCCGAGGCGAGGCCCGATGTGGGCTCCAGAGACAAGAGCTCAGGCGATAGCGACGGATCGGGGGGCGGTGCGTCCGGCGTGGGCGTGGTCGTGTCCGCGCCGGGGCCGCTCGTTGTCGCCGGCAGCGGCGGATACCCGATGAGCTGCGGGACCGCTGCGGTGTCCGTACCGATGAAGCGCGCCGTGTCGGTCGACGCGACGGCCCCGCCATCGGTCTGGCCACAAGCGCTGACGAGCGCGGTCAGGGCCAACGCCACGAGACCACGCGTGCGGAGGGCAGTGACGACGATGCTGTCCTTCATGCTCGCTCTCCCGTGTCCGCCAACCCGATTCCGCGCACCAACCCAGCCCAATCGTAGGGGGCCAGACACCGTGATTCAAGCGTCCGCCTTGGGTCCGCGGCACTTGGGCGGTATGCTCGGCGGCCGTGGCACGCGCCTTCGTCGTCGAGAATCCCCGTCCGCCTCACCTTGGGCTGGTGCTGTTGCGGGCATTCGCCTTCGCGCTGGTCGCGGCGGCGCACCTGCCACCGCTCGTGATCCTGGGCACCTACGTCAAGCTGGCGCGCGACCTGCCCGAGCTGCGGCCCATGGCGGAGTACTACGCGGAGCTCAAGGCCCCGTCGACGTTTCACGCGGCGGACGGCCAGGTCATCGGCGAGTTCTTCGAGGAGCGTCGTCTCTTCCTGCCGGTGGAGGACATGCCCATTCGGCTCGTACAGGCGTTTCTGGCCACGGAGGACGAGCGCCTCTTCGAGCACCAGGGCATCGACCCGCGCGGCGTGCTGCGCGCGCTGGTGACCAACGTGAGCGCCGGCCGCACGGTGCAGGGCGCCTCGACGCTCACGCAGCAGCTCGCCAAGGCCATGCTCGGCGCGGAACGAACCTACAAACGCAAGGTGCGGGAGATGATCCTCGCTCGGCGTATGGAGGACGTGTACTCCAAAAGCGAGATTCTTACGCTGTACCTCAATCAAATCTACCTCGGCCACAACAGCTATGGCGTCCAGGCGGCCGCTCAGAACTACTTCCGCAAGAACGTCTCCGAGCTGTCGCTCGGCGAGATCGCGATCATGGCGGGCCTGCCGGCCAGCCCATCGAAAATCAACCCCGTGAAGAACCTCAAGAAGACCCTCGAGCGCCGCAAGCACGTGCTCACGAACATGGTGCGCGCGGGCTTCCTGACCGCGGACGCGGCGGAGGCGGCGAAGGCGGAGGTCGTCCGCACGTTCCCGCTGCTCGACGAGTTCGGGGATCGCTCGCCGCTGGCGGCGGCCGATGCGCGCGCCGAGGTGGTCAAGCTGCTGGGCGACGCGGCGGCGGAGGACGACGCGTGGATGGGGCTCGGCCTGAAGGTCGAGACGACCATCGAGCTCGACCTCCAGCATGCCACCAACGGCGTGCTGAGCGAGGAGGTCGAGGCCGTCGACAAGAAGCAAGGGTGGCGCGGTCCCATCGGGCGCGTCTCCGCCGATCAGATCGAGGCGTGGCTGCGGCACAAGGACGGCTACGACCGATCGCGTGGCTTGGTTACCGACGAAGGCCTCGCGGCCGGCGCCACGCTTCTCGGCGTCATCGACGAGGTGACCGAGGAGCAGGTGCAGCTCCGCCTGGGACCGAAGCAGCCGTACACGCTCGAACGCAAGCGGGATCTCGCGTGGGCCGGTCCCTACCGCGAGTATCCGCTGGTGACCTATGAGCTCCGCAAGCGTCCCAAGGGCGGCTATGACGTCACGAAGCTCGACCTCTCCGGCAAGGCGCTCGCCGAGGCGCGCCCGCTGGCGTTCGCGTCGCCGTATCTGCCGGCGGATCGGCGGGACGAGGAGGTCCACCCGGAGGAGCTGCGCGGGCGCGACCACGAGGACGTCATCGTCGTCAAGAAGCGCGACGAGTCCGTCAAGGTGTCGTGGAAGCCCGTCCTAGAGGACTGTACGACGGCATTCGAGCGCGGCGACGTGGTCATGCTCCGCGTGGGCAGCGACGGCGCCTCGGTCGCGTTGGTGCAGCCTCCCGCGGTTCAGGGCGCGGTGCTCACCTGGAATCCGTGGACCGGCTACGTTCGCGCGATGGTCGGCGGCACGGACTTCGACGCCTCGCAGGTCAACCGCACGCGATCGCTGCGGCAGACCGGCTCGACGATGAAGCCCATCTACTACGCGCTGGCGTACGACCTCGGCATGCCGCCGAGCACGCCGATCTCGGACGCCCCCTACGTCGAGGGTGGCTTCAAGAGCACGGGTGGTTCGAGTGACACCACGCCGCTGCTGGCGTTTCTGGGCCTGGCCAAGAGTCGAAATACAGTCAGTCTGCGTATTCATGAATACGTTATGAACCACCTCAAGGACAAGGCGCAGCTCGATTCCTGGCGCACAGCGCTGGGGCTCGGTCGACCGCTCGAAGGTCATCGCGCGGAGATCCTCGGCGGTGACCAGAGCATGTGGGACATGAGCACGGCTTACGCGCGCTTTGTGACCGGTGGCCTGGAGGCGACGCCCGTGCTGGTCAGGCGCGTGACTGACCGCACGGGGAAGGTGTGGCTCGATCGGTCGCACCCGAGCGATCCGATGCTCGACGTCCGCGACACGGTCGCGGCGATGTATCGCGTACTGTACGAGCGGCGGGCGCGCGTGGTGCATGAGTCGACGGCCTACGTCATGAAGCAGAACCTCCGTGCGGTCATCACCAAAGGCACCTCTCACCGGGCGATGAAGATGGGGCGGATGGCGGGCGGCAAGACGGGGACGCTGCCCTTCGACGTCTGGTTCAATGGCTTTACGGGTCACGATATGACAGCGACCTGGATTGGCCAGGACCGGCGCGAGCGGATCCTCGGCAAGTCCAAGCAGAAGGCCGAGGTGATGGGTGGCGGGCCACCGCTGTCCATCTTCATGAAGGCGGCCAACCTCGCGGCCGGGGGGCGGCCCGACGTGGACTTCCTCAAGCCAGCGCCGCCGACCGTCGAGATGGTCACCGTTGACCTCGATACCGGTGCCCGCGTAGAAGGAGCCGCCAAGGGCGAAGCGGTCGCGGCGATCCCCCATCGCCGGTGCTGCATCCCCACGTACGTCAAGCGGGGCGAGGGTTCGACGGACGACATCCATCATGCTGAGCACGACTTCTAGTCACCGATGACGGATCCCCGGCAAGACGCTGAGAGCCGGTACGCGATCGGCCGCATCGCCGAGCGCCTGTCTCGCCATGCGCCGCGGCCACGTGACGGGGCCGAACCGGACCGCTTTGCCTCGGTCGCCATCATCTTGCGCGAGGTCATCGGCGCGGGGCCCGAGGTGCTCGTCATTCGTCGCAGCGAGCATCCGACCGATCCGTGGTCGGGCCACATGGCGCTGCCGGGCGGTCGCAAGGATCCGCGCGACGCCTCGACTCGACATGCCGCGGAGCGCGAGGTCATGGAGGAGGTCGGCCTCGACCTCGCTGCGACCGGGCACCTGCTCGGGCGCCTCGACGACGTCGCCGCCGTGGCCCGCGGGCAGCGCCTGGGGCTGACCATTGCGCCCTTCGTCTACGCGATCGCGGCCGATCGCGCCGTCGCACTGACGCTGAACCACGAGGTGCAAGAGGCGCTGTGGGTCCCCTTCAGCGACCTCGCGGGTCCGGACCATCGCAGTACGCGGACGTACCCGATGGGAGGCGGCCAGGTGGAGCTGCCCTGCTGGCGCTGGAACGACCGCGTCATCTGGGGCCTGACCTACAACATGCTCAGTACCCTGATTCAGCTGGTGGAGTCCGAGCCATGACCGTGACGTGCTGGCGCGCCGGCGCCCTTGGCCTGCTGGTGTTCACCCTCGGCGTCACGGCGGGATGCCGGCGCAAGGGCGCCGCCAAGACCGCCGCACCTCTCGAGTATCGCGAGGCAAAGGATCCCGCCGAGCAGCGGAGCGTCGAGGCGGTGTGTCAGGCCGCTGCGGAGGTCGCCGACACGCCCGGCATCGAGGATCGCATGGGGCGCATCATGGAGTTGGCGGCCGCGACGGTGCCGAGCCCGGAGTTCCTCGAGGGCCTCGCGGCCATGGGCGGCCGCGAGCGACACCAGCTCATGCAGAAGCTCGTGACGAAGTACGGACTCGACGCGACGTGTCAGAAGGGCCTGGCCGGCTTCGATCGACGCGACGGTCCCGAAGAGCCGCCGCCACCCGCCTCTGACTCGCCAGCGAAGTAGGCGGGGGCCACGCGACCGCCGCCGCGCCGGTGGTCAGGGTCGATCGAGCAGACCGCGCATGGCGAGGTCGAGCCCGTAGAGCGCCTCGACACGAGAATCCAGCGCGGCCTCGAGCGCAGCCTGCTGCGCGGCCTCCGCCGTGATCCGGGCATCGACGAGCCGAACGATGTCAGCGTGCAACGCGCAGTCGCGCGGGTCGCTGAAGTCGATGCGCCGAATCGGCAGCGGCGCCAGGCTCGTCGCGTAGAGCTCATAGACGTTGCCGCGCAGCTTGGCGTGGTGCCGATGCCGAAAGTCGAGGAGGCGCGAGTTCAACAGCGCCAGGACGTAGCGCAGGTCCTCGGGCTGGCCGCGGTCGTAGAGGACCGTCGTGTCGGTGAGCCCGAGGAAGCGCGCGGTGGGATCGAGCCCCGCGCGCAGCCGCGCTCCCAGATACGGCACGAACAGACGTGGCCGGTCGATGTGCGCCACGCCCAGCGGCCACGTGAACTGCCACCACGCGCAGTTGCCCCGCTGGCACGCGGCGCGCGCGCTGAGCTCGGCCTGGTAGGTGCCCAGTCGGGCACGCGTTGGCTTCGGGAGCGCCTCGATCGACGCGACGCGGTTGGTGAGCAGCAGCCGCTCGTCTCGCTCGCGGAGTACGAAGGGCGTGATGTCGGAGTTCCGCACGCGAAAGAACACCGTCCCGGCGGGCGCGCCCTCGAGCTCCGCCGGATCGGTGATGACGAAGGCGTCGTTGTGCCCGGTCTGCATCCCCTGATGCAGCGTCAGCACCTCCTTCAGCGGGGAGCCCATGGCGTCCACGTGCGCGATCAGCGCGGCGATAGGGCCCGTGCGCGGCGCATGCAGAGACCAGTCCCCGGTGGCCAGCCCCTCGCGGCTGCGTGTGACGGTGTGTTCGCCGTGGGAGACGAGGAACGGCGCTTCGTCCGCAGTCCGGCCCGCGCGCAGGTGCAGGATGGCCGTACCGACCTCGGCGCCCTCGAAGACGCGCTCCCGCCCGAAGTCGCGCACGCGCAGAAGCTCCGCCGCGGTCGCGAGGTGTGCTCTCAGTCGGCGCGCCTTCGCCGCCTCGAGGAGCGTGCGCGAGATGATGGCGAGCACGTGTCCGCCGGGAGCTCCGCTCTCGCGGTCCGAGCCCGCGAGCTCGATCGCGAGCGCCAAGAAGTAGTGCTGGAGGTCGGCCTTGTCCTCGTGGACGGCCGGGAAGCGCGCCGCGAGTCGAACGCGCTCGCTGCGCGGCAGGAGATCGACCGCGGCCCAGGGCGGGTTCATCAGGACGAGGTCGAAGGTGCGACCCCATGGCCGGCTGGTGGCGTCCGCGGTCAGGATCCGGTCGCCCAGCGCCTCGGTTGCCAAGCAGAGGCGCTGCGCCAGGCGCTCACGGCAGCGCGCGACGCAGGCCGGATCCGTATCGGAGCCGTGGAGGTTCTCGGCAAGCGTGGCGCGAGTGAGCGCGTCGTCCGAGGTCGCGAGACACCGCTCGACCCACGCGAGCAGCAGGTTCCCGTCGCCGCAGGCCGGGTCGATGATGGTCGCCGAGGCGGCCCAGTGCGACGGCGCGAGCTGGACCAACTCTGCCGCCAATGGCGCCGGCGTGGGCACCTGCGTGCGGAGCTTTCGTTGTTGGGCCATCGGCGACGCTCGCCGGCTAGCCGATGATGGGATAGCGTCGCTCGGCGGCAAGCTCATCCATGCCGCGCTGCATCCGCGCGATGACCACGTCGTAGGCCTCGCGGACCCGCACCGGGTTCAGGGCGTCGGCGGGGCGAAAGCGCGGATGGTCCGCTTCCTTGCGATTGAGCGTGATGGGCTCGAGCACGCGCGCCACGATACGCGCCGGCATCGGCCACGGCGAGGGCACCGGGCCAAAGTACAGCAGACCAGGAAAGCCCAGGATGATGGGAAAGGCGTTGAAGCGGAGCAGCTTGTCGAGCCCGAGCCAGCGCGCGATGCGCTGACCGCGCCGCACGATGACGAACAGCTCATGTCCCCCGATGCACACGACCGGAGTGATGGGCACGCCCGTCTCGAGCGCGATGCGGACGAAGCCGGTACGTCCGCCAAAGTCGATGCGGTTGCGGTCCTGATACGGCCGGTAGGTCTCATAATCGCCACCGGGCAGCACGAGCAGCGCGTTGCCGGACCCCAGCAGCAGCCGCGCGTTGTCCCAGGAGGCCTTGACCGCGCCAAGCCGGCGGAGGCTGTCGCGAATGACGGGGACGTAGCGGGTGAGCACCTCGTGCGCGAGGGCGTAGAGCGGCCGCTGAAAGTCGTAGTGGTCGCACCAGCTCGCGGCGAACAGGAACGTGTCGATGGGGATCTTCCCTCCCGAGTGGTTGGCGACCACGAGCGTCGGCCCTTGCGGGACGTGCTCGAAGCCCCGCGCCTCGAAGCGGAAGTAGTACTTGCCCAGCGCACGCACGACGCGGACGACGTCGCGAATCGCCTGCGCGTCGGTTTGCCCCGGAGGGTCGGTGTCAGGAGGGTCGATCCAGGGGCCCATGGACCGCCGATGGTTTCACAGCCTCCACAAACGCTCAAGACGCGACACGGGTGTCAGAGGCGTGACGCGACATGTCGCGGCCAGCAAAGTTGCGTACATCGGTTCGGAAATTGGCCCGTTTCTTGCTCTGTGTTTGCCCATCGCGTGAGCCATTCCGGCCCGCGCACGACCTCGGAGACGAGGAGGCTGCCATGTCGACGACGCGCACTCGAAGAATCGCACGGAGGAGCACACCCGCCGAGCTCCTCGCGACGCTCTTCTTCGTCGTCGTCGCCTTCTCGGCAGCCACGCTGTTTCGGTTGGCCCTCCATGCCCACGAGCCTGAGCCGCACACGCTGGAGCGTGGCTCTGTCGCCACGATCGACGCCGGTGCGCCGCTCCCGTGGCCCCGTCACGGGACACCGCGGACACTCGGTGAGACGCTGCTCGAGGCCGCGCTGCGCTTGGGCCGCGAGCTGTTCGGCGAGCCGATGACGTTGGAGGACGTCGTTGCGCTCGTGCACGTGACCCACGATCTGGACGAGAGCGTCGACGTCGCCGCGCTCCACCTGGACCTCGCCGCGGTTCGTTAGCCTGGTGGCCAACCGAGCTTGCGGCCGCCGAGGACGTGCAGGTGCAGGTGCGGAACCGATTGACCGCCATCGGCGCCCGTGTTGATCACGACGCGATAGCCGGTCTCAGTGATCCCCTCTTGCCGCGCGACGTCGGTCGCGACACGCATCAGGCGGCCAAAGAGCGCCTCGTGCTCAGGGGTACCGTGGGCCAGTGAGGTCACGTGCTGCTTGGGGATGACGAGCACGTGCGTGGGGGCCATGGGCGCGATGTCGCGGAAGGCCACGACCAGCGCGTCGTCGTAGAGCGCGGTCGCAGGGATCTCGCCGCGAGCGATGCGGCAGAAGAGGCAGCCCGGCTGTCCTGCCGGCGCGTCCTGGCTCACGAGCTCAGCCCGCGGCGCGCTTGGGCGCGGGCGTCTTGCCAGCGTTCTTGGCGGCGCGAATCCGACCCTTGAGCTTCTCCTGACGGCGGCGCTGGCGGATCTTCTTGCTGAGGCGATTGTCGTGCTTACCCATGGTTTCTTCCTTGTGTGCGGGTGACCGAGCCACCCGGCGGTGCGCGTTGATACACGAGGACTACGCCGTCGGCAAGCGCAAACGCGCGCTTTTGGCCATCGGCCGAGTGACTCAGGTATTCTCGCGCTCCGACCGATGGTTAGCGCGATGCCCGACCCACTCCCTACCGCCGGAATCCCTGCCTCCGGATCGCCGCGTCGCGCGGTGACGTGGCGCGACACGGCCACGGTGATGCTCGCCGCGCTCGTGACCGTCGGAGCCGTCGATTGGGCCATCCAGCAACGCGTCTACCCCGTGCCGCCACGCATGGCGGAGGTGGTCGACGGTCTCGAGTCCCTCGCCACGCGCGATCCGCACCTTCTCGTGCTCGGCTCGAGCCACGCGCGGTCGTTCGAGCCCCTCGGCCGCGCGCTCGAGGCGCAGCTCCAAAAGCGGACGACGCTGTTGCCCGTCGAGTGGGGCAAGATGAGCTCCTACGAGTGGGTCATGAACCACCGCGTCCGGCCGCTGCTCGCCGCGCATGCCAAGCCGAGCCTCGAGCGTGTGCTCCTGGTCACCGAGTGGTGGGACGGCTGCCGGCCAGCGGAGGGGCTGGGGCCCAACATCCCCTCTCGGGCGTGGACGTTCCTCGACTTCCTCCGTGACGTCGCCGCGCACGGGCTTACTGCGTGGAACCAGAACTACCTCTGGGCGCACGTCCAGCACGCGCTGACCCGCTCGGTGCTGCTGCGCGACCGCGGTGTTGGCCAGATCCTCGACGCGCTGCGCGATCGCGTCGCGCCTCGCAGCGCGGAGTCCATCCAGGCCGACTTCGACAACCAGGTGGCCTCGTGGCACCGCATGACGGAGTCCGCGGCCAATGACCCGCTCTGCCGCGATGGGGTCGAGATGGCCGCCCTCTCCCGCATCCTCGACGACCTGCGGCGGGAGGACGTCGCCGTGACCATCGTCGTCTTCCCGCGCATGCCGAGCACGATGACCGAGGTTGCCCGCCGGTCGACCTTCCCCAAATACCTCGCGGACTTGCACGGCGTCGCGCGGCCACGGGGCATCCCGGTCATCGACTGGACCTTCACCGCGCCGCTCTCGGACGTGCACTTCATGAAGGACTTCGATCACCTGACCCTGGAAGGACGCGAGACCCTGTGCCGCTTCGCGCTCGACGGTGACCTCGACTTCTTGCTGGACCGCCGCTCCTGGCGCGCGGAGCCCGGGGCAGGAGAGGCGGCGCGCGAGTGAGCTTCACGTCGCTCGAGTTCCTGCTAGTTTTCTTGCCCGCGGCCTTCGCCGCGCACTGGCTTGGTCCGCGCCGCGCCGGCTGGCAGAACGCGGTGCTGCTCGTGGCGTCCCTCGCCTTTGCCTGGACGCACTCGACGTGGCTGGTCGCGTCATTGGCGGCCGGCGTCGTCGTGGACTTCTTGGTCCTCCGCGGGCTCGCTATCCAAGACGCTCCGCGCCACCGGCGGCTGCTGCTGGCGCTCAGCGTCGTGACCGGCGTGGGCCAGCTCGTCGTCTTCAAGTACACGGGCTTCCTCGCCACGACCGTCAACGACGGCCTCGCCGCTCTCGGACAGCCCCGGACGTTGCCGGTCGTTTCGCTCGCGCTCCCAGTCGGCCTCTCCTACTGGACGCTGTCAAAGCTGGGCGTTGCCATCGACGCCTACTATCGGCGCACAACGCAGCCGCCGCCGTCGCTGCTCCAGTACGCGGCGCTCGTCACGTTCTTCCCCGCGCTCGTCGCCGGCCCCGTCCTCCGCAGCGGCCTGCTCGCACGCCTTGCGGCTCCGCGCGCGCTTACTCCGCAGGACGTGCACAGCGGCGCCGGCCTCTTCCTGCTCGGCGCTGTCGGCAAGGGCTTCGTCTCCGCCGTCATCGGCGAACGGCTCGTGGGCCCGGTGTTTCAGAGCCCCGATGCCTTCGGCGTCCTCGCCCATTGGCTCGCCGTTGGCGGCTACGCCATCCAGATCTTCGGCGACTTCGCCGGCTACAGCGCGATGGCCATCGGCGTCGGCCTCCTCTTCGGTCTCCGCCTGCCCGACAACTTCAACCTGCCGTTCCTGTCCCGCTCGATGCCCGAGGTCTGGCGCCGCTGGCACATGAGCCTCAACGGCTGGCTGTTCGACTTCCTCTACACACCGGCCATCACCGGCCAGGGCTGGCTCCGCGGGCGCCTCGATCTGGGCTTCGTGCTCGTGTTTCTGCTCTCGGGCTTCTGGCACGGCGCCCGCTGGACCTACGTCCTGTGGGGCCTGCTGAACGGCCTGCTGCTCGTGGCCCACCGGCGCTACGACGAGTGGTATCGCGGCCAGTGTCGCAAAGACCGCGCGTGGGTCGCGCGCCGCAAGTCCACGCCGTATCAGCTCGGTGCCTGGGCGCTGACTCAGCTCGCGTTCGTCCTCACGCTCGTGCCGTTCGGGACCGCGACGTTCACCGAGATGGCGCGCTTCTCCCGTGGACTCCTGACCTCACCGGGCGCGGGGCTCCCACCGCTCGGCGGTCCGAACGGCCTCGTGGCGCTGGCCGCTGCCGTCGGTCTCCTCGGGGCCTATCACGTGCTGGCTCGCCCGGAAGCACAGGCCTGGAAGGAGCGCCTCTTCGCCTTGCCCGCCCCCGTGCGCGGCGTGCTCTACGGTCTGCTCTTCGTGTTCTTGCTGCTCTTCATGCCACTGTCGCAAGGGACGTTCATCTATGCCCAGTTCTAACGTCGCTCCTGGCGCCGTCCGTGCCGCCGTCATCGACTGGCTCGATGACAACTACCACTTCGGCGACGCCGAGAGCCTCATCCAGAGCGACGAGCGTTCTTTTCTGGACAACGGAATTCTCGACAGCCTGGGCTTCGTGAAGCTCATCCTGCACCTGCAGGACCGCTTCGGCGTGGCGCTCGACCCCGCGCAGCTCACACGCGAGAACTTCGACGGGCTCGGCAAGATCGTCCGGTACATCACGGGTTCGGGCAGCACCGGTTCATGAGCGCCCTGTGGTCACCCTCGGCGGAGCGCGTCGCGCGCTCGGGCCTCGCCGACTTCGCCAACCGGGTCCACGAGCGCACCGGAGTCGCGCTCCCGGAGCTCACGGCTTGGGCCCGAACCGACTGGCGCGCGTTCTGGGGCGAGCTTCTGGCCTGGCTGGACCTGTCCGTCGAGGGCGAGGCGCTTCCGGTCTGCGACGGCGACGACCTCGAGACCGCCCGCTTCTTCCCACGCCTGCGCCTCTCGTATCCCGAGGAGGTCCTGGCCGCCGCGGGGAGCGACGGCGCGCGCGAGGCCATCGTCGCGCTCGATGAGACCGGCAAGGCCACGCGCCTCTCGTTTGGTGCGCTGCGCGAGCAGGTCGCGCGAACGGCCAACGCGCTGGCCGCCCTCGGCGTCCGCGAGGGAGACCGCGTCGTCGCCATCGCCCGCAACTCGGCCGAGCCCATCGTCGCGGCGCTGGCGGTCGCCTCGCTCGGCGCCATCTGGTCCTCGGTCGCCCCCGACCTGGGTGCTGAGGCCACGCTGCGGCGCTTCCAAGCGCTCGAGCCCAAGGTCCTGCTGTTTCACGGCCGCACGCGACAGCACGGCCTGGAGCGCGACCTCGTCCCGATGGTCGACGTCATCGTCGCCGGCCTGCCCACGCTCATCGCCGCGCTCGCCTTCGACGATTCCCGCCTGCCCGACGGCCGCAGCACGGACCTGGCCGCTCTTGTCGCGGGTGCAGCGCCCGTCCACACACCACGTCGCGTCGCTTTCGGTCACCCGCTGTTCATCCTGTTCTCGTCGGGCACGACCGGCCCGCCGAAGTGCATTCAACACGGCCACGGCGGGACGCTGCTCGAGCACCTCAAGGAGCATCGCCTGCATGGCGACCTCGGGCCGAGTGACACGCTCTTCTTCATGACCTCGTGCGGCTGGATGATGTGGAACTGGCTCGTCAGCGGCCTGGCTACCGGCGCCCGGATCGTCGTCTACGACGGCTCGGCCACGTGGCCCGACGCGCGCGCCATGCTCGACCTCGTCGCGCGCGAGGCCGTCACCGTCTTTGGCACGTCACCGGCCTACCTTCAGGTCCTGCGCGATCTCCGGGTTGCGCCAGTCGCCGCACCCGCCCTCCGCGAGGTGCTCTCGACGGGCTCCATCCTCTTCGACGGCCTCTACGACGTGGCCCGCGAGGTCTTCGGCCCCGTCCCGCTCCAGTCGATCTCGGGCGGCACCGACCTCATAGGCTGCTTCGTGCTCGGTCGGCCCGATCGGCCGGTGTATCGCGGCGAGGCGAGCGCCGTGTCGCTCGGGTTGGATGTACGCGCGCTGGGTGACGACGGCGTGGCCCGCGAGGTCGGCTCTGGAGAACTCGTGTGCTGCAACCCCTTCCCATCGAGACCGGTGGGCTTCTTTGGCGACCCCACGGGGCAGCGCTTTCACGACGCGTACTTCGCGCAGAACGCGGGCCTCTGGACGCACGGCGACTTCCTGACCCTGACCGAGCGCGGCACCGCGCGCATCCTCGGGCGCTCCGACGGCGTCCTGAACGTGCGTGGCATCCGGATCGGGCCCGCTGAGCTCTACCATGTCTTGGAGGCCATCCCCGAGGTGCGCGCGGCGCTCGCCGTCGATCAGGCGGACACCCGCGAGCCCGGCGGTCGTCGCCTCGTGCTCCTCGTCGTCCTTCAGGACGGGCTCACGCTCGATCGGCCCCTCACGTTTCGCATCAAGCGCGAGCTCAAGGAGCGTGCCTCCGCGGTGCATGTCCCCGCGGTCATCGTTCAGGCGCCGGATCTCCCGACGACCTTCAATGGCAAGCGCAGCGAGCGCGCCGCGAGTGACGCGCTCGACGGCCGCCCGGTGCGCAACCTCGCCGCGCTGCGCAACCCGGAACTCTGCGCGTGGCTCGCGGCGCATCCAGAGCTGCGGCGTCCCTAGTCCCGATCGCAGTACCAGGTCCGAGGCGCGTCCACGCAATGGGTGCCGGCAGGGCAGGTCGTCTTTGGCGCCGTCGTACAGTCCCAGGTGCAGAACGCCAGGTCCGCGGAGTTGTTGGGCTTGTAGCAGAGGCCCGTCTCACAGGGGTGGTCGACCGCCGACGCCTTGCACTCCTCCAGCTTGTAGTTGGGGAGCGTGGGGTCACCGCACTCGCACGTCGCGAAGGCCGGCTTGGCGACCCACGGCGCTCCGGAGGCGTTGCACGCGCGTCCGACGTTCTGGACGCAGTTCTTCACCGTAGCGCAGCCCGACGCGTACTGGATGCAGCAGGCATAGGTGGCGGGGTCCGCGTCTCCGGTGCAGAGTGCCAGGCAGTCCTTCTCGGTCACGAGCGCCTCGGCGCATCGGGCGGCGCGGCGACACGCCATAGCGCAGTTGACGGGCGACACGGGCATCTTGGCGTCCGCGGCGTCTGCGGCGTCCGAGCGGCTGGCACTCCCGGCCGCATCCGTGGCGCCCGCCGGCGGGCTCGACGAGGAGCAGCCGGCGAGCGAGGCCAGGTACAACAACAGCAGAGAGCGTGGGAGGCGTGTCACGCGAGGCATGTAGCCCACGCGCAGGCGGAGGGCAATGGCCGGGCCGCGCAGGCCCGCTCAGTTCTCTGGTGACGTGAGCCGCAGGATCATGTCCTTGTCCTCCTGCGAGATGGTCACGAATTGGAGCCCGAAGCGGAAGGAGGTCGTCTCGGGGGACGGCGCCTCGCGCACGACGCGGCCCACCACGTGCGCCATCCGCGATGCGCCGGGGATGAGGAACGACATGGCGAGCTCTTCTCCGATCTCCAGGCGCCGGCGGCTCTCGAGCAGCATGCCCGAGGCGCTGAGGTTGTGCGTGAAGCCGAAGCCGCCCTTCTCCTTGTCGCCGACGGCGATCTGCACCAGGATCCGCAGGTAGCGGCGGAGCGAGATGGTCAGCAGCCGGGCCGTCGTGTCCATCAGGGATTCGCCATACGGAGGACGGATGACCGTCACGTCCGGCGCGCGCTCGAACGAGGCCAGGATCGCGGCGTCGTCGTTCTCTGTGGTCATGATCACGAGCGGCACGCCGTGCGGCACCATCGTGCGGACGTCGGCGAGCGTGCAGTGCTGAGGGATGCCGCGCGAGATCACGAGGTCCACCTTGCGTGCCTGGACGACGGCCCGCAGGTCTTGCGGTCGCGCCGCACCGAACACCTCGACGCCACGGCGATTGAAGCACGTGTCTTTGCGCTCGAAGAACTCTGGCTGCGTCGAGTAGAGCAGGATCGTCTTCGGTGGCGCAGTCAGCTGCGTCGGCGCGTCGACGGGACCGGTGGCGGCGGTGACGGCGTGGCTCTCAGCGTGGGTGACTTCGGCGACTAGCATGTTCCGTGGCTCCGGCCGCTGGGTCTCGTCCTGTCGGGGCGGCCCAGCGCGTACGGCCCCGACGTTCGAGTCATCGGGCCGTTTCGCAGAAGCTGAAGTGAAATCTCGCGGCGCCGCTGAGGTGGTGCCTACACCGAGTCGCATTCGTGATGCAGTCGTTGGCGGGGGTCGCAACGGGGTCGCCCCCCTTGCGCGCACTTGCCGAAGTGCCCCCGCACTTCGGCGACGCACTCTAGTCCACGCCGGCGGTGTTGGAGGGCACGAGCTTCCAGTTGTTGTTGTCGCGCTTGTCGAGCACGGTCAGAGAGCCATCGTTGACGAAGCTGATGCCGGCGGCCGCCATGAGCGGCAGCGTGAACATCTTGGCGAGCGTGCCCTGACTGCGATGGAATACGCCGAGCTGACGGCCCGCGCGGTTGTTCCGGAAGTCCATCTCGCGATCGACGGCCATGTTCTTGTCCGCGGGCTTCTCCGACAGCTCGTGCGCGTTGGCGAGCGCGGCCGCACGCTCCTCGCCAAGGATGTAGGCCATATACGCATTCCACAGGAAGTGGCGCAGCGCGTCCGCCCGACCGCCGTACATCGACTTCTCCGGGCTCTTCTGCGTGTACGAGTAGCTCACGGCGATTCCGACCGCCCACGAGGCCGCCTCGACCCACGCGCTGGCCGCCTCGGAGTCATTCTCCAGGATGGCGCGCTCACGCTCGTTGGGATCCTGCCCCAACGCGATGTCCTGCATCACCGTGGTCTTCTTCTTCTTGGGCTTGAGCTGTACCGAGCGCTGCGCCGGCGCGCTCTGGGCTGCGGGGCCTGCGCTCGACGCGGAGCGCAGCCCGCTGGCGGCCGAATCGGCCTCCGCCTCCATGGCCGCGCTCGACGCGCCGCCGCCGACGGAGAGCCGTGGCTCCGTCGACTTGGCGGCGCCTTGATGCACGGCGTGCGTCGCCTCGTGCGCGACGAGCTCCGGCGTGGGGCTGGCGGTCGAGAAGGCGATATCGTTGCCAAACGTATAGGCCTCAGCACCCATGGACTGGCAGGCCGCCTGCGCCTCCGGCCCGGTGTGCGCGCGCACGCCCGAGAGGTCGGCGCCGATCCCGGACTCGACCTGCGACTGGTGCGGCAAGGTGCCGCCGCCGCCCTTGAAGCCCTCCTGCGCCGTGCTGGCGTTCGGAGCGCTACCGCCGCGACATTGCAGCGCGGCCTCCGCGGCCTGAAAGCCGCCTCCAGCAAGGCTCTTCTTGAGCTGGAGCCGGCGAGAGACTCCGACGTCGCCGCCACCGGACTGCGACGCGTCGCGGCTCTGTCCCGAAGCGTCCCTGCCGAGATGGGTGTTCATGCGCGTGATTGTAGTACGGAAACGGCCTCTCGGTCAATCGGTGCGACCGGGCCCGCGAGGACGGCCCTACCGTGTCAGCAGCGAGACCATGCTGGCGATCACCTGGTCGATGTGGTCGAAGCACCGCACGACCGACGCCGTCCCCCCCCCGATGGGGTCGACCACCTCGAGGCGCACGTGAGGGCTGAAGGCCCCGAGCAGGTGTACGCGTGACCGCGTGCTCGGGCTGAGCTGGACCGCACGGTTCCACTGCTCGACGTCCATGACGATGACGAGGTCGACCTCCGTGAGGATCGCCGCGGTCGCCCGTCGGGCTTGGTGCACGTCGAGGTCGACGCCGCGCTCCAGAGCCACCTGGCGAGCGAGCTCGTGCGCAGAGACGCCCTCATCGGCGGCCAGGCCGGCAGAAGCGACGGTGAGGCTCGCGCTCGGACCGAGCCGCTGGCGCAGCGCCGCGGCCGCATACGCGCTGCGGATGATGTTGCCGTGGCAGACCATGAGCAACGACCTCGCGCGACGGAGCTCGGCCTGGAGACGGGTCGGGAAGCGCTGCTCCGCCGCATGACGCAGGAGCTGGGCGCGGTGGTTCAGGTGGCGGGTGGCGACGGCCGCGATGTCCGAGGCGGTCTCGACGAGGCTCGCCAGCGACGGCGTCGGGTCGTCCAGCGCCAGCGAGTCGACGGCTTCGCGGGGATCCAGAAGGCGGACGGTGTCTGTGACAATCGAGGTGAGGCGAGGTCGGCGCTCCTCGGGGACATCACGCGGTCGGAGCGCGCCACGGAGCCATCGGAGATCCGAGTCCAGGTCGCGACATCGCTGGCCCACGCGGTAGTCGTGGACCGCCGGTGGCTGCTCGAGGACGAGCAGATCCCAGGCCAGCGCCGGAAAGTCGACCCCCGAGGCGATGGCCAGCGCAAGCGAGCCCCAGAAGCGGCCGTTGATCTCCAGCAAGGACAGCACGCTGCCGTCCTTCGAGCGACGGAACTCGAGCATCGCGACGCCGGTCCAGTCGAGCGCCGACAGGAGCGCGCGCGCGTGGCCGACGATCGTGGGATCGAGCGGCTCGCTGACGCGATACGAGCTGCCGCCGCCGGTGAGCGGCACCTCGTGGAGGCGACGGTACTGGAACGCGACGAGCAGCTGGCCGTGACTCGCCAGCACCCCAAGTCCGACCCCCTCGCCCTCGACGTACTCCTGCACCACGCGCGGGCCGACCGGCGCCAGCAGGCGCAGGGCACGGACGAGCTCGAGCGGCGTCTCCGCGTAGGTCGCCGTGGTGTGGACCCCGCTGCCGTCCGGGGCAAAGACCTTGGAGGTATCCGCCTTGACGACGAGCGGATGCCGCCAGCGCGAGGCCGGCTCGAGCGCGGCGACGTCGGGCTCCGCGGCGCCCGTGACCACGAGCGTCCGTGGCGTGGGGATTCCCAGCGAGCGTGCCAGCGCCTCGGTGCGCGACTTGGACTGCGTCGCCAGGACCGACGGGGTGGGTCCCAGGGCGAGCGGTGCGTGCGCCTCGATGGTGGCGCGATGGGCGAGGAGCGGGCCGATCGTCCAGTCGGTGACCGGAACGACGAGGTCGTAGGTGTCATGCGTGACGAGATCGAGGAGGCCGGCGATGAACGCGTCGGCGCTCTGCGCCGGGTGCGGATAGACCGTGGCGCCGGACGCGTAGCGCGACATGGAGGCCAGTCCGTCTGTGGCGCCGGCGGCGACGTCGACGCGGACGCCATGCCGCCCAAGCGAGCGTACGACGGAAAGTGCGGCGTGGGACTCTCCGTCGAGGACGAGGGCTCGACGCGCGCCCCAGGTGGACGTGGCTCGGGGTCTCACGTTGCGGTCGGGCTCGGCTTGCGGGTCACGGGTTCACGATTGGCCATCAGGGAGAGGCGGTCTTTGACCGGTCAAGGGGGACTGCTCCTGGCCCGCGGTGGGTGGCGACTGGAGGCACCTGCCTCCAACGCGCGAGGGGAGGTTACCCGATGGACGCACCGGCGCAAGCGAGAGACACATGCGCCCGAGCTCATCGCGTTCCGCCCTGATGTCGCGCGCGAGCGGCCAGCGCGTTCGCCGCCTTCGCGCCCACGAGGTCGCCGGAGCGCCGTCGTGCCTCGGCGGTCTGGCGGGCGAGCCGCATGGCGTCCTTCGGGCGACCTTCCGAGAGCAGGACCTCGGACTCCGCGAGCCCCGTGACCGCGACACCCAGGCCAAGCCCCAGGGCCGTATCGAGTGCATTGGCGTGCGAGACGCAATGGCGCGCCAGTGGCACCTCGTGAAGCGCCGCGTGGTGTGAGGCCAAGGCGCACAGGGACTCGATCGCGCAGCCTGGGTGTCCACCGGCGATGAAGTCGTCGACGGCGGCCCGGAGCAAGCGCCCGCGCTCGGCGCCGTCCGTGGCGGAGGCCACGATGACGCGGCAGAGCCCCTGTCCCAGCCGGTGCCCCAGCCCTTCGAAGACCACGCCCGCTTCGAGCGCGGCGACCGCGCTCGCGTCCGCCTCGCCGACCTCGAGCAGAGCGCGAGCGAGGCCCAGTAGCGCGGCTGCCAAATCCTCCGACTCGGCGCCCTCCAGGTGCACGACGGCGTCCCGATAGCTCGCAGCGGCAGCGACCGGCTCGTAATTGCGCAGCGCGAGATCGCCGCGACGCCGCGCAATCAGCGCCAGGCCCTCGCCGTCTCCTGTCGCTTCGAACGCGCGCGCGGCCCGGTCCAGCAGCCGGGCGAGCGCCAGGCTCACGTGCGCACCAACTTGCCCATCTCTTTATACTCAACAACGCACGCTTTTCTGAGGTGCTCTTGCTTGATGCAGTCCCCTTCGGATGCCGCGTGAACGGCACCGCGAATGAGGGCGTTCTTGATGTGGCCGCCTGCCATCTCGAAGTCGAGCGCGAGGTCGCGAAAGTCGATGTTCTTGTCCAGGACCGCGTCCTTCGGGATCATCGACTTCCAGAGCCGCACGCGCTCCTCGACCTCTGGAAACGGGAACGTCACCTTGTAGCGGATACGTCGCTTGAAGGCGTCGTCGATGCCGCTCTCGAAGTTGGTCGTGAGGATGGTGATGCCGTCGTAGTTCTCCATCTTCTGGAGCAGGAAGTTCACCTCGAGGTTGGCATAGCGATCGACCGACGACTTCACCTCCGTGCGCTTGGCGAACAAGCTGTCGGCCTCGTCGAAGAGCAGCACCGCCTGCGCGCGCGCCGCCTCGTCGAAGACGCGAGCGAGGTTCTTCTCCGTCTCGCCGATGTACTTGTCGACGATGCGCGAGACGTCCACCCGGAACAGCTCCATGCCGAGCTCGCGCGCGACGACGGCCGCGCTCATGGTCTTGCCAGTGCCGGGAGGACCCGCGAACAGCGACGCCAGGCCGCGCCCGTAGACGAGCTTGCCGCCAAAGCCCCACTCGGTGAGCACCTTTTGCCGTAGCCGGAAGTAGGTCACCATCTCCCGCAGCTGCTCCAGGGTCTTGTTCGGCAGGATGAGATCCGTCCAGTCGTAGGCGGCAGCCACGGTGTCCGCCAGATCGCGCAGCCGATGGCTCAGCTGCCGGCGCACGGCGCGATAGATGGCCTCGGAACCAATGCGGCGCTCCGCGGTCGGCAAGAGCGCGGCGTGTGAGGCGAGATCCTGCGCAGCGCGCTGAATGGAGCCGCCCGAGAGCGCATACCGCTTGACGAGCAGCTCGACCTGGACCTCTGCGGCGAGTGGGACGTCGGCGGGCAGGGCGCGTTGCCATAGCACCGCCTGCGCCTCGGCGGTAGGGAACGGCACCTCCACCGTGGGTGTCCCGGGGTAGCGCAGCTCCCACCAGGTCTCCGGGCGCTCCGCGATGGCCACGATGAGGCCCCGGACGCGGTCGAGCGCCTCGCCCAGCGCACGCAGTCGCGCGGCACCCAAGCCGCCGGGACCGTCTTGCAGGGCGTCTCTCAGTCGCAGGACGAGCGGGGCGCGGGCCAGGCGGGCCTCGCGTCCTAGGTCGTCGACGAGCGCGGTCAGCGTCTCGGCCTGGAGCGGCGCCTGGGCGAGATCCACGACCACGAGCGCCGTCCCCGACTGCGCGACGTGCGCGGCCACGAGCGACGTCCGGCCCGTCCCTTCGGGGCCGAGCAGCAGCACGCGCGCCGTCCCTTCGCCTCGGCCGAAGGCGCGGGTCGCCTCGCGCATCGCCTGTCGAAACGCCGTGAGCGTCGCCTCGGGGAGCACGATGGGCTCCGCGAGCGGGCTCGGCGCGATCCACTCGGCGGCGCGCCCCCAGCGCTCCCGGTCGGGCGTGAGCTGGCCACGCAGGTAGCCCACGAGGCGCGCATCGAGCCGGAGCCGCTGCTGGGTGTAGGGCAGGTCCGGCGCATTGCCGCACAGCGTCACGAGGCCGGCGCGCACGAGCGGCCCGTCGGGCACCAGGAGATCGTAGACCGTGTTTCGGTCGATGGGCGCCTCGGCGCCGAGCGCGACGAGCTCGGTGATGAAGCCGACATCGGGCTGGCGTCGCGTGAAGTCGGCCCAGGCGTGCGTATAGGCCCGCAGGAAGCCGGGCTCGACCTCGGGAGCGACCAGGGCCAGGAGGACCAGTTCGGCCTCGGCCGTCAACTCGAAGATCGCCGCGATCTCCGCCAGCGGCACGAGCTCCCCCTGCAAAAGCGCGGCCTGAACCGCGTCGTCGTAGTCGCGATCGGCGCCCTTGACGGCGTCGACGAGCGCCTCGAAGCGGGCGTCTAGGGCCGCGGGCTCGGGGCCAAGGAACTCGACGAGCTCCGTGTGCGCGACGAAGCGATCCGAGAGGCGGTCGCTCGAGTCGACGAGCCGCCGTGCGTAGCGAGCGACGTACAGCCCAATCCGTGTCCGGATGCGCGCCAGGCCCAGGCTCAGCAGAGCGCGCGCGGTCGCACGCGGTGACTTCCCGTCGAAGGGCGGTGCTGTGTGCAGGGTCGAGTCGTGGGTGCCGTTCATCGCGGTCATCCTAACGCGACCGGCGTCCTGAGGCACGCCGCCGCGAGCCGTGCCGGCGTTCGTGTTGACAGGCTCCCGTTTGCCGTCGATGGTAGCCTTCGAGGCGCGCGCGATGTCACGCGTGAGCGAGGTGCTGCGAATGCGGGTGTGGGTGCTCGATCGAGACGCATGGCTCCTGGCCGGCGGCGTTGTGATGGTGCTGGGCTCGGCTCCGGGGTGTACGAAAGACAGGACGCTCGAGAAGACCGGCGCGGAGCTGGGCATGCTGGCGAGTGAGGTCAACGACGCGGGCAACGTCGTCGAGCGCTTCGACCTCAACGGCGACCGCAAGGCCGACGTGTGGAAGGTCTTCAAGGAGATCGCCCCACCGGACAAGCCCAAAGAGCGGCGGCGGCTGCTCATCCGCAAGGACGTCGATCTGAACTACGACGCCAAGGTCGACGTCCGCGAGTTCTACGACGAGGCGACCGGCGAGCTCGGGCGTGTCGAGATGGACTTCGACTTCGATGGCAAGATCGACGCGGTCGACGTCTACAAAGACGGCCGGCGCGTGCGGCGCGAGGTCGACTTCTCCTTCGACGGACGCGCCGATCTCGTCAAGCACTACGACGACGAGGGCAAGCTCGCGACCAAAGAGCGCGACACCGATCGCGACGGCAAGGTCGACACGTGGGAGTATTTCGAGGACGGAAAGCTCGTGCGCGTCGGTCGTGACCGCGACGGCGACGGCAAGCCCGAGTACTTCGACGACGCACCCGATGCCGAGCCGGAGCTCCCCGCGGCTCCGGCACCCCCGGCCGCGCCTCCCGTGGCTCCTCCGCCTCCGCCGGCCGGAGACGGCAAGACCAGCTAGAACTCGATCGCGTCCTTCTTCTTCTCGGGCTCGGGCTCTGGTTTGGGTTCGGCCTTGGGCTCAGGCTTGGGCTCCGGGGCCACGGGCTTGGCTGGCAGGAGCCCCTTCGAGACGTCGACCTCGACGGGCAACGTCGCATAGTCCGTGCGCAGGACGCGCCAGTCGCCACGCTCTCGGCGCAGCACCGTCTCGCGGCGGTCCCCCTCGACGTTGGCCACGACGACCTTGGCCTCCATGGCGCCCGGGTCATCCTTGCTCGCCAGACTGAACGACGTCGGGCGGTTGACCAGGAAGAGGGCCGTGAGGCTCACGCGCTGCGTCGTCCCGGCTGCGGCGCCCTTGACCGGGAAGTAGCGCGACGAGAGCAGATGACGGCCGTTCTGGTCGATGGTCGCAGCCAGAGAATCCAGCGCGACCTTCGTGTCATCGGCCAGCATGGCCCACACCTCCGAGGTGTGGTCGCTGCGCAGCGCGCGATAGAAGCGCTCCACGAACCGCACCGGCTCCGGCGTGTCCTGGGCGCTCGCGCCGCCCAGCATCGCGACGACGTCGGGGTCCTCGCCGGTCAGCGGCTCGATGGTGAAGCGGGGACCGCAGCGCGCGAGCAGCAGCGTGCCCGCCATCGCCGCGGCGATCGTGAATCGTGTGTTCATGGAGTGCTACTTCGGTGGAAGCTGAATGGGGATCTTGGTGCCAGACCACGTGCCCTTGAAGGTGGGACCGGGGCCGCCATCGACCTCGATCGTGCCGCTGTGCTCGCCATTGGTGAGCTTGTCGACGTACAGGTCGTCGTCCTCGTCGACGAGCTTGGCCTTGCCCGACAGCCGCAGCTGGCTGTCGAGCGCCAGCGTGCCGATCCACGTCTCGATTGGCGCGACCAGCAGGCCGACAGTGCTCGTGCAGAACTGCTCGATGTCCTTCTCCTCGATGCCGACCGCGTCGAGCACTGAGCCGGACATGGCCGACGCGATGCTCTTGCAGTTGACGAACTTGAGCGCCGCGCCCTTGAGCGTGTTCTCGCCCGTGAGAGTCTTGAGGATCATCTCGTTGAGGACAAACAGGATGAGCTTGCCGTAGCTGAGCTTGATGACGTGGTTGTCGATGAAGAGGTCATCTCGATTGACGATGGATGCCGTGAACTTGCCCTCGATGATCTCCTGCGGGAACTGGGTATTCGCGATCTGCGTGAGTGAGAACGTGTACAGGCCACACTTGTCGTAGTCTGGTGCGTTCTTGTCACACCCGAACTTCCACGAGAGCACCAGTCCGTCCCAGTATTGCAATCCCTGTACGTAGTAGTTGTTTTGGAGCTTGGAGATCTTGACCTTGGACTTGAGGTGCAGGTTGTCCACGATCTGCGTGAGGTCGTCGCCGATGGTGAAGAAGTCCTTGAGCCAGTCGGGCGCGTCGGACTTGACCCAGTTCGTAATGACCTTGGCGAGCTCCTTCTCGAACAGCCCGAATGCCACGTCCACGATGACCGAGCCCAGGTACAGCTTCACGAGGTTCTTGATCTGGTCGATGAGGAACTTACCAGGATCATTGAACAACGTAACGATACCGTCGATGACCTGGCCCACGGTCCCGAGCGCTGGGAGCGCGCCCTGGAAGTTGAAGTAGTCGTCGACGTCGTAGGTGCCCGTGGGGTTGAGCGGTAGCGTGTAGAGCTCGAGCGTGGCCGGCGTCTTCTGGTTGGCGATCACGAAGACGCCGTCACGACATCCCGCAGCGGCCAGGTGACCGGCTGCGCTCTTGGCGGTGGCGATGACCGTGAAGTAGCTGCCCGCCGCGAGGCCGTCGAAGACCGGCTTGGCATCCACGCCGAGGACCGTCTTGTCGGCGAGGCTGTTGGTGTAGTTGGCCGTTGGCGTGAACGTGCCGCAGATGAAGGTCTTGGGCATGAGCCGGACCTTGATGGAGCCGAGCCCCACGGGGCCCTCGTAGCTGAAGCTCACCTCGACGGAGCCTTTGGGCGCATCCGACACGATGACGTCGAGCGTGACCGGCTCGGCGCCCTCGACCCCGAGCCGCACCGTGTAGCTCACGTCACCGACGTTGCCCGCGCGGAACTTGTTGGCGACCTCGCCGTCGCCGTCGGCCACGGCCACCTGCGTCTGCAGGGACGCGTCGCCCTTCTGCCCGTTGGGCCCCTCGTTCTTGATGATCTCGTAGGCGACCGCGACGTCGGCCGCGGGCTTTCCCTCCTCGAGATCGATGACCTGGGCGCGAATTGCCAGCTCGTCTTGGATCTTGAGGCCCGTGGGCACCGTCGTGTCGTGGTGCAGGACCAGCAGCAGCCTCTTGGCCGGGGCCTCGCCGTCGAGCCCCGTCGGTCCCGGCGTCCCCCAATCCGGCTGCGACTTGCTGCCGTCGCCGTTCCACTCCAGGCCGTCCGGCGCCGCGCTCGATCCGCCACCGGCGCCGCCGCAGCCGCCGAGCAGCGCGAGCGTCGCAGCGACCGCGATGAGGCCCAAGCGATTGCCAATGGCGAGCGTGCGTCGTTCGTCGTGCATGCGTGCTCCCTGAGCGCCGCGCTCTTCAGCTGCCGCGACGCGTTCGCGGGCATCATAGTCGCCGAGAGGCGGCGGGTCCACGACCTTCATGGAACGCTCGAGCCGACGCGCGAAGATGCCCTCCCGTTGCTTGCGGCGGTTTTTGGGCCTGCTATAATCCGCCGACCGTTGACAAAAGTGCATGTAAGTGCACGTAATCACGAACGGTTTGGCAGTTTTGCGGGGACGCCCCCGCACCCCCCGAGCGCGTTGGCGCTCGTGTACGAGTCACGGACAGTCAGAGTCACGGAGGTTCACGGGATGGTCCCGAAGACGGAAATCATCAATGCCATCGAGAGCCGATTCGACTACACCACGGCGCGGATTCACTTCCGCGACGTGACCGGTCGGACCGGCGCCGGCGACAAGGACAACTACTCCCCCGCGGAGATCGGCGGCATCATCGATGCGCTGAAGACGATTCGCGACAAGGGCGGACGGATCGACGCCGTCGCCGCGCGCCTCGGCTCCTTCATCGGCGGCGGGTCGGCACCAGCGGCTGCGGCGCCTGCGCCGGCGCCCAAGGCGGCCGAGGCCCCCAAGGCGGAGGCCGCGCCCGCGGCTGAGGCCAAGGCCGAGGAGCCCAAGGCCGACGAGGCCGCGCCCGCCGAGGGCGAGGCCGAGGCCAAGGCCGACGACGGCAAGAAGGGCAAGAAGAAGGGCGGCTGAGCCGCGAGCGACGGTGCACCGGGCGACCTTGGCCGCCCGGCCACGTCGCTGGCTACGACTTCTTCGCGACGGCTTTGGCGAACTGCTCGAGCCGGCGCAGCACCAGATCGTGCAGTGTCCCCGGCGGGTAGGCGCCGCTGGCGTCCGCCGTGCCGGGCTCGACCCCGGTCAGCAAGCGCAACCCATCCTCGACGGTCGCGACGGGCCACAGGTGGAACTGCCCCTTGGCCACCGCGTCTCGCACACGCGGCCGCAGCATGAGGTTCGGCACGTTCTGCACCGGGATGATGCAGCCCTGCTCTCCGGACAGGCCCATCGCCGCGCAGACGTCGTAGAAACCCTCGACCTTCTCGTTGACGCCGCCAATGGGCTGAATCTCACCCTTCTGGTTGACCGAGCCCGTGACCGCGATCGACTGCCGGATGGGCACGCCTGCGAGCGACGACAAGACGGCGTAGAGCTCGGTCGAGCTGGCGCTGTCGCCATCGACGCCGCCGTAGTTCTGCTCGAAGCACACCGTCACGCTCACCGACAACGCCGCGTGCTGCGCATAGCGGTCCCCGAGGTAACCCGCGATGATGTGGATGCCCTTGTCGTGGATCTTGCCCGAGAGCTTGGACTCGCGCTCGATGTTCACGATGCCCGCGCGCCCGGCGAACGTGTTGACCGTGATGCGAGACGGCTTGCCGAAGCTCAGCTCGCCGAGCCCGTAGACGGCCAGGCCGTTGATCTGGCCGACCTTCGCGCCCGCGACGTCGATGAGGGTGCGGCCCTCGAGGATCTCACGCTGGATCTTGTCGGCGACAAGCGACGACCGTGCCGTGCGCTCTTCGATGGCCCGCTCCACGTGCACGCGAGAGATGAGCTTCTGGCCCTTCTCCTTCTTGGCGTGGTGGTTTGCCTCGATGACGAGGTTGGCGACGTCGTTGAACTTGAGCGTGAGGCGTCCCTGGTGATCGGTGAGCCGCGCGCCCTCCTCGATGACGGCCGCGATGCCCTCGCGATCGACGGCCAGGAGCTTGTCGTTGTGGCACGTCGTCGCGACGAACTGCGCGTACTCACGAACGGTCTGCGCCGTCGCGTCAATCTCGTCGTCGAAGTCGCACAGCACCTGGAAGAACTTGCGGAAGTCCTCGTCCACGCGATGCAGCACGTAGTAGGCCCACGCGGAGCCGTGCAGGACGATCTTGGGCTGGACGGGGATCGGGTCCGGTCGGAGCCCCGCGGTCGGCAGGAACGGCGACAGAAAGCTCGGGTCCTCGATGGAGACCTCGCGATTGCGCAGGCAGCTCTTGAGCTGCTCCCACACGCCCGGCTGACCGAACAGGTCGAGGACGTTCACGATGAGGAAGCCGCCCGAGGCGCGCTGGAGCGAACCGGCGCGGATGAGCGTAAAGTCGGTGAAGTAGACGCCATTTTCGAGCTTGCGCTCGATCTTCCCGAACAGGTTGGACCAGGTCGGGCGGGTCTCCACGATGACGGGCGCGCCCTTGACCTCCGCGTTGTCGACCAGGACGTTGACCTCGTACTCCTTGAGCGGCTTCTTCAGCTGCTCACGCGCCTGGTCGGGATCCGACTCGTCGGGCAGGAACTTCGGCAGGTTCTCCAGGATGTCCTCGAACAGCGCGTCGATGAACGCCACGACCTGCTTGTTGGCGCGCTTGCCCTTGCCCTTGAATGGCCGGCGCAGGCTCTCGAAGTGCGTGCCGGAGACCGCCTCGCCGAGCTCGCGTTGGATGTTCTGGATCCGCTTGTGCGTGTCGACCTCGATGTCCCGCGTCTTTTGGAGGAACTCCGAGATGTGCGGATCGAGCTTCTTGCGGTTCTCCTCGATGAACCGGCGCTCCTCCTCGGTGAGGTGGGCGTAGTCCTTGTTGGAGATGATCTTCTCCTCGAGCATCGGGATGGTCACGATGCCGGTCTTCGTCGACTTGATCGTGAAGCCGACGTCCTTCGCGACGCGCGATAGCTCCAGGAAGCACTCGTTCTCGCGATCGAGGCTGGAGTTGAGGATGCCCTGGACCTTCTCCTGGTGCTCCTTGCTGTGGAAGACCTTGGGCACCTGCTCTCGGAGGTGCGTGATGATGTCGGCGACGCGGCGCTTGAACTCGGCGGCCGTTCCCGGCTGCATCGAGACCGACAGCGGCGCGCTCGGGTCCTTGAAGTTGTTGACGCAGATCCAGTCCGGCGGCGTGGCGCGCTTGGGAGCGACCTTCTCCAGCATCGACTTGACCATCGTGGTCTTGCCCGTGCCACTCGCCCCGGCGACGTAGACGTTGTAATTTCTCTTGTCGATGCTGATGCCGATCTCGAGTGCACGAATCGCGCGGTCTTGCTCGATGACGCCCGAGAGCGTCTCCAGCTCCGCCGTCGACTTGAAGTCCAGCCACTCCTCGGGGACCTTGCGATAGAGCTCGTCTGGGCGGAGCACGCGGGCCAGCGTGGTCGCCACGACCGGCGGCGGTGGCGGCCCGGCGGGCTTCTGTGACTCCTTCTTCTTGTCTGACTTCTTGTCCTGCTCACTCATGGGAATACAGCGCCTTTCGGAATGACGGTGAGGCCCGACGAGGTCACCGTGAACCCGCGCGACCGATCGAGGTTGGCATCGACGCCCACGTGGGCGCCGGGTGGGATGGTGACGTCCTTGTCGACGATAGCGCGGCGCACGACAGCGCCTGCGCCGACCTTGACGTGGTCGAAGAGCAGGCTGTCGTGGACCTCGGCGCCGCGCTCGATCGTCGTGTTGGGGCTCAGGATCGAGTGGTGCACGTGCGCGCCCGAGACGATGACGCCACCGCACGCGATGGACGAGACGAGGCTCCCATTCTCGCCCGGCCCCGGAGCGACCGTCTTCATGGGCGGGAGCGGCAGCGCGCGCACGCGAATGGGCCACTCGCTGTCGTACAGATTGAACTGGGGCGTGACCGAGAGCAGGTCCATGTTGGCGTCGTAGTAGCTTTCGAGCGTGCCAATGTCCCGCCAATAGGGCGTCCCGCCGTCGGGTCCATGAAACGGGTGGGCGTACATCTCGGTGCGGCCGAGCATCGCGGGGATGATGTCCTTGCCGAAGTCGTGGCTCGAGCCCCGCTTCGTGGCGTCCGCCTCGAGCCACGAGAACAGGGTCGAGGCCCGGAACACGTAGACGCCCATGTTCACGAGCGACAGATCCGGCCGGCCCGGCATGGGCGGCGGGTCCTTGGGCTTTTCGATGAAGCCGGCGATGCGCCCGTCGGGCGCCATGTCGACGATGCCGAAGCCGGACGAGGCCGCGCGCTCGAAGGGCATCACGGAGACCGTGAGATCGGCCTCGTGCTTGATGTGCGCCGCGAGCACGGCCGAGTAGTCCATCTTGTAGACGTGGTCTCCAGAAAGCACCATCACGTACTTGGGGTTGTGCGCGCGCAGGTGGATGAGGTTCTGGAAGAGC
>SXGT01782291.1_pt1 | contig 49079 bp, 32 predicted proteins | sample 3176221 | NCBI WGS metagenome assembly SXGT01 (sample SAMN11356862, study PRJNA531348) | freshwater metagenome | isolation source: freshwater sample F1-120 | place: China: Fuxian Lake, Yuxi | collected 2017-12-25
GCCCCCGCAACGAAAGTTGCACTGGAGAGTGCGCATGAAGTGGCCCTGATCAGCAGAAATGCCGATCAGGGCCACTTTGTTTTAAGCCTTTGCGGTTCGTTTGCGCCTGCTGGCTGAGCCGGCCACGGCGCGGAACCCCGGAACCAGTTCCCGCCGTGTTGCTCCATTGAATGACCATTCCCTGGTGTAAAAATTGAGCTTCAGTGGGTCCTGGTAACCTCCGCGGGCCGGCCCCGTGATCCACGGGGCTCGACCCGATGAGTGAGAGGAAGCGCCCGTGGTCAACGTCATGCTGTCCGGCGGCATCGCCCTGCTGGTAGCGCTTTTGGGCACGCCGTTGTTCATCCGGGTGCTCGTGCGCTACCGCTACGGTCAGATCATCAGGGATGATCTGGTGCACCACCAAGTGAAACGCGGCAAGCCGACGATGGGCGGCGTGGTGATCATCGGCGCCGCGGTCCTCGGCTACTTCGGCTCGTATGCGGTGCTGCTGCTGATCAATTCCGCTGGCCGGCTCCAGGCCGGCCCCGGGCCGGCTCCGGGTGGGCTGCTGGTGCTCTTCCTGTTGCTGGGGCTCGGCCTGATCGGCTTCCTCGACGATTACATCAAGGTCCGCAAAGCGCGCAGTCTGGGGCTCACTTCCCGGCAGAAGCTACTGGGCCAGGCCCTGGTCACGGTGGTCTTCGCGTTGGCCGCGCTGCTGCTCAAAGACGATGAGGGGCGCCCGCTGGCGTCTACTGCGGTTTCCTTCGTCCGGGACACCAAGCTCGATCTCGGCTTCGCCGGTCCGGTGATCGGCTCGCTGCTGTTCGTGGTGTGGGCCGGCGTGCTGATTGCCGGGGCATCGAACGGGGTCAACATCACCGATGGCCTGGACGGCCTCGCGGCCGGGGCTTCGGTGATGGTTTTCGGCGCCTACTCGATGATCGCGATGTGGCAGAACAACCCGAGCGGCGCCTTGGCCCCGGGCGCGAGCTACGAGGTGGCCAATGCGCTCGATCTTGCGGTGGTGTCCTCCGCAATGGCCGGCGCCTGCGCCGGGTTCCTGTGGTGGAACGCGTCGCCGGCCAAGATCATCATGGGGGATACCGGCTCGCTCTCGCTGGGCGCGGCGATGGCCGGCCTCGCGATCCTGACCCACACCCAGCTGTTGCTCGTGGTGCTCGGCGGATTGTTCGTGATCGTCACCGGGTCGGTCATCATCCAGGTGATCAGTTTCAAGACCACCGGGAAGCGGGTGTTCCTGATATCGCCGCTGCACCACCACTTCGAGTTGCTCGGCTGGCCCGAAGTCAGGATCGTGACCCGGTTCTGGATCGTCGCGGGAATCTGCGTCGGCATCGGATTGGCGATCTTCTACGGGGAACGGCTCATCGACTTCTAGCCGGCATGGGCGGACTTCGGCTGAGCGGGCCCCGGATCATGTCGGCTTTGCCGGGCCTGGCCAACTATTAGTGTTTCCCCAGGCAACTGTCTGGTTTGCTGACTAGCTTCAGTGCTGTCATCCGACGAGCAGCAATCCAGCAAAACCGAAAAGGGCCGGACCATGATGTTCTTTCAACGCAAATCCGCACCGCAGGCGCTCCGCGGCGGACTCCTGGCAGCGGCGCTCCTGTTCGCCGTCGCCGCCGCGCCGGCCACCTCGGCCCCCGCCGTCGAGCCCGGGGCTTCGCACCCCGGTGGCGGCTCCGCCAGCAGCTTTTCCGGCATGGCTTCGGGCCGGGGCGCCAACGCCACGGACAAGGCCTGGTCGGGCGCGGTCTACCGGGGAGCCAACTTCAGCAGCATTTCCGCCCAGTGGGTGGTGCCCACGCTCAGCTGCGACAGCAGCAGCTTCCAGTCCTCCTACACCTGGCTGGGCCTGGGCGGGTGGAATCAGGACAAAGCGCTGGAGCAGCTGGGTACTGCGCAATGGTGCAAATCCGGCAAGGCCTACTATGGGTTGTTCGCCGAGTTCTGGCAGAATCCGCCGATTGCCGGCGACGGCGGCGTCTACCCGGGCTACCCGGTCTCCCCGGGAGACACCATGACCGCGAGCGTGACCAAGCTCGCCAACGGCCAGTACCGGATCAAGGAGACCTCGAGCCGGGGTTGGACCTACACCAAGGACGGCAATGCGCCCGGAAGCTACCAGGGCAATCTCTCCGCCGAGGTAGTCCACGAAACCCCGACCGAATCGACCGGGGTGGCAGACCTGCCGAAGTCCAATGACGTGAATTTCAGCAACATCGCCTATCAGGCCGATGCCTCGGCGAGCACGACCCTGATCGATATGGTCGATGGCAGCGGCAACAAGCGGGACCTGACCACCTCGACGGGCAGCGCCAGCATCAACATCAAGTGGCTCGCGCACTGAATCCATTGAGCTGATCCGGGCGCCGGTGCTGCCGCAAGGCCGCGCCGGCGCCGTTCTTTCAGGCCCAGCGGTCCAAGCTGGCGAAGAACCCATCGATGGATACCGCTTCTTGCTGCGCCACAGCGCGCCGGTGCACCCAGGCCGCCACCGCGAGGTCAAGGACGCCGAGTCCGAACGGGGAGACTACGACGCCGAGCTCCGGATCCAGTTCCAGGTCGCCGGACAGCAACTCGGGGATCGTTCCGGTGATGAAATCCCGGGAGCCCCATGCTTGTTCGGCCAAATGCGGGGAGGTCTGCGCCTTGAGGCAATGGTCGACGTCGTCGACCAGGTTCTGCACTCCGGCCAGGGCCGCGACCGTGAAGTCGCGCAGCGAAACATTCAGATAGACCTGACCGGCCCGGGGCGGGCGGGAGATGTACGGGACCGCAGCTGTGGTCGCGGTGATCACCACGCCGCTCTCCAGCGCCTCATCGGCGGCGACCGCTCTGGCGGTCAGGCCCTTGGCCCCGATGTGTTGGATCAGGGCTTCGGCGCTGGCCGGATGCGGATCGCAGACCAGCACCGTGCGGACCGGGAGTTCCAGGGCGATCAGGTAATCGATGATCGTCCGGGCGATGACACCGGCGCCGAAGATGCTCACCGTTCCGTCGCTGAGCGGGTGGCTGGACTGCAGGGCGCGCAGCGTTACCGCAGCGCCGGCAGCGGTTCGGGCGGCGCTGATTCCGGCGGCTTCCAGACAGGCATAGGGGTAGCCATCGGCCATCGAGTTGAGCACCAGGATCGCCGAAGCGCGGGGCAGATCGCTTGCCACATTCCCCGGAAACGAGGAGATCCATTTGATCCCGGCGACGTCTTCGCCGCCCTGGTCCTGGATTCGGGCCGGCAAGGCGATGATCCGATCGTCCGGCCGGTCGGCGAACTTCAAAAAGTAGGAGTCCGGGTTCGTGGTGCGGCCCGCTCCGTGCTGCCGGTAGGTGTTTTCCACGATCGCGGACACCGCCTGCTTGTCTTCGATGATGGCGGCCACGGTGGTTCCGCGGACCAGGTCAAAAGTCTTCGACATGATTTTCTTCCAACGTTTCTAGGTGGTGGACGGGTGCGGCCGGCGGGTCACCGGCGGCGACGTTGCTGGATTGCGGTGAGGGTGAGGAAAACCACGCCGAGGACAATGGCGAATGTCCAGGCCAACGGGGTGGCGTAAATGGACAGCGGGCTGTCCGGATCGACCAAGGTGGCTTGGCCCCAGGACTGCCGGATCGAGGTGGCCACAATGCTGGCCGGGTTCAATTCGGCGACCGCCCGGATCGGCCCGGGCATGCCTTCGGCCGGAAGGAACACCGTGGAGCAGAAGGAGAACAGGACCAGCAGCAGTGCGCCGACCGGTTCGATGGTCTCCGGGTTGTCGATCAGTTCGCCGATGAAACTCGCGCAGGCCAGCATCGCCGCATAGAAGGTGGCCAGCAGCAGCAGCGAGCCGAGGAAAGCGACGGCACCGCCGGCCGGCCGCCAGCCGAGCAGCAAACCGATGCCGGAGACCAGCAGCAGCGCGACCAGGGCGGCGGCCAGATCCGCGAGGATCAACGCGATCGAGCGCAGCAGCGAGGGGATCGGCATGGTTTCACTGCGTAGCGAAAGCCCGGTTTTGCGATCGATGGCAGCGCTGATCGCGGTCGGCCCGAGCACCGCCACACCCACTTGAACGGCAACGCCGGCAACCACGTAGGCCGGGTAGCTGACGCCGTCCGGAACCCGGATCGCGTCCTTGAAGATCAAGCCGAGGACCACCACCATGACGACCGGATTCATCGCGATTCCGATGAACTTCCCGGGAGAGCGCAGGGTGCGCCAGATCTGTCGGGACACCAAAGCCCGCAAGGCCACCCATTGCGATCCCAGATTCGCCACCGGGCTTACGCCGATTGTTGCTGCTTGGCTCATCGTGTGCCGCCCATCGCCAGTTCTGGTCCGGTCGAGGCGGCGGTCGCCGTCCCGGTGGTGAGAGTGTGGAACGCTTCGTCGAGGGTGGGTCTGCGGATCTGGACCTCTTCCACGTCGATTCCGTCGAGTTCCAGCCTGGTCAGGATCGGGACCAGAGCGGCCGGCCCAGCGACGTTGCGGGCGGTCAACCGGGCGCGTTGTGCGTCGATCTGCACGTCGAGTGCTCCGTGCGCAGCGAGGATCGACGCGGCGCGCCGGTGGTCGGCCGCGTCCAGGACCACGATCTCCACGTGTTCGTTCCGGCCGACCAGGGCTTTCATCTCGGAGGGGGTTCCTTGGGCGAGTACCCGTCCGTCTGCCACCAGAACGATGTCGTCCGCCAGCGCGTCGGCCTCATCCAGGTACTGCGTGGTCAAGATCAGATCGGTTCCTTGGGCGACGATTTCGCGGATGATCTCCCAGAGCGCCTGCCGGCTGACCGGGTCCAGCCCCGTGGTCGGTTCGTCCAAAAAAAGCAGTGCCGGTTGGCTGATCAGGCCCACCGCCAAGTCCAAGCGCCGGCGCATGCCACCGGAATAGTGCTCCAAGCGGCGTCCGGCTGCGGACACCAGATCGAACCGTTGCAGAAGCCGGTCGGCACGGCCTCTGGCCTCCGCCGCAGGAATGCCGCTGAGCCCGGCGGCCACCACGAGGTTCTCCCGGCCATTGAGAAATCCGTCGACGCAGGCATCCTGCCGGACCACCGCGATCTTCCGGCGCAGTGCGGCCCGGTCGGCGACCACGTCGAGCCCCAGTACCCGGGCCTTGCCGGAGCTCGGCGGAGTCCTGGTACTGAGGATGTTCACGGTGGTCGATTTGCCGGCCCCATTGGGTCCCAGGACGGCCAGGGTCCGGCCGCGAGGTGCTTGGAAGGAAAGACCTTGCAGCGCCTTCTTGTCGCCGAACTGTTTGGTCACATCGGCGACGTCGATCGCGAGGTCCATCTGCTCGGACTCCTCTGGTGTGGGTGCTGGTCGGGGTTTGGCGGTACCGGATTAATCCGGTACCGGAAAAGCCGAAAATAGGGATCGGGATGGTTTGGAAACCCCATCGGAAGCGGCGGGAAAAACCGTCGCATCGTGTGGCTGAAAATCAATTTTTCATCATCCGGTGAAAAGCTACAGCACGTCTGAGCAATCGCGCAAGGATTTTCATTTATTGGCATGAAATGCTTCACAGGGTTCTCACAAGTTTCTATCAGGTTACTGTCAAAAAGAGTAATACTAACCTAGCTTTGTATCAGGCTAGGTATTACTTAAGGGTTACTTAAGTAGCAATGGGTATTGCTGTTTTGTCTTTGTGTAGTTAAGCTTCAGGGGCAGCTGTCAACGCAAAATTTAGTTACTATTCACCTACTCGGACAACCTGGCGCTATGGTCAAAATCCCCGTGAATACAGGGATGTTTTTCGGGTATTTATTGCGAACGACGGTTGCTTGAACGCGCCCTTGAGGCTCGATCACGTCAGAAAATTGGGTATTGCCCAGTCTTGAGTTGTTCCACTACACTCGCTTTTGGCCCGACAATGATGCCGGGTTTGCGACACCGGGAACGTGGCTCTGTGACCATGTGATATCCGTACCCGATGCCCCAACTTTCACGCACGCTGAATAATTTGGCGTGCCCTCGTGAGGTAATCCTCCAGAATGGATTAGGACACTTCCTTGCTTATAGATATGCCTACGGCCTTTAACACGCGTGATTTGTATGTCGACCTGACACGGCGAATCGGAATTCCGCTGCATTTGAAATGCGAGGGGTTTAACTTTGCCGGCTCGATCAAGCTCAAACCGGCAATTGCCATGGTGCAGGCCGCCGAGCGGGCGGGCCGGCTGAAACCGGGCGGGTTGCTCATCGAGTCGTCCTCCGGGAACTTGGGATTGGCGCTGTCGATCATTGCTGCGGACCGGGGCTACCAGTTCTTGTGCGTCACCGACGACCGCTGCAACCCGGCCACCGTGGCCGCGATGCGCGCTTACGGGACGACAGTCGAGATCATCACGGATCCGGATCCGGAAGGCGGCTATCTGGCTGCCCGGCTCCGCCGGGTCGATGAATTGCTGGCCGAGAACCCCGGCTCGCTCTGGTTGGACCAATACCGAAACTACGAAAACTGGCTCTCGCACTACCGGTCGACGGCGTCCGAGATCGCCGAAGCCTACCCGAATCTGCGCTATCTGTTCGTCGGAGCCGGCACCACCGGGACCGTGAGCGGTTGCGCCCGTTACATGCTGGACCACTATCCCTCGGTCCAGGTCATCGGAGTGGACAGCAGCGGCTCGGTGAACTTCGGAACGCCCAGTGCTCCCCGGCAGATCCCGGGCTTGGGTTCCGGCATTCCGCCGCACCATCTCGACCTCTCGGACCTGGCGGACACGGTACTCGTCGACGAAATCGACACCATCCGGATGTGCCGTCGGCTGGCCCGCACCGGCCTGTTGTTCGGCGGCTCCACCGGGACCGTGGTGGCGGGGGCGGAACGCTGGCTCGCCGGGCGCAGCGACGTCGTCGCCGGCGAAGCGGTCACGCTCGCACCGGACCTCGGCGAACGCTACTTGGGCAGCATCTACGACGACGCCTGGGTGACCGCACGGTTCCCCGAATTGGCCTTCGAACTCCAAGACCTGCAAGCAGCGCAGTAAACCCGCTGTTCCCTTCCACCGAATATGAGGCACCCGTGACTGTAGCTGGCTCCGTACCGAACGCCGACGCACCTGCGACTTTGCCGTTGCTCAGCGGCCAATATGGCATGTGGCTCCATGAGCAGATGGACCCGGACAACCCGGCACTGAGCACTGCGGGATTTATCGACATCACCGGTCCGGTGGATGTCGAGATGCTGCAGCGGGCCACCGAGCTGGCGCTGCACGATTGCGAGTGCCTCCGGGTCCAGATCCAGGTGAACGACGGGATTCCGGAACAGGTGATCGATCCGACTCCGATCCAGGTCCCGATCGTGGACTTTTCGAGCTTCCCGGATCCCGAGGCCACTGCGGAGTCCTGGGCGAGCGAGCAGATGGCCGACGCGCTTCCGCTGTCCCGGGGCGGCATGCGGTCCAGCGTGGTCAAACTCGGTGCGCAACGGGCGGCCGTCTATCTGGAAGGCCACCACGTCAAATGGGATGGCATCAGCGGCGCGCTCGTGGGTGGGCGGATCGCGCAGCGTTACCAATGGCTTGTGGACGGGACCGAACCCGAGGTCTGGCCCGCCTACGCCGAACTGGTCGCCGAAGACCTCGCGTACCTTTCCTCGGATCGGCACGACGTGGATGCCGAGTATTGGCGCTCGACGATCGATTCGACGCTGCCGATCACCGCGATGTACCAGGGCGGTTGGCAGCCGCCCAAGGGCGAACTCCGCCGATCCACGGTGTTCAGCGCGCAGTGGCATGAGCAGCTGCGGGAGTTGGCCCGCGGCAGCCGCACCACCTGGGCGGTGCTCGGCTTCGCCCTGACCGCGGCCTATCTGGCCCGCCGGACCGGAAACCGCGAGGTGACGCTCACCATTCCGGTGGCCCGCCGGAGCACCGAAACGGCCAAGCTGCTGCCCGGGATGCTGGCGAATTTCCTGCCGCTGCGGGTCGAAGTCCGGCCGGATGAGGACGTGACCGAATTGGCCAGCCGGATCTCCGCCGACGTCAAGGGGCTCACCAAAGCCCAGCGCTACCCGGCCGGCGCGGTCCGCCGCCTGCTCGGCCTGGATTCGGGGGATCTGCGCCCGCTCGGCCCGAGTGTGAACATCCTCGGCTATCCCGGTGCTGCTCCGATGGGGGAGGCCTTCGCCTCGACGCGGGATCTGTCCACCGGACCGGTGGAAGACCTGCAGTTCGAATTCCAAGTAGCGGTCAACGGCGAAGTCCGGCTGCACCTCAACGTCAACCCGCAGCTGCACAGTGCCGAAACCGCCGAGCAGATGCTCGAGGAATTCGTCGGTTTCGTCGGCACCGCGCTCGCCGAGCCGCGGCCGAGCGTGGGCAGCATCGACCTGTCGGGCCGGGAACCGGCAGCGAAGGCCGGCCGCTCAGCCGAAATCCGCGGTCTGGACCGGCCGGTACCGGCCTTGGACCTGCTGTCCCGGTTGCGGCAGGCGGATCCGGAACGGATGTGCCTGGTGGAACCGGACGGCAGGCGGTTCTCGAACCGGGAATTCCTGGCTCTGGTGGCTGCCAGCTACACCGAACTGCGCGGCAACGGCTTCGGCGAAGCGTCCGTGCTCGCCGTCGAGGCGGTGCCATCGGCACGTCTGGTGGCGGCGATCCTCGCCGCCTGGCAGCTCGGCGGTGCGTACTTCCCGGTAGCCGCAGACACCCCGGCCAACCGGCTGGCACACCTGTTCGGGAGCACCGGCGCCGGCTATGCCCTTGCCGGATCCGCGGAGTTCGCAGCCAACGCCGCGGAAGCCGCCCCCGGGCTGTGCTTCCTGCGGAACGACCTCGCTGCCGCCGATTCGGCGGCTTCGACCGAGTTGGTGCAACTGCCGGTATCCGAGCACGCCCCGGCCTACATCATCTTCACTTCCGGATCCACCGGACTGCCCAAGGGCGCCGTGCTTTCCCGCCGTGGCATGATGAACCACCTGCTCGCCAAAGTCGAAGACCTGGAGCTTGCGGAGTCGGACCTGGTGGCCATGACCGCACCGCTGACCTTCGACATCTCGGTATGGCAGATGTTCGCGCCGTTGCTGGCGGGGTCCGGGCTCCGGTTGGTCGACCGGCAGACCTCGGTCGACCGGGACGCACTCCTGGAACTGGTTGCCGGGGAACAGATTTCAGTGCTGGAAATCGTGCCCTCCTTGCTGCGCACCGTCGTGGAGGGGTACCTGGCCGGAGACGATCTGGCCCGGCCGGAATCACTCCGCTTGCTGTTGGTCACCGGGGAGGAGCTCCCGCTCGACGTCGCCCGTGCTTGGCATGCCCAGTTCCCCGGGATCCCGGTGGTGAACGCTTACGGTCCGACGGAATGCTCGGACGACGTCACACACGCCTGGCTGACCTCGGCCGGTTCGGTTGCGCCGGGATCGCAGGAGGCCACGCCGGCCCCTCCGACGGTGGCCGAGCGGGCGCCGATCGGCCGAGCGCTGCGCAACACCAGTCTCTACATCCTGGACGAGTTCCTGCGGCCGGTGGCTCCGGGCCGAACTGGCGAACTGTACGTCGGCGGCGTCGGCGTCGGAATCGGTTACGCCGCCGATCCGGCCCGCAGCGCTTCGGCCTTCATCCCGAATCCGTGGGCTGCTCCCGGCGCCCGGATGTACCGGACCGGAGATCTGGTCCGATTGCGCGCGGACCGGCAGCTGGAGTTCCTGGGCCGGCAGGACCACCAAGTCAAGATCCGGGGGTTCCGGATCGAGCTGGGCGAAGTCGAGGCTGCAGTCCGCGCGGTCCCGGGCGTGGCCGATGCCGTGGTGGCGACCCACGGCCAGGGCCTGCGCCGCGGCTTGGTGGCCTACGTGCTGGCCACGGATCCGGAGGCAGGAGCCTCGGACGAATGGCTGGAACGCGGTATCGCGGATCTGCTTCCGGCCTACATGCGCCCGGACATCTGGATCCTGCTGGAGACGATGCCGTTGACCGCCAACGGCAAAGTCGACCGCAAGAACCTGCCGGAGCCGCAGGCGCCGGACCGTAGCACCGGCATCGACCGGGGCGAATCGGAGGTCCGGGCGATCGGGGAGCATTTCGCGGCGATCCTCGAGCTTGAGCAAGTGGGGCAAGACGAGACGTTTTTCGATCTGGGCGGCAACTCGCTGCTCGCCACCCGATTGGTGACCGCTTTGCGGACCCGGTTGCAGCTGTCCGTGAGCCTGGCCGACATCTTCGCGCATCCGACGCCGCGGCGCTTGGCCGCAGCCACCCGGATCGCGTCCTCGGTGCAGGGGCATACGGTCCCGATCCGGTCATTGAGCAGCGCGCCGCTGTCCCACGGGCAAAGCCGGCTGAACACCCTTGCGGCGTTGAACCCGGACGATTCCGCCTACCACTTGGGACTCCGCGTGCAGTTGGACCACGATGTCGACATCGAAGCGCTGGAGAGCGGAGTGCACGATCTGCTGCAGCGGCACCCGGCGCTGCGCACCCGAATCGGCTTCGACGGCAAGAACACGGTCCAGGTCCGGGAAGCGGTTCCGGAGCATCCCTTGCGCCGGATTTCGGTGCTGGGCCGCGATGCCGCGGCGGTGATCCAGGCGGAGATGGACCGGCCTTTCGACTTGGCTGCGGAGCACCCGATCCGGTTCATGCTGCTGGAAGGCGAAGGAGCGCCGTCGTTGGTCAGCGTGGCGCACCACATCGCTTGCGACGGATGGTCCTTCCGGCTGTTGGCCGAAGACCTGTCCGCGATCATCACCGGGACCGCGATGCGCAGTTCCAACGGTCCGGATTACCTGGACTACGCCGTCTGGCAAACCTCTGCTGTGGCCGACGGCGACCCGTGGGTGCGCGCCGACCAGGGCTTCTGGACGGAACAGCTGGCGGCCGGCTTCCAGGCGCCGCGCCTGGCCGAGGTCACCGCCGGGCCGATCAGCACCACTTTGGCCGGGAAGACCACGGTTCTGGAGCTCGGCAAAACCCGTTGGGAGCAGGTGTCGGCCTTGGCCCGGGAGTGCGAAGCCACGCCCTTCGCGGTGTTGCACACCGCGGTGGCGCTGACGTTGGCCGCGCGGACCGGCCAGGACCGGTTGCTGCTCGGCACCGCGGCGCATGCCAGGCCGGTTCCGGAGCTGGACCAAGTGGTCGGATTCTTCACCAACACGGTGCCGTTGCCCACCGATCTGAGCGGGCCGGAAACCGGACCGGAGCTGATCCGGAAGGTCTGGGCCCAGGACCTGGCGGTTTTGCAGCATTCCGAACTTCCCTATGACCGGATTGCCGCGTTGGCCCCGGCCAGCGCCGATGGCGGCACCGGTGCCCTGCTCAACTGCATGGTGGCGCTGCAGCAGGATGTGCCGGAATTCGTCCCGGGACGGCCGGAGATGACCTGGCAATTGCTGGCGCCGACCACGGCCCGCTTCGATCTGTCCTGGGAGTTCACCACCTATCGGGACGCCGAAGGCGCGGAATCGCTGCGGCTGCGCTTGGAGCACGCGCTCGGCCTGATCGACCCGGCAGCGGCGGAGGAGCTGGTCCGGCAATGGCAGACCGTGCTGGCAGAGCTGATCGCGGCACCGGCGGCACCGGGCCGGGCGGCGGCCGATGGATCCCTGGAAGGCCCCGTCGGTCAGCCCACGATCGTCGATTCGTTCCTGGCCGCGGCACAGCTGCATCCCGAGCGGATCGCAGTGCTCAGTTCCGCGGAAACGCTCAGCTACCGCGAAGCGGCGGAACGAGTGTTGCAGCTCGCCCGGGAACTGCGGCGGCGCGGCGTGGGCCCGGAAGACGTGGTCGCCTACGTCGGACCGCGGAACCAGGACCTGCTCGTGGTTCCGCTCGCGGTGCTGGCGGCGGGCGGGACCTATCTGCCGGTCGATGTGGAGAATCCGACGGAACGCATCCGCGGGATCTTGGCGACCGCGAAGCCTGCGGTCGTGGTCACCCGCACTGCGCAGCGACAGCTGATCGACGCCGATGCGCAGGTCCTGGACCTGGACGCGGACGCGGCGGAGCTGGAGCAGCCCGGAACCATGGATCCGGAGCAATTGCCGGTGCCGGTCCGGCACCCGCAGCAAGGCGCCTATCTGATCTTCACCTCCGGTTCCACCGGCAAACCCAAAGGCGTCCGGGTGGCCCAGCAGAACCTGGCGGCCTTCGCCGAGCAACAGCGCCGGGCATTCGGCGACCGCGACGGTTTGCGGGTTGTGCAATTCGCCGCGGTGGGCTTCGACGCGTACATCTGGGAACTTGTGCTGACCGTGGTCTGTGCCGGAACGCTCCTGGTGCCGACCCGCGACGAGCGGCTGCCCGGGGAACCGCTGGCGACTTTCCTCGCCACACAGCAGGCGCAGTGGTTCTGCGCCCCGCCGACGGTCTTGGCCGCGATGTCCCCGGACCAGGTGCCGGAGGACCTGATCGTGATTTCCGCCGGGGAACGCTGCCCCGCGGAACTCACCGGGCAGTGGGCTCCGGGACGGCAGATGCTCAACGCCTACGGGCCGACTGAGTCGACGGTCTGCGTGACCATGACCGGAGCGCTGATCCCCGGTGCCGAGCCCAGCATCGGAGCTCCGGTCTCCGGTGCCGAGCTGCTGGTCTTGGACGAATTGCTGCGTCCGGTTCCGGCCGGCACGGTCGGTGAGCTGTACGTGGCCGGCGACATTGTGGCCCGGGAGTATTTCGGCCGGCCGGATCTGACCGCCGAGCGGTTCATCGCGGATCTCGGCGGCAACCACCCTGGCGCCCGGATGTACCGCACGGGGGATCTCGTCGCTTGGACGGACGCCGGCGAACTCGACTATTTCGGGCGTTCCGACGACCAGGTGAAGATTCGCGGGGTCCGGGTGGAACCGGGCGAGGCGCGCGCCGTGCTTTTGGCGCAGCCCGGAGTGGCCTTCGCCGAGGTGGTGCCGAAAGAGGATCCGTCCGGACAACGCCAATTGGTCGGCTATGTGGTGGCCGAAGCAGGGCTCGCCGCCGAGCTGCTGGAGCAGCTGCCGGCCCGGTTGTGCAGTGCGATGGAGGCCGTGCTGCCGCAGCATTTCGTGCCGCGCCAGGTGCTGCTCATCGAGGCCATGCCGCGGACGCTCAACGGGAAGCTCGATGTCAAAGCCCTGCCGGAACCCGCCGCCGAGATGTCTTCGGCCGCCTCCGGCGGCGAGCCCGGACGGGTCGCGCGGACCCCCGCGGAGCAGACGCTCTGCGGTCTGATCGCGGAGTTGCTGGACCTCGAGGACGTGCTGCCCGACGACGATTTCCTGCGGCTCGGCGGGGACAGCATCTTGGCCGTGACGTTGGCCGGCCGCGCCAAGCACGCCGGATTGGTGCTCACCGCCAGGCAGGTACTGGAGCTGCGCACTGCGGCCGCCATGGCGGCAGTGCTCCAGGGCGGTGCTCCCGGCCCGGACCAAGACTCTGCGGAGGCCTTCGGAAGCATTCCGCTGCCGCCGGTCGCCCGGTGGATGATCTCCCGGACCGGCGACTTGGAAGGATTCACCCAGTCCTTCGCGTTGCGCAGCGCCCGGCTGCGGAGTCTGCCCGCGGTGCTCGACCTGATCAGCGGACTGCTCGCCCGGCATCCGTTGCTCGGCGCCGTCCTCGAAGGCCACGGCGCCACAGCGAGCATGCGGGTGCCGCGGGATCCGCTCGTGGCTGCCGAACTGGTCAGTGCCGGAGAACCCGGCGAAGACCCGGGCGACCCGGAGAGCTGGGCCGCGGCCGAACTCAGCGCCCGGTCCGGCCGGTGCCTGCGGGCCCGATGGTGGCCGGACGGCGACGACTCCGGTGACGGCGGGGGAGGCGGCATCCTCGGCTTGGAAATCCACCACTTGGTGGTGGACGGGGTTTCCTGGCGGATCATCCTGGACGATGTCGACCGGATCCTGGCCGCGGACGGCGCACCGGCCGCACCGGCCGGGACCTCGTACCGGGTTTGGCTGCGACGTGCCCAAGCTCTGGCCCACGATCCGGCGCTGCTTGGCCAAGCAGCGCGCTGGTCCGAATTGGCCGGCGCTCCCTCAGCTGCCGCAGTGCTCCAGTTGGGCAGCATGGCGGAGGCCCACCAACAGGTGGTGGAACTTCCCGCAGAACCCACGGCCCGGCTGTTGGCCGGGGCCCAGGGCCCGGCGGCGCTGAGCGTCGATTCGGTGCTTTTCCAGGCTTATCTGCGGGCAATCGGCACGGTCACCGGGCGTGATCGGATCCTGGTCCGGCGCGAAGGGCACGGCCGGGACTTGCCCGAGCTCAGCGCTGACCTGGCCGAAACCGTGGGCTGGTTCACCAGTGAGTGGCCGGTGCTGGTCGACCTCGCGGCGCCGGTCGGGGGATCGACCCCGAATGGGACTGGTTTCCAGGACGGGACTGGTTTCGGCATCCTGCGCTATCTGGCTGGGGATCCGGCGGTGGCCGCGGTGCCCGAACCGGATTTCTCCTTCAACTATCTGGGCCGGGCCGAAACCATGCGCGGCCGCTATTGGGAAGGCGTCGGCCGGCCGGGCCGGGCGCACTTCGCGGCAGGCTTCCCGCAGCTTCACCTGGTCGACCTGAACGCAATCGTGGAACCCCGGCCCGAAGGCCCGGTGCTGGTCGCCCGGTTCACGGCGTCCGGGACTGCTTGGGGTGCGGCGTCGCTGACCGCGCTCACCGGCTGCTTCCTCGATGCCTTGATCCGGCAGACGGCCGGAGCCGCGGCTCCGACCGCGCCGAAACCGGTCGCCGCCGAGGCCGAAGCGGATGCCGATTTGGCGGCGATGGCGGCCCAGCTGTTGTTCGAACTCGAATCCTGAAACCGGGATGAACCCATTCCGGCTCTACCCGACATCACGTGAAAATTCCCCGAAAGGAAAACCATGAACCCCTTTGACGATGACACTGCCCAATTCCTGGTGCTGCGCAATGCCGAACTGCAGCACTCGCTGTGGCCGGTGTTCGCCGAGGTTCCCGAGGGCTGGGAGATCCGGCTTCCGGCGTCGCCCCGAGCCGAAGCGTTGGCCTTCGTGGAACGCGAATGGACTGATTTGCGTCCGTTGAGCGCCCGATGAACTGACCCGGCCTGCCGAACCCCCCGACCCTCCTCCGACGGAAGATCCCCATGTCCCAGCACTCCATCGACGACATCGTCAAACTCCCCCCGCTCGCGGAAGGGATCTTGCTCGCTGCCACTCTCGACGCCGGTGAATCCGATGTCTACACGGTCCAGGCAGCCATCGACTTGACCGGAGAGCTCGATCTCGAGGCGCTGCGCGAAGCCGGTGGAAAGCTCCTGGAACGGCACGAGATGCTGCGTGCCGCGGTGCGCAGCGATCAGGCCGGCCGGTCCTGGTTCGTCACGGTACGCGGCGTCGACTTGCCGTGGCGGGTCTGCGAAGCCGCGGACGAGGCCGCTGCGGAACGGGAGGAACGCCGGGAGCGGGAACTGCGGTTCGACCTGGAACGCCCGCCTTTGCTGCGCGCTCTGCTGCTCGAGCTCGGCGGCCGGCAATACCGGTTGGTGCTCACCTTGCACCATCTGATTCTGGACGGCTGGTCGATGCCGGTGATCCTGCGCGATCTCCTGGCTTTCTACCACGGAACGGAATCCGCGCTGCCGCAGCTTGCCCGCTACACCGAGTACGTGACCCGGGTGCAGGCCGCCGCGGATCCGGAAACCGGGGAACTCTGGAAAGCCCGGCTGGCGGCGTGTTCCGGACCGACCCTGTTGGCCCAGGAACCGCCCGGCAAGGCGACGGCCGGCGGCGCGGAGCGGAGATTGCGGCTGGACTCGGGGATTACGGTCGACGACCTGGCCGGGTTGGCGGACTGGGCCAGGGAGTCCGGGTGCACCTTCGCGGCAGCGGCCCAAGTGGCCTGGGGGCTGACGCTGGGCGCGGAGCTGGGCCGGACCGATGTGGTCTACGGGACGACGCTTTCCCGACGTCGTCCGGAGATGACCGGCTTCGAGTCGATGGTGGGGCTTTTCGTCAATACCGTTCCGGTGATCGTGGCACCGGCGGCGGGAGCGACGCTGGCGGAGCTGTGCCGGGCGCAGTACGAATCGATGCTCGCACTCGACGATGCGGCGGACCGGGGGCTGGCCCAGATCCAAGCAGATCTGGGCATGGGGGCGCTTTTCGACAGTCTGATGCTGGTCGAGAACTACCCGCTCGACGGCGTCGGCGAAGCTTCCACCGAAGGCTTGCAGATCACCGGTGCCCGGGTCCAGGATTCCACCCAGTACCCGTTGACCGTGATCGTGATGCCCGGCTCGGACGTGCACCTGGACGTGGACCCGGCGAGGCTCGCACCGGAGCGCGCAGAACGGATCGCCCGGCGGCTGTGCGCCGTGGTGCGGGCGATGCCCGGTTCAGGCGACTGGGCAGTGGCTGCCTTGGATCTTTCGCTTCCGGAAGAACCGCAGTGGCGGACCGGTCACGAATTCGGGCCGGAGCGCCGGCTTTCCGATGATTCCTGGGTGCAGCGGATCGTGCACTCCCTGCAGGCGCGGCCCGATGACGTCGTCTACCGGGGCAGCCGCCGGTTGGACCTGGCCGCAGATGCGCAGCATCCGGAGGCCGTGATCACCGGATCCCAGTTCTTGGCGGATGTCGCCGCGATCACCGAGCAACTCCGGAGCGCCGCGGTGCGGCCCGGAGACACGGTGACCGTGGCTCTGGGCCGGGCGCCGCGGATGGTTGCGGCGCTCCTCGCCGTGGCCTGGCGCGGCGCGCAATACGTGCCGTTGGATCCGGGCTACCCGGCGGAGCGGATCCGGCAGATCTTCGACGACGCGCAACCCCGGGTGACGCTGGTGGATCCGGTGACCGCGCCGGCGCTGCGCAGCGCCGGGGCTGCCGATCTCCTGGTCTTGAGCGATGCCGGGGCGAGTCCGGCCGAGCTGGGCGAGTGCGCTCCGCGCGGCGCGCAGACCCCGGCCTACACGATTTTCACCTCCGGTTCCACCGGCCGGCCGAAGGGCGTGACGGTCCCCGATGCGGCCTTCGGGAACCTGCTCGACGATATGGCGCGACAGGTGGGCCTGGGCCCATCGAGCCGGTTGTGCGCGGTCACCCCGCTGACTTTCGACATTGCCGAGTTCGAGTTGCTCGGAACCCTCTTGGCCGGTGCCGAGACTGCGTTGCTCGATGCGGCCACCGTGCATGACCTCGACCGCCTCGCGGAGGCGATCCACAGCTTCCGGCCCAGCCATCTGCAAGCCACCCCGTCGTTGTGGCGGGCGCTGGCCGAAGAACACCCCGAATCGATCGGGGGACTGCGCATCGTGGTGGGCGGCGAGGCATTGCCGGAGACGCTGGCCGAAGTCCTGACCGCCGGTGCGGAACAGGTTTTCAACAGCTACGGACCGACCGAAACCACCATCTGGTCCACCACGTGCCCGCTGCCCGCCGGGCATACCGGACCGGTGCCGATCGGCCGACCGATTGCGCTGACCCGGGCCCTGGTACTGGACGCCTGGTTGCGGCCCTGCCCGGTCGGCGTCGTCGGCGATCTGTATCTGTCCGGCATCGGCCTGGCGCACGGCTACCGCGGCCGGCCGGAGCTCACCGCAGTGAGTTTCGTCCCGGAGCCCGGAGGTCCCGGCGGCGCCCGGATGTACCGTACCGGGGATTTGGCGAAATTCGATGCCGCAGGGGTGCTGCACTATTCGGGGCGTTCCGACTTCCAAGTGAAAATCCGCGGGCACCGGGTGGAGCTCGGCGAGGTCGAAGCCGCGCTCCGGGCGGCCCCCCAGGTGCTGGAAGCGGTTGCCCATGCGCACACCGGCGCCGACGGTCTGCGCCAGCTCGTCGGTTATGTCCGGGCCGCCGTCGGAGTGGAGAACGTCTCGGCGGAACTGCTCGGCCAGTTGCGTTCGGCACTGCCCGAATACATGGTGCCCAGCCACATCGTGGTGTTGGACGCGATGCCGTTGACCGCCAACGGGAAGATCGACCGGAAGGCGCTTCCAGCGCCCGAGGCCCCGGCGAACTCCAGCAGCGGTGCGGTGTCCGACGGTCTGACCGATCTGCTGCAGGCCGAATTCGCCGGCGCGCTCGGCGTGGACCGGGTCGGCCCGGACGAGGATCTCTTCGGGCTCGGCGGCCATTCGATCACCGCGGCGCGATTGGTCAGCCGGCTGCGCCGGAGCACCGGGTTCGACATCACCCTGGACCAGGTTTTCGCGAACCCCACACCGCGCTCGCTCGCCGCCGTCTACCGGGGCAGCGCTGCGGTCGGCGGCCCGGCGCTGGCGGTGCGCCGGGACGGGGACCTGGCGCCCGCGAGCCGGGCGCAGCGCCGGCTGTGGCTGTTGGCGCAGACCGGAGGGGCCGCAGACGCCTACCATCTTCCGTTCCTGATCCGGGCCACCGGCAAACTCAGCGTCGAAGCGTTCGCCGCAGCGCTGGACGACCTCCGGGAACGGCACGAGATTCTCCGCACGGTGATCCGGTTGGACCCGGAAACCGGGGAACTCGAACAACGGATCCTGGCCAACCGCGATTTGCCGCCCACGCTGCGGGGTGCGGCCGCCGAAGGCAGCGCGGAACTCCGGGCTGCCATGGGCGCCGGCTTCGATCTGGAGACCGAAGCGCCGATCCGCGGGGTCTTGGTGCTGGACGAATCGGGCGAACCCGCGGCGGTCGCCGTGACGATGCACCATGTCGCGGTCGACGCGACGTCGGTGAACCGCCTGCTGGCCGATCTGGACGCCGCCTATGCGGCCCGGACGGCCGGCGTCGAACCCGAACTGGGCAGCGCCCGACTGCGTTACCTGGACTTGACCGCGGACGAGGACCGGGACGTCACCGAGGGGCGCTGGAATCCCGGGTTGGAGTTCTGGGCCGCCGAGCTCGCCGACGCCCCGTCGGAGCTGGCTTTGCCGTTCGAACGGCCCCGCCCCCAGGTGGAGAGCCATCGGGGCGACATCGTCTCGGTCACGATTCCGGCGGATCTGGCGGCAGCCGCGGAAACCTTGGCCCGACGCACCGGGGTCACCATGTTCATGCTGATGCAAGGTGCGCTCGGCGTGCTCTACCGGAATCTCGGTGCGGGCGAAGACCTCCCACTGGGCACTGCCACCACCGCACGGCTCGACCTGGCTGCGGAACAGACCGTCGGGCCATTCCTCAACACGGTCGTGCTGCGGACCAGGGTGCCGGGCGCGGCGTCGTTCCGCGACGTGCTGCGCGGCGTACGGCGCACCGACGTGGCGTGCTTCGCGCAACAGGCAGTGCCCTTCGAATTGGTGCTGGAACGGCTGGCGGTCGAACGCAACGCCGATCGGCACCCGGTCTTCCAGACCTATCTCGGCTACACGGTGGAAGAGCCCGCACCGCCGGCCGGCGAGCTGCGTTTGGAAACCCTGGGCAGCGATACCGCCAAGTTCGACCTGTCGTTCGAATTCGTCGAAACCAGAGGAACCGAACCGGCACTGCGGCTGCACGTGGAGTACGCCACGGATCTGTTCACCGACCGCGGTGCGGAGCGGCTCGCAGCGCGGTTCGTGACGGTTCTGGAACAACTCGTGCAGCAGCCGGAACGGCCGGTCCGAGCAGCATCGGTAATGCTTCCGCAGGACCGGGTGCAACTGGCCGCAGCTCTGACCGGTCCGGAAACCGCTGCGCCGCAAGACGTGATGCTGCGTTTCCTCGAGGTCGCCGAAGCACATCGTTATGCCAAGGCGGTGATCGGTCCGGACGGGATTTCGCTGAGCTACCGGCAATTGGCCGCGCAGGCCGGATTGCTGGCCGAGGAGTTGTTGCGGCAAGGCGTCGGTTCTGGCGATGTGGTCGCGGTGGCCCGGGAGACCGATGCGCAGAGCCCGGCCTGCCTGCTCGCGATCTGGGCCATCGGCGCGGTCTACCTTCCGCTGGACTGCGCTTCGCCGGCGGCCCGGATCGCGACCGTCCTGGAATCAGCCCAGCCGCAGGCGGTCCTGTCGGACGCCCGGTTCCGGGAGTTGCTGGAATCGGCTCTGGCTGCTGCCCGGTCGGCTTCCCGGGTCGTGGACCTCGAGGCGCTGCCGGCGGAACCGGTGCTCGGCGATCCGCTGGAATCGCTCGCGGCGCTGGTCGGCGGCCAGGCGATCCGCCCCGGACAAGCAGCCTATCTGCTGTTCACCTCCGGTTCGACCGGAAAACCCAAGGGCGCCTTGATCCACCGGACCGGCCTGGCGAACCACCTGGCCGCGAAGGTCGATACGCTCGCGCTGACTCCGGACGACGTGGTGCTAGCCAATGCTGCGCTGACCTTCGACATTTCGCTGTGGCAGCTGCTTTGTGCGCTCATGGTCGGCGGTGCCACCGCGGTCCCGCCGCGCGGTGCGATCGCCGATCCGCATGAGCTCTGGGGCTGGGCGGCGCAACAGCGGACCACGGTGCTGGAAATCGTGCCATCCTTGCTCGGCGTGGCGATCGAAGCCGAAGCGGCCGGCCGGCCGTTGCCGGAGATCCCCGGTCTGCGCCGGCTGCTGCTGACCGGAGAAGCCCTGCCCGCGGATTCGGTCCGCGCCTGGCTCCAGGGGCATCCGGAGGACATCCTGGTCAATGCCTACGGGCCAACCGAGTGTTCGGACGACGTCACGCACGCGGAATTCGAGCTCGGCAGCAACCCCGGGCGCACTACTGCGCCGATCGGCACCGCGTTGCAGAATACCGAGCTCCTGGTGCTCAACGATGATTTGCAACCCTGCCCGCCTGGCGTGAGCGGGGAACTCTATGTTGCCGGAACCGGGGTGGGCATCGGCTATCTGGGCCGCCCGGGGCAGACTGCGACGACGTTCGTCGCCGACCCGCGCGGCGGTGGCGGCAGGTTCTACCGGACCGGCGACATCGTACTGCTGGGCGAGGACGGGCTTGAGTTCAAAGGCCGGCGCGATCACCAGGTGAAGATCCGCGGCCATCGGATCGAGACCGCGGAGATCGAAGCCGTGGCCCGGGAAATCCCCTCGGTGCTGGCCGCGGCGGTGATCGCGGCGCGGCGCTCCGCGGAGCATCCGCTGGAACTGTTCGGCTATGCCTCGGGCCAGGTCGCGGTCGACGAACTGACCCGGGTGATGGCGGACCGGTTGCCGGTGCCGATGCGGCCGAGCGCTTGGACGGTGCTGGACCGGTTGCCGTTGACCGCCAACGGAAAAGTGGACCTGAAATCGCTCGTGGTGCCGGTCCCGGAAGCGTCGGATCAGCCTTTCGAGGGTCCGCGCGGCGACGTGGAAACCCTGGTCTGCGCCATCTTCGCGGACGTCATCGGGGTGCCGGCGGTGGCTCGGCACGACGACTTCTTCGCGATCGGCGGCGACAGTCTGCGCTCGGTCCGGGTGCTGACCGCGCTGGCCAAGGCCGGGCACAGCCTGGGCCTCGCGCAGATCTTCACGCATCGGACGCCGGCTGCGCTCGCCGCGTGGTTGGGCGGTGCCGAGATCGCCGAACCGGACCGGGACGGCGTCGGGAGCTTCCCGGTACCGCCGGAATTCCTGCGCCAGGCGCAGCGGGCCGGTGGACTCGAAGGCTTCGACCAGTGGATCGTGCTGGCCGCCGAGGAGCCCGTCGACGGGGTGCGCTGGGCTGCCGCCTGCCAGGCCGTGACCGGCCGGCATGACGCGCTGCGGCTGCGCTGGGACGGCAGTTCCGAGACCGCCGAAATCGTCGCAGCTTCCGCGCTCGGAGTGCCGCGGCACGCCCGAGGCGACGCGGCCGAACGTGACGCAGCGGAGACTGGCGCGGCGGACATCGGTTCGGCGGTCCGCGCAGCCCGCGCGGATCTGGCGCCGCTTCCGGGCGAACTGATGAGCACCCGGATCGTGCCGGGCCCGGATCGGGACCATGTGGTGATCGCAGTCCACCACCTGGCCCTGGATGCGGCCTCCTGGGAGGTGCTGGTACCGGATCTGTTGGCCGCTTACCGGAGCGGACCCGGGGCCGAAGTCCAGTGGCCCAGCCGGCCGGCAACCGCTTACCGCAGTTGGGCGACGGGTTTGGCGGATCCGGAGCAGCCGTGGACGGACGAGTCGGCGTATTGGCAGGCGGTGACGGCGGGCCTGCCTCCGGCGCCATTGGCCGATCCGGCCGGCGGCCGATCGCGGACCTCGAAGATTCCCGCGGCCACCATGGAACGGCTGACCGAGGCCGCCGGATCCCGGGGGATCAGCCTCGAGCCGGTACTGCTGGCCAGTTTCTGCCGGGCTGTCGGCGAAGCCCGGGGAGAGCTTCCCGCCGTCGTGGTCGAAGTCGAATCGCAAGGCCGGATTCCGCTGCAGCCCGGCACCGATGTCTCCGGGACCATGGGGTGGTTTACTTCGGCTTTCCCGATCCGGGTGCCGCTTTGCCACGAAGCCGGGGCGTCGGCGGATTCGGCACGCCGGCAGATCGAGGACAGCATCGCCTCGGTGATCTGGGCCCGGGCCAGGGTGCCGCGCGACGGGCGCGGCTATGCAGCGCTGCTGACCGGTCGCAGCGCGGAGGACCGGCCGGGCGAAGCCCCCTATGCGTTCAACTATTTGGGCCAGGCCGGAGCCGGCAGCTCCTTGCCGGGGTGGAGCTTGTCGCCGCGGCAGGAGGAGTGGGACGAAGCCGTACCGGCCGGACTCGGATTCGAACTGAGCGCCGATGCGCTCAGCGAAAATGACGGCACGCTGCTGGTGTCCTGGAACTGGTCGCCGAGCCGGCTGCCCGACGACCTCGCGGAAACCGTGATCGGCTACTTCGAACGATGGGTCGAGACAACCGTGGCGGCGCTGACCCTGGAGCCGCTGCCGGCGCTGGCGCCGACGCTGCCGTTGCGGAACGAAGGTGAGCAGCACCCGCTCTTCGTGCTGCACGGCGGCGTGGGCTTGGCCTGGCCGTACATGTCTTTGCTTCCGGAACTGCCCGCGGACCTTCCGGTGCTCGGCCTGCAAGCCGATTTCAACCGCTACGGCCCACACGGCGAGTTCGGGATCCGGGATCTCGCGGCGGCTTATCTGCACCGGATCCGATCGGTGCAAAGCCACGGGCCTTACCGGTTGTTGGGTTGGTCCTTCGGCGGTCTGGTGGCGCACGCGGTCGCCGAAGCACTGGAAGCAATCGGCGAAACCGTCGAATATTTGGGCATTCTGGACGCCTACCCGCTGCTGGAAGCCGAAGCGATCCCGAGCGAAGACTGGGTGTTGGGCCAGCTGCTCCGGTTGGACACCGGAGACGCCCTGGCACCGAAGCTGGCGGGGGCCATTCGGGAACTGGACTATGCGGCGATCGCCCGGGCGTGGAAACAGCACGGCGGAGGGCTTTCGGACCTCGGTGAGGAGGGGCTGCGGCGGGTGGTCCGGGTAACCCGGGCGCACGCCGATATGGGCCAGCGCTTCCGGCCGGGTCAGGTGAACGCGGACATCCAGTTGGTGGTCGCGACGCTGGAGGCCGAGACCCCGGCCGATCCGGAGCAGAGTTGGGCGGCGCACACTCGGGGGAGGGTCCGGGCGATCCCGGTGCCGGCCCGTCACGACGACCTGTTGGCACCGGACGAGGTCCGCGGCTATGCGGACGCCTTGTTGGCCGAATTGAAGGGCCCAGCCCATGTCGCTTCCTGAAATCGCGCTCGAACCGCTCGAGCCGGGCGGTCGCACGTCCGGGAGATCCAGTGCCGCGGGGCCGGTCCTGCAGCCCTTCGCCGGAATTCGTTTCGCGGAATCCGACTATGCCAAACAGTCGCTGCTGCTGAGTACTTCCGGCGAGGAAGCCACTGATTCCGACGTGGAAATCCTCAAACGCCGGGATCCACGGAGCATCCTGCACCTTTCCTGGGCCCAGGAACAGGGTTTGGTGCAGGACCAACTCCGGCAATGGATTGCCGAAGGCGTGCTGTTCGCAGACCGGACGCCGCAGCATTACATCTATGAATACCGGGTGGCCGGGCAGCTGGTGCGCGGGGTGATCGGTGCTTTGGACCTGCGCGCATCCGATGTGGACCGACGGGTGCTGCCGCATGAGGGCTTGGTGGAATCCGCCCTGGACGGGTTCTGCCGGCGGGTGGACGAGGGCAGGCTGGACGTGGAGCCGGTGCTGTTGGTGCAGGCGTTCGGCGACTCGGTCCGGGGCGCGGTACGGGCGGTGACCGCGGCACCGCCGGTGCTGGAGTTGTTCGGTCCGCAGGATGAATACCACCGGCTATGGGCGGTATCCGATCCCGGCTTGCACTATCTGCTGACTTCGGGGCTTTCCGAGGTTCCGGCCCTGCTGGCGGACGGGCACCACCGTTATGCCGCGCACAAGTGCGGCCCGGAACGGCCGCACGGCCCCGGCCGGGTGCTGGCCATGGTCATCGATGCCCAGGATGCCGCCCTGGCCCTGGGGCCGATCCACCGGATCGTGCCGGATCTGGCTCCGGAATCGGTCTCCGATCTGCTGCATCGCAGAGGCTGGTCCGGTTCAGTCGAAACGCTGGTCTGCAGTGCCGCGACCGCGGAAGCGAGCTTTCTGCTCGACCCGGAGGCGGTGTTCCTCCTGGGCGGCGGCAACTATTGGCATCTGGTGGGCGGCGAAGACCAGAATCCCGACGTGGTGCAGGCGCATTCCCGGCTTTTCCCGTTGCTGGACGTGGTGTCCTCGGAACTCGAATACCGGCATGCCTGGGAGAGCGCGGTGGAGCTGGCGGCGGTCACCGGTGGTACTGCGGTGATCCTCAAAGGCATGTCGTTCGACGAGGTGCTGGCGGTAGCCCAATCCGATCTGACCCTTCCGGAAAAAGCCACCTCGTTTTCGCCGAAACCGCAACTCGCCATGGTGCTGTGCAATTTGGCTGCGCTCTGATTGGCCGCGCTCTGATTGGCTGCGCTCCGCTCTGCACCGGCCGACCCGCCTGCCGCGCTACGACGGTGCGGCGCCCGGCACAACCCCGTCGCGCAACCGGGCATAGGCGTCGAGCGCGCGCTGCCGGGAGGGGCCGAGCTCGACCAACGGCTCCGGATAGTCCAACGGCGTTTCGTCGAGTGCGGTCGGGTGTTTCCACGGTTCGTGGATCACCGGGGCGGGCAACCCCGCCAACTCCGGGAGGAAGCTGCGCAAATATTTCCCATCGGCGTCGAACTTCTTCGATTGGGTGACCGGATTGAACACCCGGAAATACGGTGCGGCGTCGGCGCCCGATCCGGCCACCCACTGCCAGTTCGCCGGATTGCTGGCGGCATCGGCGTCGACGAGGGTGTCCCAGAACCACTGTTCGCCGGCCCGCCAGTCGATCAACAGGTTTTTGACCAGAAAACTGGCCACGACCATCCGTACCCGGTTGTGCATCCAACCGGTCTGCCATAGTTGCCGCATTCCGGCGTCGACCAAGGGGTAGCCGGTGTTCCCTTGTTGCCAAGCCGCCAATTCGGCGTCCGAAGCCGGTTGCCAGGCGAAGGCGTCGAAGTCCGACCGGTAGTTCCGGTCGGCCAAATCCGGGTGGTGGTACAGCAAGTGCCAACAGAATTCCCGCCAGCCGACTTCGCTGCGGAAGCTCCGTTCGTCTTCGGCTGCGATCCCCGGGGAACCCTGGAGCGCGGACCAGATTTGGAACGGGCTCAGTTCGCCGAACCGCAGATGCGGGCTGAGCCTGCTGGTCGCCTCGAGGCCTGGCTCGTCGCGCCCGACGGCATAAGCCTGGGCGTTGCGATCCAAGAACTCGGCGAGGCGCCGTTGCGCACCGGGCTCGCCGGGAGTCCAGATCCCGGAGAACTCCGAGGCCCAGTCCGGGTTCCGGGGCAGCAGCTGCCAGGCGGCCAATTCGTCACCGGCTGCGCTGATGCCCCGGATCCGGCCGGGCTCCGCGACCGGTGGGCGGGGTTCGGCGGCTTCCCGGCAGGCCCGCCAAAATGGGGTGAAAACCTTGTAATGGCCACCGGTCCCGGTCTGCATGGCCCACGGTTCGAACAGCAGATTCGCCTGAAAGCTCGCAACCTGCAGGCCGGCCGTTCGGAGTGCGGATTTCAGTTGCGCATCGACCTGACGCTCGGCACCGCCGTAACGCCGGTTCCAGAAGACCGCTTCGGCCCCGAGCTCCCGGGCGAGTCCCGGAATCGCCTCCGCGGCTCGGCCACGGCGCAGGATCAACGATCCGCCGGCTTCGGCCAGCGTGGTGGCCAGGGATTCCAATGAATGGTGCAGCCACCACCGGGCGGCACCGCCCAAGGGGCGGATTCCAGCGGATTCTTCGTCGAGGAGATAGACCACGGCGACCTCGCCGGCAGCAGCGGCCGCCGCCAGCGCCGGGTTGTCCTGCAATCTGAGGTCGTCGCGCAACCACAACAAAGTCTTCATGGATTCGAATCTATCCGCTCCACGGGATGTGCGGCAGTTGTTTACTCGCCGGTAACTTGCCGGTAGGCTCCGGTTAGCTGGAGACGGCTCGGATAGTAACTGTCAGTTCAAGGACGAACAGACCCTCCGCAATGACGCGAAGGGTCGGAACAGGTACCGGATGAAAAGTTCTGCGATTTTCCGTTCAGCGGCAGCCCTCGCGGCTGCCTCCGCACTCGCCCTAGGCTCGCTCGGTTTGGCTGTTCCGGCCCAAGCCGCGCCGCCGTCGGGCGCATCTTGGGTAGTGAGCATGGGGGACTCCTATATTTCCGGTGAAGGCGGAAGATGGGCTGGGAACTCGTCGAAGGCGGCGCAAGTCGATGCGCTGGGCAGTGGCGCGTACTTGGACGGCGGTGATCGGGAAACCACGGAACGCTGCCACCGCTCCACCTCGGCCGAGGTCAAGATCGGCGTGGCGAACGCGCTCAATCTGGCATGTTCCGGGGCGAAAACTGCCACTTACACGAACTCGAAGGGCTACTTCAAACCTGGCCTGGACTTCTACGACGACGGCAAAGGCAACACCGGCCAAGCGCTCGCGTTGCAACGCTTCGCCGCGCAGAACAAGGTGACCGCGATCGCGGTTTCGATCGGCGGCAATGACTTGAACTTCGCCGATGTGGTGACCACCTGCGTGACCAAGTTCCTCGGCTCCTCGTCGTGGTCGCCGAGTTATTGCAAGGACGACAGCTCGGTCAAGGCCAACTTCACTCCGGCGAACACCGCCGACGTCGCCGCCAAGATCTCAGCCGGGTTGAAAAACGTCCGCAGCGCGATGGCCAACGCCGGATACGCGGATTCGGATTACCGGATCATCATGCAGAACTACCCCCAGCCGCTGCCTACCAGTGACAAAATCCCGTACCAGCAAAGCGGCTATTCCCGGCAGAGCACGTATGGCTGCGGATTCTGGAATGCGGACTTGGACTGGGCGGCCCGGACGGCGCTGCCGACGATCAACTCGACGGTCAGTGCCGGACTGGCCGGCGCGAAGCTGAGCAATGGCAGCAGCCTGGATGTTTCGAAGCTCTTCGCCGGGCGTGAACTGTGCGCCACCGGGACCAAGAAGCTCAATGAGACTTCACTGAGCAGCTGGCAGAGTCCGGGTGCTTCCGACGTGAGCGAATGGATCAATGAAATCCGTACCGTGAGCACGGCGTTCAGCGATTACTACATCCAGGAATCGCTGCACCCGAACTACTGGGGTCAACTGGCGTTGCGCAACTGCCTGCGCCAGGCGTATCAGTCCGGCACCGGCGGTGCCTGCACAGGTGCCGGAACCGGATTGACTGCCGCAGGCGAGCCGAAGGTCAAGCTGGGCTAGTCCGCCAGCGCCGGAGCCGGTCCGGAGCAGCTCAGGCAGGCAAGGGCTCTGGCCCCGGATGAGGGGCCAGGGCCCGGCGCAGCAGCGCACGTTCGACGATGGTCCAGACCGTCGTCGTCATGAGGTACAACGCTGCCGCGAGCGGGACGAATACCGCGGTCACCGCGGTGAGGTAGGACAGCCAGGGCAGCATCCGGTTCAGCGTGCCGCTGCCCGGCAAAGCCGCAGTGTCCGGGGACTGTCCGAGCAGACTGAGCCGGGCCGCCCGGCGCCGGTTGAGTTCGGCGACCAGGAGGATGACCGCGATGACTGCCAGATAGATCCAGCCGCCGGCCAGGAAGCCGCCGGTGGAGATCAGTTGGATCAGGGACTGGCCCAGGGGAGCGCCGCCGAAGCCGGCTTCCAGCAAGCTGTTGCTGTGCCCGCCGATCTGGCCGAGCACGAAGAGCCCGTAGACCACCATCAGAACCGGTGTCTGCAGCAGCGCCGGTCCGATGCCGGCGAACATCGAAACGCCTTCGGATTTGTACAGCGCCAAGGTCTTTTCACTGAGCAGCTGCGGGTTCTTGCCGTGCTTTCGTTGCAGCTCCTTCAGCTGCGGAGCAATTCTGGCCCGGCCGATTTCGCCGCGGACTTGGGAGAGGCCCACCGGAATCAGCAGCATCCGGACCACGATCGTGAGCACGATGACGGCGAGGCCGGCGCTGGCGCCTCCGGCCAATGGGGTGAGGGCTGCGCTGAGCCAGTGCAGGAATTGGTAACCGATTTCCAAGGCCCAGGCCAAGGGTGGAAAAGCATAGATGTTCATGAGGTCCTCGCTGAAGTCCGTCCGGGGTCGACGACTGGCCGACGCCGGGGCAGCGGCGGTTGGCGCGCTGCGGAAATATGGGGGTGTTCGCGGCAGCGCCGGACTGAATCAGCCGGGCACTGCATCGCGCAGCGAGGTGTCGGGAAGTGTTGCGGGACGTCCTGCTACGCGGAGCAGGACGAATTGGGCGCTCTCGGTTGCGGGCGCCCAGAAAGTTGCGGGTCGTCGGCGACGCGGAACCGTTCCGGCCCCGGGTAATCACGATTGACCAGTTGCACGGCGGCGGGTCGGGCGCCTGGCCGGGTGACCAGCATGGCCAGGCCGGCGGCAAGCGCAGCAACCGTGGCGGCAGTCAGCGCCACGGTCAGCACCTGCTGTTGGCCCAGCAACGGCAGCACGACGGCGGCTAACAGCCCGAGGGCCGTGAAAATGCCCAAAAAGCGGCGCAGAGCAGCGAGTTGATCGCCTTGCCGCTTCTGATTGCGCATAGCCCAAGGGTAGCAGCGCAGCCATCGCGGGTGCAGGGATGACCGCGGGTTTTCGCTGTGCTGGCAGCGAACACCAGCGGATTGAGGCAGGCCTGAGGTGCGTTCGCTCACCGGCTCGGAGCTTCCGGAAGTGATTCAGAGCTGGTGGAAATGATTCTGCCGAGGAGTCTGCTGCGGATCGATCCAGCGCGGGGGGATGAACCAGGGTGATGCCGGCCCCGGATTGCTTCGGATGCCGTGGTCGGTGACGCCGTTGCGCTGCTGGGAGCGATTTTCAGCAGACCCGCCGTGTCCAGGCCCGCCTTGGTGAGACCCGCCATGGTCAGACCCGCTGCCGGGCCCCGCTTCGGCCCGGGGTCCGGGCACCCCGCGTTCGATGCGCCACTCGCCGAGATGGATCACATGATGGTGATGCGAGCACAGCAGGGCGCCGTTGGCTACCGAGGTCGTCCCGCCGTGTTGCCAAGGTTCGAGGTGATGGGCTTCGCACCAACTCGCCGGAATGGTGCAGCCTGGGAATGCGCAACCCTTGTCCCGGGCGATCAGCGCCGCTCGCTGCGCGGGGGAGAAGAGCCGTCGTTTCCGCCCGAGGTCGAGCACTTCGCCATCACCGGCCAAGACAGCCGGGACAAGGCCGGCATCGCAGGCCAGCCGTCGGATCAAGCGGGGCGGCACCGGGCCGGTGAACTGCAGGCGGGCTTTGCTTTGGACACTCGGCGCCTCGGCTGCCGGCTGGTTGTCTTTCGGCTGTGCGACCGGGGATTGTGCGACTGGTGATTGTGCGACCAGGGATTGATAGTCGATGGTCGCGATGATTTGCGCCGCCTGGCCGCCGGCTTGTGGAAGCGCCCGATCGCGGAATGCGTGGCTCAACGCGCTGATCACGGTGTCCAGATGAAATTGTTGCAGGCTGCGTGCGTCGAGTGGGCGGCTCTTGGCCGCACCAGCCCGCGGATTGCTTCCGGCATGCATCACGGTGAGTAGGGTTTCGGTCTGGATCTGGTCGGCCCAAAGTTCAAAGCGGGTGAGTCCACGACGGGTTTCGCGCTTGTACAGGCCCTGCCGGTGCCGTAGCTCGGCTTCGTCCGGAATCATGCCGTCCTGGTCGATCAGGGTGTCCCACCGGCGGATCAACGGAGTCAGGAAATCCGGGTCCTGGTCGGTCAAGGCTTCGGCGAGGCTGGATTCCATCAGTTCGAGGGTCCGGCCACGGGCCGTCATGGCCGTTTGCCGGTGCGTTGCCTGCTCCGCATTCGACATGGTCTTTAGCGCGGCCTCGTCCAAGGCTGTTACTGCCAGCTGGAGGGCCGGCAAATCCGTCACCGCGTGCGCAGCAAGCGAATTGAGCAAACGGTACTTGGCGTCAAGCGGCTCACCAACGAGGGTCCGGCGGGGCAAAACTGCGGCGCCTAGATTCAACCGCCGGCGGGCCTCGCTCCGGCGGATCCGCAATCTGCTCTGCAGGAACTCCGCACAGTTTCGGAACTCTGACCGCTTGCGCTGCTGCAGATCGGCGAAAACCTGGTCCTCAATCGATTTCGCGGCGAGCAACTGGGCGTACCCGGCCTGCCGGGATATCGCCTCCACGCCGTCCGCCGCATCGAGGATTTCAGCCGGAGGCATGAGTCCGACGGCGTGCTCGAGTTCGGCAATAACCTCGCCGAACAGGTCGCGGACCGCATTGAGCCGATCGGTCAATGTGCTGGTGCTGACAACTACCCCCATGAACCAATAATACTAGAATATATATTCTAGTTCAATACCTAGAATAGGATATTTATTCGATTTGGAGTTGAGCTCGGAGAGCCCCGGGATGCTGGAGCGGTCTGCTCGGAGGGCTGGTTCGGTCGCCATGTCGCTCCGTCGGGCAGCTGCCGCGCCGGACTCCGGCGCGGCAGCGCCCACGACACGCACGCGACAGCGCCCAAGGCCGGCTCTGCTCTGGACCGGACTCGGTCCGGCCCCCAGCGCGGCAGAATTCCAGCACAGCAAGATTCCGGCGCCTCAAGATCCCGGCACCTCAAGATTCTGAGTACGGCAAAGGGACCGCACCTGTATGCCAGGTACGGTCCCTTTGCGGTTCCCGAGCTTCGGACGTCCGTTTGGTCGTCCGAGGCCCTTTCAGAGGGTTTTGAAATCGTCCTCGTTGACCACCGGAGTGGCGGCCGGAGCAGCTTGTGCCGGATTGGCTGCCGGGGCTGCCGGGGTGGAATTGATCGCGGCCGGGGCGCTGCCGGCTTTCAGTGCGGCAAGCCGGGCTTCCACCTCGGTCTGCTCGCCGAGGTCTTCGAGGCTGTTGAACTGGGCGTCGAGGCTGGACGAGGCCAATTCCTGCTGGCCCCGGACCTTGGCTTCTTCGCGGCGGATCTTGTCCTCGAACCGGCCGACCTCGCTGGTCGGATCCATGATGTTGATGCTGCCGAGCGCGTCGTTGACCTGGGATTGCGCCTGCGCGGTCTTGGAACGGGCCACCAGCTCATTGCGCTTGGAGGCGAGCTCGTTGAGCTTGCCCTTCATCTGGTTCAAGCCGGTCTTGAGCTGCTCGACCACGGCTTCCTGGGACTTGATGTTCGGCTCAGCGGTCTTCGCTTCGTTCTCCGAGGAAATCTGCCGCTGCAGCGCCACCTTGGCCAAGTCGTCGAACTTCTGCGCATCCGCAGCATTGCCTGCGGTGCGGAACTCGTCGGCCTTGCGGCTCGCGGCAAGCGCCTTGTTGCCCCAGTCCTGGGCATTCTTGATGTCTTCGTTGTAGTCGTCCTGGAGCATCCGCAGGTTGCCGATGGTCTGGGCCACCGCCGATTCAGCCTCGGCGATGTTGTTGGTGTAGTCGCGCACCATCTGGTCGAGCATCTTCTGCGGATCCTCCGCCTGATCAAGCAGCGCATTGATATTGGCCTTGGCCAGCTGCCCGATGCGGCCAAAGATTGACTGCTTTGCCATCGTGATACCTTTCGTCCTGCGATTGTGGATCTTCAGTTGTCCGTGCTTGTCGGTGGATCGGTGGTGCTTGCTAGGTAGACTGCCAAAAATCCGGCAGCTTGGCTACTGGTCTTGCCTGGTTGGGCAGCAGCGGGATCAGAAGCTGCCGTCGCCGCCGGAGTCGCCGCCCCAACCGCCACCGCCGCCGTCGCCACCCCAGCCGCCGCCGGAGTCGCCACCCGAGCTCCAGCCGCCGAAGCCGCCGCCGCCCCAGTTCGAACCGTGGTTGCCGCCGGAGAGCATGCCGCCGAGGATGCCGCCCAGGATGGCGCCGCCGAAGCCGCCGCCGAACCCTCCGCCGGCGCCGCCGCCGCGTCCGGCGAAGCCGCCGCCGGCACCGTAGCCGGAATTGGCGAAGCCGAAGCCGTCGACGTCGGATTGGGCCAATTGCGCGGCCTGCTGCGCCAAAGTTGTCGCCTGGTTGGCGTAGGTCAGGGCGCTGACCGGATCGCTGGCCTGGATGGAGAGCGCGTAATCGAGGTTGCGCTGGGCTTCGGCGATCCGGGTCCGGGCTTCCGCGCCGACGCCGCCGCGGCGCGCCGCGATGTAATCCTGGGTGGCGGAGATCTGCGCCTGTGCGTTGAGGATCGCTTGTTGCAGCGATGCTTGGGCGCGTTGCGCCTGTTGCTGCTGATCCCTGATCCCGGTGAGCAGCTGGTCCAGGTTGCTGTGTGCGGTCTCCACCTGCTGCAGGAGGGCCGGCGGATCCAGCTTCACGGCCGGATTCGACTGGGCTTGGGCCAATTGGGCTTGCACCTGGTTGATCACCGATTCCGCGGCTGCGATCTGGCCGGCAGCTTGGCTGTTCTGCCCTGCACTGAGCATCGCCTTGGCCTGGGTCAGGTCGGTTTGGGCTTCGGCCACCGCGGCGGGGAGTTTGCCCGCCGCGTCCTGAACCCCGTTGGCCACGTTGCCGATCGCGTCTTCCAGGAGCTTGGCCTGGTGGAGCGCTTCCTCCGCAGCCCGGACCGCGACTGCGGCCCCGGCGGCATCCTGCACGCCGAGCTTCTGCGCGGCGTTCTGCGAGGCGGTATTCACGAAGGAGAGGCGCTCTTGGGCCTGGCCGATGTTGTCCTTGATGGTCGCGGTCGCCGAATCGGCAAAGCGGCTTTGCAGATCCGCCAGCTGGGTCTGTGCCGATTGCAGCTGGGCTTGGACCTGCTGCGCGCCGGCCGCCACGGTGGCCAAGGCCTGCGGTGCGTTCTTTTCCAACTCGCGCAGCGAATCGAAGCTCTGCTTCTGTTCGGCGAGGGCTTGGTTCGCGGCTTCCGAGCGGCGGATGATTTCGCCATACCAAGAACGCTGCTGTTCCACGGTGTCCGGAATGTCGTCGTCGAGCTGCTGCTGCAGTTTGAAGGATTCGGTGAGGTGCCCTTTGGCTTCGGCCAAGGCGGCTTGGAACGGTTTCACCGATTCGTCGCCGTAGGCGGCTTGCGCGAAGCTGATTTCCTGCTCGCTGGACTTGATCGCGTCATCGGCGGCGATCAGCATCGAGCCGGCTTTGGTGCGCAATTCCTCGACGCTGGTGCCGGCCATCGGATCGAGCTGCTGCCCGGTGGGGCTGTAGCCGGAGGCGGTGGCTGCGACCGCTTGTTGCTTGCGCCGCCGCCGGAAGAACACGAACGCCATGACGGCGCCGACGATCAAAACGAGAAAAACAACGGTTCCCACGATTCCCCCTGTTGGATTGGGCACGGTGCCACTGCCGCCGCCGGCCGCGTCGCCGATTGCGGCCGCAGTATCGATGGCTGCTTGCGCATAGTCTTTTTTGCCGTTGGCCAGATTCGCGACGACGGCGTTCTGCACGATGCTGTCGCGTTGCGCAGTGGTGATTTTGCTGGTGCTGCTTTTCTGCAGCGAGTACCTGCCCTGATCGGTGGCCACGGCCAGCAAGAGGTCGAAATTGCCCAAACCTTTGGCCCGGCCCACCGCGGTGGCCCAATCGCCAGCGTTCGTGGGATTCTCGAAAGTCTTCACCAGCACCACGTACAGGTTGTACTTCTTGTCATTGGCCAGCTTGGTGATCGCGGCCTGGACATCGGCTTTGCGGTTGCCCAGGGCATTCGCGTCGTCGATGATGTTCTGCCCGGCCGGAATGGTGACCGGAGACTCCGTCGGTGCCAGCTTGGCTTGCGCTGCGCCGGCGGGCACCACGAGCAGGGCGGCTAGCCCCAGCACCGCCAGTGTCCTGCCAACGGCTCCACTCAAGATCCGATTACGCATGGCTTCCTTCATTAAGGGGCTTGCTCGGGCCGGCTATCGGCTCGTTCGTGCCGCTGACAACGCTTTTTTCAATACTATTGCGGTAAGTTCCAGACCGTCCAACCCCTGACTACGCCGCTGGCGAAAAACCGATGCGGGCCGGGACCACCCAGGAAAGACTTGATGGCAGCACAGTGGGAGCACAGATTAGTAAGCCACCAGTACTTTCACCCTTCTCACAGGTTCTGTCCAGCGAACTTTCGTCATCGGCTTATAAGTACCGCGCATAGTTGAATTCAAGATCACCACGAGCAGAGCAGGGGACAGAGGATGTCTGATCAGAACAACGGACCGACGCCGGACGACGCCAAGGACCAGGCGCAGCCGGCCAAGCACAGTTGGTGGAGCGGTCGCGAGGAATCCGGCAGCGAGGCTGCGCAGACCAGCCAGCCCGACGTCGCGCAGACCAGCCAGACGGAGCAGATCGGCCAAGCCGAACCGCTGAACCAAGCCGAACCGCTGAACCAAGCCGAACCGCTGAACCAAGCGGACGAATTCGGCCGAGCCGAACAGCAGCAGCCGATCGAGCCGTTGCCGATCCACCCGCAGCGGATCCAAGGCCAGCCGCCGGTCGCCGCCGAGCAGTCCGGGATGGTGCAGAACCCGCTCGAGCCGGCACCGGCCGAGCAAACCGCTCCGACTGAACAGCCGGCAGCGGCCGAGCAGGTCGGCAGCTTCAGTTCGCCCGCCGGAACGACCGACTATTCGGCCCCGGCGGCGCAGGAGACCCAGCCGCTGCCACGCTACGGCCAGTATGCCGGCGGGAACAACCCGGACGGCGGCTACGGTGCCGCTGGCGCGCCGGCGCCGAGCTACGCGCCGCCGAGCTATGGGCAGCATGCGGCAGGCGACGGCCAAGCCGGTGCCAGCCAAGCCGGTGCCGGCCAAACCGCTGCCGGACAGGCCGGCGGAGCGGGCAACGGAGGCGGCTACAACGGGGCTTTCGGCACACCGACCCCACCGCCCGGCAGCGCGCCGAAGAAGGACCGCAAGCGCTACGGCGTCGGCGTCGTGGTCGGCGGCATGGTGATCGCCGCACTGATCGGCGGCGGGGCTGCTGCCGGGACCACCGCGTTGCTGGCCGGCGGCCAGAACGGCGGAGTGGTCCAGCAGACCGGGAACGCCCCGGTGATCGTGAACAACACCGATTCGGTGAACGCGGTGACCGCCGCGGCGCAGAAAGCTTCGCCGTCGGTCGTCACCATCGCGGTCAGCAGCGGCAGTTCGGGCGGCAGCGGCTCCGGGATCATCTTGGACAACAGCGGCAACATTTTGACCAACACCCACGTGGTGACGCTGGACGGAAAGGTGGCCAACCCCACGCTCCAGGTCAAACTCAATGACGGCCGGGTGTTCACCGCCAAGATCGTCGGCACCGATCCGCTCAACGATTTGGCCGTGATCAAGATCGATGCGCCGAATCTCACGCCGGCCGATCTCGGCGACTCGTCGAAGCTCAACGTCGGCGACACCGTGATCGCGATCGGTACGCCCTTGCAGCTCTCCTTGAGCAACACGGTGACCGACGGGATCATCTCCTCGACCAACCGGACGATCTCGGTGGCCTCGTCGGCGGCACCGAAGCAGCAGCCGGATTCTTCGAGCGAAGGCGGCAACGGCGGATTCAACTTCGCTCCGCCGGACGGCTCGGCGCCCAACACCAGCGCCCAGGGTTCGATCAGCCTCAACGTGATCCAAACGGACGCCGCGATCAATCCCGGCAACTCCGGTGGCGCGCTGGTCAACTCCAGCGGCCAGGTGATCGGCGTGAACGTGGCGATCGCCAGTGCCGGGGACACGAGTTCCGGCACCGGCGGCAATATCGGCGTCGGCTTCTCGATTCCGATCAACACCGCGAAGCGGATCGCCCAGGAACTGATCACCACCGGAAAGGCTTCGCACGGCCAGCTGGGCGTGACCGTGGCGCCGCAGGCAGCCTCGGGCGGTGCCACGAATGCGCAGGGCCAGTCCAGCAGCCAATTCTCGGTGGGCGCCGCAATCCAGTCGGTGACGCCGGGCTCTGCGGGCGAGAAGGCCGGACTCAAAGCCGGTGACGTGATCACCAACTTCGGCAGCCGGATCATCGACGACGCCTCGTCGTTGACCGCAGCGGTCCGGGAGCAGGCCGCCAATGCCACGGTCAAGGTGACCTTCCTGCGCGGCGGCCAATCGCAGTCGGTGGACGTCACTTTGGACGCCGCAGCCAGCTAGTCCGGAGCAGTTGCCGTCAGAATCGCTCTGGTGTGCGCAGGACGTTTGAAACCACCGGTGCGGTGGCCTTCAAACTCAGCCACACCAGGGCGATTCCGCTTGCCAGGCACAGCGCGACCACGAGCACCGTGGTGGGATCGGTCAGCAGTGCCAGCGCGGTCAAGGGAAACAACACGATCGCCGCGATCAGCGCGGAGCCGAGCGCCACCAGGCACAGCGGCAGCATGACGGCGCGGGCGCGGGCGGCTTCCATGGTTTTGCGCGGCGCGCCCATCCGGTCCATGCTGACCAGCAGATCTGCCCGGTCGAGCACCTGGGAGGCTTGGTTCACGCCCACCGAGCAGGCGACCATCAGGAATGAAATCACCAGGGTGATGATGACCCCGGTACGGACGTCCGTGATCATTTCCAACTCGTCCGAGCCACTGCCCGAGGCCGAGCCGACGGCGGCGAGTCCGGTCCCGGCGAAGACCGCGATGAAACTGGTCATCGCGACTCCGGAGACTTGGCGCCAAGCGGCTTTCGGCGACTCCAGGATCTGCCGGGCGGCCAAAAGCTTGGCCGGCCCCTGTGCCCGGCGCAATTGCGCCTTGGCGACGGCCCGGATCACTGCCGGCCCCATCAGATTGAGCACGCCGAGGGTGCCGCCGAAACCGAGCACCAGAACCACCGCAATGGTCAGCACCGATTCGGACTTCTGCACGCCGCTGATCGCGGCATAGGCCGCGACGACGACGACGGCGCCGAGCACGATCCGCAGCCAGGTCACCTTGGGCGGGTTGGCCCGGGTGCGCACGCCCAGCGGCGAGATGTTGACCCGGCGGAGCCCGACGGCTGCACTGACCACCGAGAGCAGGGCGATGAAGCACAGTACCGCGACGATTGCGAACGGATTCAGCAACAACGCCTCGACGCCCAACGGCCGGCCCCGGAACGGGATCATCGCGACCAGCGGGAGCAACCCGAAATACCCCACGATCCCGGCAAGCGCGCCGGCCACGGCCAAAAGGCTGGATTCCAGAACCGTCATGGTGCCGACCAAGGCCGGGGTGCCGCCGAGCAAGCGCAGAGTGGAAAGTTTTTCATCCCGGCGCCGGGCCGACAACCTGGCCGCGGAGCCGCCCAGGGCCAGCAGCGGGACCACCAACAAAGCCGCCGCGATTCCGGCCAATACCTGATAGAAACCAGCGATTTCATCGGTCCAGCGGAAAAAGGACAAGGCGCCGGCCAAGACCGTGAGCAGCAAAGCGGTGGTAAGCCCGAACGCCACGATCGGCAGCACCAGGGTGCTTCGGCTGGCGCCGCCGCGGAAGGTCAGTTTCACCAACCGGAAGGCGGTGCCCAGGCCTTGGGAGCCGGAACCCGAAGCGGCGGCGGTGAGCGTCGCAGTGCTCATCGGACCGCCGCCTGTGCCTGGACCGGAGCGGAATCCCGGACGATCCGTCCGTCGTGGAGTTCGACCAGACGTCCGCAGCGTTGTGCTACCGAGGGATCGTGGGTCACCACGATCAGGGTCTTGCCCATCCCCACGGTGCTGTCCAGCAAAGCGCTCATCACCTCGGCGGAAGTGCGCGAATCCAGGGCCCCGGTGGGTTCATCGGCGAAGATCACGCCAGCGCCGGTGACCTGTGCCCGGGCGATGGCAACCCGCTGGGCCTGCCCGCCGGAAAGCTCGCCGATCCTGCGCTGCTCCATCCCGGACAGCCCCAGCGCGCCGAGCCAGCGTGCCGCGTATCCTTCCGCGAGTTCCCGTTTGCTGCCGTTGAGCATCAGGGCCAATGCCACGTTTTCCAAAGCAGTCAGCTCGGGCAGCAGCAGACCCTGTTGGAAGACGAAGCCGAAGGACTCCCGGCGCAGCCGGGACCGTTCGGATTCGCGCAGGGCGCTGATCGTCTGATGGCCGGCAGGCCCGTGGAAAGTGACTTCGCCGGCGTCGGGGGTGATGATCCCGGCGAGGCAGTGCAAAAGCGTGGTTTTTCCAGAGCCGGAAGCGCCCATGATCGCGACCGATTCGCCGCCACGCAGGTCCAGGTCCACTCCGGCGAGCGCCACGGCGCGATTCGGCTGCCCGTCAGGAGTATGGCCGGTGCGGTAGCTCTTCTGCAGGTTTCGGGTGCTGAGAATTGTCGGATTCATGGTTCAAGCATCCCGTTGGGCGGGGTGCTGCAGCATCGGGCCAGAGCACGAGTTTGCCGGATCCGGCTCATACTGCGGGATGACCGGCTGGCGGATGACCGAATGGGACTCGCGAATGTCTTGCTGAGCTGCGGATCAACTAAGCTCGAAAGCAAGAGGATCGCCCGGAGGGAAGGTTGTGTGAGCGTGGCCAAAGCAAGCAATACGGCAGGTGCCGGAGCACCGTTGACCATTGTGGTCTTGGTGAAATATGTCCCGGACGCCCAATTCGACCGGCACCTCGGCGGCGCGCAGCACACGATCGACCGGGCCGAGAGCATCCTTTCCGAGTTGGACGAATACCCCTTGGAAGCCGCTTTGCAGTTGGCCGAGGCACGCGGCGGGGCCTCGGCCGGAAATCGGGTCATCGCGGTGACCATGGGGCCGGAAAGCGCCTCCGCCGCGGTCAAGAAAGCGTTGCAGATCGGCGCTTACGAAGGCGTCCATTTGAGCGACCCGGCGCTCGCCGGCTCGGATGTGGCCGGAACGTCCAAAGCCTTGGCCGCACTGATCGGTTCCCTGGGCCCGGTGGATTTGGTATTGACCGGGATGGCCTCGACAGACGGCGAGACCTCGTTGGTGCCGGCGCAGCTGGCCGCCCGCCTGGGCTTCGGTCAAGCGACGTTCGCGGCCGCTCTGGAGCTGGACGGCGATCTGGCGGTAGCCCGGCGGGACGGCGACGCGTTTTCCGAAGTCATCGAGGTGCGGTTGCCCGCGGTGATCTCGGTGACCGATCAGATCAACGATCCGCGATACCCGAATTTCAAAGGGATCATGGCCGCGAAAAAGCGGAAGATCGAGGTGCTGACGCTGGCCGGAATCGGCCTCGACCCCGCAACCGTGGGCGCTTCCGGAGCCCAGGCGGTCGTGGCACGATCGCAGCCGGTCCCAGCACGGGGTGCCGGTGTGCTGATCACCGATTCGGGGGACGCCGGAATCGCCTTGGTCGATTTCTTGGCCGACCAGAAATTGCTTTGAGGGACTTCGGAGAGAATTGATTATGCGCAACATTGTGGTTTTCATCGATCAGCCCGGCTCGGCTCTGGGCAAAGCCGGCAAAGAGCTTTTGACCTTCGCCCGCGGTCTGGGTGCACCGGTCGCAGCGGTGGCCGGGGAAGTCTCCGAAGCCGTCCGGGCCGAACTCGGCGAGTACGGCGTGGCACAGGTGCTGAACAGCAATCAGGCGGAATTGTTCGAGTACTCCATCGTGCCCAAAGCGGAGTTCCTGGCGGTCGCGGCACAGCGGGTGGACGCACAGCTCGTGCTGACCGGGAATTCCGCCGAACACAAAGAGATCGCCGCCCGTCTCGCGGTGCTGCTGGACGCCGGAGTGATTTCGGATGCGGTGGGGGTCGTGGCCGACGCCGATGCCGGAATCCAGGTCGAAAAGCTGGTTCTCGCGGGCTCGTACACGGTATCGGCCAGCGTCCGCAGCGCGATCGGGATCGTCGCGCTCAAAGCCAACAGCGTCGAGCCGGAAGCGGCCGGCGGCAGCTCGGCGGCCGCGGTCGAAACTGTGGATGTGCCGTTTTCCGAGCTCGCGTTGCGCGCCCGGATCGTTTCCCGCCAGGCGCGGCCGGCCAGTGGCCGGCCGGAGCTTTCCGAGGCCCGGATCGTGGTGGCCGGCGGCCGGGGCGTCGACGGTGACTTCGGCCCGGTCGAAGAGCTCGCGGATCTGCTCGGAGCCGCGGTCGGGGCTTCCCGTGCGGCCACCGATGCCGGTTGGATCGACCATTCGGCGCAGGTCGGCCAAACCGGGAAAACGGTGTCGCCGCAACTGTACATTTCGGTGGGGATTTCCGGTGCGATCCAGCAGAAAGCCGGCATGCAGACGTCGAAATTCATCATTGCGGTGAACCAGGATGCGGAGTCGCCGGTTTTCGAGATCGCCGATTTGGGCATCGTCGGCGATCTGTTCACGGTCTTGCCGCAGGCGATCGAAGAAATCAAACGCCGCAGAGCCTGAACCGGACCGGAAAGCCAACCGCCTGCGCGGGTTCCCACCAGAGCGCCATTCTCGATTCGGCCAACTTGCAGTTAGCCCCGGATGAGTGAAAATGCCACCTTGGAGGTTGGCCCGGATCAGAGCTGCTTCGCGGCGTAGACCTTCATGCCGGCAAGCAGGTATTCCGGGCTGACTCCGGCCTTCTCGTAGTAGGCCCGGAATCGCTCGTCGTCGACGTACATCTGCCCGAGGTTCAGATAGCCGTCCGCCTCGGGCGTCCAGCTCAACCGGATCCAACGGTAATGCCGTTCGATCGCGGACTGCAGCTTCGGATCGTCGGCCGCACGGCCTTCCTTCTGGCACTCGGCCAGGAGTTCGTTGACCGCGAGCAACTCGTCGGCCGCGCTTTGCCGGCCGGTTTCGCCCATTGCGGTCCACGACGCCTTGGCCCGATCCATCGCGGCTTTGCCCCAGCGTTCGATGGCTTCTTCTGCATAAGGGTTCTTCTCGAACCCGTCGAACATTTCTGCAGCGCTCATTTCGGCTCCTTCGTGCATTGCCGCCATGGTGCTCTCGAGCGTCCGGGCCAGTTGCGACATCCGGTCCCGTTCGGCCAGCACCCATCGGTGATGCGCTTGCAGGGCCCGGTATTCGTCGGTCTGGCCGTCGAGCACTTCCGCGATCGTTTCCAATCCGATGCCCAGCTCGCGCAGCAGCAGGATCCGTTGCAACTTCAGCAGCTCGGCCTGCTCGTAGTAGCGGTAACCGTTGTGCGCAGTCCAGGACGGCTCGAGCAATCCGATCTGGTGGTAATGGCGCAGGGTGCGGGATGAGACCCGCGCCATTTTGGCAACCTCGGAAATGCTCCACGCCTGGGCCACGGTTCCTCCACTGTGCGGCGGCATCCCGGACTTTCCGGGATGGAAACCAGCGTAAAAGTTGACGTTAGGTCAAGGTCAAGCGTCGAATTTCGAGAACATCACCGGCAGTGAGGTGGGCTTTTCCGAGCCGCCGGCAGGTTCGACCGTAATCGCCACTGCCTGAGCGCCCTTGATCCCGGTGACCAAGGCCGGCTGGTCCAATTCCGTGCTGGAACCCATCAAACCGACCGAAATCGGTGCGCTGCCGGCTTGCGGCAGCAGCCAGAGCTGGTAGGTCTTGCCGGCGCTCGGTGCCGGAACCCCGGACATCTGCACCACCGCGGAGTCCTTTTCCGCGGAGACACTGATCTTGGCGTCGCCACCGCCTTGCACCTGAACCGTGGAAACCTTGACGTCGGAGGCCGAGATCACCTGGTTGGTCGGGCTGTTTTGCGCCGCGATGATGCCATTGACGCCCAACGCGGCGGCAACCACCACCGCGGCGGCGGCCGCACTGGCGATCAGCCAAGCCCGGACGGGCCGCCGTTTGCCGGCGGCAGCATCGGATTTGGCCGCCCGGCGGGCCGCCAAATCGTCCGGCACGTTTGGCACGGGGAACTCAGCCGCCGGGCCGGTGCGCGGAGTTTCAGCGACCGGTGCTTCGCTGCGCGCTGCTTCAGTGGCCGCTGCCGCCGCGAGCGGCGGCTCAGCGAGAGCCTGCGGCGCGGATCCGGCCGAAATCTGCGCGCTGATCCGGTCGAAGAGCGAGCTGGGCGGTTCCGCTTCGACACTTCCGTAGGCCGTGGCGATGGTTTCCCGGGCGAGCCGCAATCGATCGGCGAACTCGGCTTGCACGGAAGCCGCGGAGGAAGCCAGGAAATAATCGATCTCCGCGCGTTCCTGATCGCTCAGGGCGTTGAGTGCATACAGCTCGGCAAGCTCCAGGACGTGCCCGGAAGCGAGGTCGCTGCGGATGTCTTCGGCGAAGTTTTCGCTCATTTCAGTTCACCTCCAAACATGATTTCAATCTCAATAATCCGTCTCTGATCCGTGATTTCACGGTGGGTACTGCGGCGCCCAATTTCTCGGCCACCTCGCGATAGGTCAAACCGCCGTAATAGGCGAGCTTGACCGATTCCTGTTGGGTGTCGGTCAGTGTCGCCAAGCATTTGACCACTGACTCGGCATCGATCCGGTCGCTGACCGCATCTGCAACTTCATCGTGCTCGATGCTCTGGCTGGTGGCGCCGTATTTGGCCTCCCGGTCGGCCGAGCTCTGCGCCGAGCGCACTTTGTCCACCGCGCGGCGATGCGCGATGGTCATCAGCCAGGCGAGCGGCGAGCCGGAAGCGGCATCGAATTTGGCCGCATTCTGCCAGATCTGGAGGTAGACCTCCTGGGCGGCATCCTGGGCCAGCTCGGCGTCGATCAAAACCCGCCGGGCCATGCCGTAGACCCTGCGTGAGGTCAGCCGGTAGAGCTCCGCAAAGGCCTGCTGATCGCCGTCGGCCGTGGACCGGATCAGATCCGCCAAGGCTTCCTGACCATCGCCGGTGCGCACCGGGCTTCCAGCGGTCGTTTCGTTCGTCTTCGGGGTATCCATTTGCCCTAAGCTTATGCGCGGGAGCAGCACAATGCGTGGATATGTCGATGGCTGCATTGCCATGGCCACGCCACCACCCCCTCGATTCCGCCGGTACGCCACTGATCGGTACACCAGTCATTCGGTGCCGGTGGGCCTCTGGATGGGTTCAGCTTGGAAGCCGCGGTACGGCCGCGGAAAGTTCAGCGCCGGGCCGAGCCGATCAGCGCATCGGCCTGCAGTTCGACGCCGTCCAGCGAACCGGCCAGCCGGGCTTTGACCCGGGCGACGGCGGCCGGATCGGCGGGCAGCGCGGAGCGCAGCAAGCTGGAATGGACGAAGCTCCAGGCGGAATCCACGGTCAACGGCACCCGGTGCCGGACCGCTACGACTGCGACCTCCTGGAGCCCGGCGTCGCGCAAGAAATCGGTCAGCTTGCTCGGGGAATTGAGCTCGCCGATGTTCTTGGCCTCGGCTGAGGGCCCGGCGGCGCCGGCGCCTTCGGCGGCACAGGCGGCCAGGACCAAGCGGGTCAGGGCATCGAAAGGCCGGCCTTGCCAGACGCTGAGCGCGATCCGGCCGCCGGGGGCCAAACGGTCTGCCAGCGAGGCCAGAGCCGCGGACTGGTCACCGAGGAAAAAGATCCCGAAGCCGCAGAGCACCGCGTGGTAACCGGTGCCGGGCCAAGTCAGGGCATCGGCCACGCGGAAATCGAGTTGTTCCGGCACCGCTGCGGACTTGGCCTGGTCGATCATGCCGGCCGAAGCATCGACCGCATCGACCTGGCCGTCGGCGCCGACGGCTTGCGCGGCCAGCAGCGCCGAGGCTCCGGTGCCGCAGCAGGCGTCGAAGACCCGGTCGCCCGGGGAGAGCCGGGCCGCTTCGACCAGGGGCACCGCGAGCGGTTGCCAGAGCTGCTGGGCCCAGCGGGCGAATTCCGCTGCGCCCTGGTCCCATCCGGCGGTCATCTGCGGACGGCCTCGGCCACCAAGGTGTCGGAGTTGAATTCGACGGTGTCGCCCAAGGCCCGGACCGAGCCGAGGAATTCCTGCCGGACCCGGGAAATCGCTTCCGGGTCGCGAGGCAGCAACGTACGCCAGCCGCTGCCCATGACCAAGGCCCAGGCCATTTCGGCATCCACCCGCAGGGTCAGCGGATGCATGCTGACCTGGACCGACTCCAAGCCGCAACCGGTGAGCCAATCGGCGAAGGCCTCCGGAGCCGAAATCAGATCCATGTTCTGGTTGGCCAACGGAACCACTTCGGCCAGCCGTGGCCGCTCGGTGATCGCAGCTTGCAGGATCAGCTCGGCCAGCGGGGAGAGCGCGCCGCGGACCCAGGTGTTCAGCACCATCCGGCCGCCCGGGCGAAGCATCGAGGCCAGGTGCTGCACGCCGTCGGCCATTTGGTTGAAGAAAAAGATCGAGTAGGAACAGAGCACGGCGTCGAACGTCCGGTGGCCGCGCCAAGCCGTGACGTCGGCATGGGTCAGCGTCGCGTTGAGGATCTGCGCTTCGGCGAGCTTCTTGCCGGCCAAAGCCAACAGTCCGGAAGAAAGGTCGACGCCGTCCACGCTGCCTTCCGGGCCCACCGCGAGCGCGGCTGGAAGCGTCGCTGCGCCGGAACCGCAACAGGCATCGAGGACTTTCTCGCCCGGCTGCAAGGCGGCAGTCCGCACCACGGTACGGGCTGCCGGATCCCAGAGCGCCTCGGACCAGGCTTCGAACTGCAGCGCCCCGTCGGTGAAGGCCAAACCCGGATCCCGGGAAGTGATGCCGATCCTGGCGCTGCTCGGCGTGCTCGGGTTCATCTGCTGGCTTCCCCTACCTCTGTTGTCGTTCCGGTTTCGGCTCAGCGTACCGCGCCGGCGAAGTCGTGTTGCCGCCAGGCTTCATAGACCGCGATCGACGCCGAATTGGCCAGGTTCAGGGAACGCAAGCCGGGCAGCATCGGCAGCCGGACCCGTGCGCTGACCCGCGGGTCGGCTTTCACCCCGGCCGGCAGCCCGACCGACTCCGGCCCGAACATCAGGACGTCGCCGGCCTGGTACGCGATGTCGGCATATCCGGTCTCGCCGTCCGAGGTGAAGGCGAAAACCCGTTCCGGCTGCAGCGCCGCCCACGCGGAGGCCAAATCGGGGTGCACGTGCAGCACCGCCAGCTCGTGGTAATCCAGTCCGGCCCGGCGGAGTTTGGCGTCATCCAGGTCGAAACCGAGGGGCTCCACCAAGTGGAGTTCGGCGCCGGTGATCGCGGCGAGCCGGATGGCGTTCCCGGTGTTGCCGGGAATTTCAGGCGTGTAGAAGAGTATGCGGAACACTGGCCCAGTCTACCCAGATGGCTCGGCTACCCAGCCGGTCCGGTTGCCCAGCCGGCTCAGTACATGCCGCCGAGCAGCCGGGACAAGATCTGCAGGTCCACGGTGTTCGGCTTTTCGCCGGCCGCCAAGAACGAACCCAAGTCCCGGCCCAGGCGGGCCGCGCCGACGACGTTCAGGTGCGGGCCGCCGTCGGGCTCGTTTCCCCGGGTGTAGTCGATGACCGGCTCGAAGGGATTGCCACCGGGGGAGTGCACCACGATCCAGGCCGAGACCGTGCATTCCGGGAAGAGTTTCGCCAGCGCATGGGCGGCCGGCAGCAGGCGCGGAGCTTCGACCCCGCGCTGCCCGTGCACCAAGGTACTGCCGTTCCACCGGTAGGCGCCCTCGGGGACCATCATCGAAGAAACCACCGCCATCCGGTAGCCGACCAGTACCAAATGGTCCAGATGGCTCTTGTCGATCGGCGAGACCAGACCGTTGACCAAGCGCGCGGAAGGGTATTTGTTCAGGATCTGCTGCTGCAGCAACTCGATCGTGCGGGCTTCCCGGATCAGCCGGGCCTGCGCGCCGAACAAGCCCCGTTTGCGCGGTGCGCCGTGGATCTGCCGGCTGGCCAAGTCCAAGGACAACGGCGCTGCTTCGGCACTGCCGAAGGGTGGTACGAAGCTCGGCAAATCGGTGGCCGAGGGGCCCCGGTTGCTGCCCGGCCGCTGCCCGGCCGGCCGGGGTTCTGCGACCCGTGGGCCGGAGCCGTTCGGCGCAGCGGAGCCTTGCGACGCCGTGCCGGCGGGCGCGTAGCCCCGGTCGTAGACCGCGCGCTTCGCCGGGTCGATCAAGGTCTGGTAGGCCTCGGTGACCAAGCGGAACTCCTCGGCGTTGCCGCCTTGGTCCGGATGCGTGCTCCGGGCCGCTCGACGGTAGGCCGCTTTGACCTGTTTCTCGTCCGCGGTCACTTCGACCCGCAGGATTTGGTAGTACGTGCGGTATCCGCCGCTCACATCTGGGCCTTTCGACACGTACGGGACATTTTCGGTCGGCCATCGGGCCGGTTGAGTGCATTTGCCGGGTCGCTGCCCGTAACATGGTGCGACATCGGTGGGCGGCTTGGCAACTGAGCCCTGACTGCGCAGAACAAAGGGGTTTGGCGATGGCCAAGGTTTTTCAGATCGCGGTCGCGGTGAATCCGCGGGCGGCCTTCGGGGCGAACTCGGACGCCGGCACCCGGGTCGTCGGGTTGCTCGAGGCCGCCGGACACCAGGTCCGGCTGCTGCAGGCCGGCAGCTACCCGGAGCTCGCGGCCCAGGTTTCGTCCGCCGTGCAGGGCGATGGCGCGGGCCTTGACGCCCTGCTCATGGTCGGTGGCGACGGAATGGTTCATCTCGGAATCAACGCGTTGGCCGGCAGCACGGTTCCGCTCGGGTTGATTCCGGCCGGAACCGGCAATGACGCGGCCCGTTCCTGGGGCTTGCCGGTGGGCGACCTCCCGGCCGCGGTGGCGGCTTTCCTGGCCGGTGCGCAGCGACCGCGGACGGTGGATCTGGGCCGGGTCCGGAACGCGGATTCGGCGGAGTATTTCGCGGCAGCGCTTTCCGCGGGGTTCGACGCGGTGGTCAATGAACGGGCCAACGCCTGGTCCTGGCCGAAGGGACGCAGCCGGTACAACCTGGCGATCCTGCGCGAGCTCGCGGTGTTCCGGCCGTTGCGTTACCGGCTCGAGGTCGACGGCGCCCCCGAGGAGCTCGAAGCGATGCTGGTGGCGGTGGCCAACGGCCAATCTTTCGGCGGTGGGATGAAGATCACGCCGGAGGCCCGGATCGACGACGGCGAACTGGACTTGTTCGTGGTCGCGCCGGTCTCCCGATGGAAGTTGCTGACCTTGTTCCCCAAGGTTTTCCAAGGGAAACACGTGGACCACCCGGCGGTGAGCATCCGCCGCGTGCGTTCGGTCCGGATCGAGTTGCTGGACCGCAAAGCCGGGGTGGCCGGTTATTCGGACGGCGAGCGGCTCGGTGCGCTGCCGGTCCAAGTTGATATCGTGCCGGGCGCTCTGACATTGTGGGGCCAGTGATTCTCCCGCTCGCCCCATTGACCTTCCGCCTGGCCACGCCCGCCGATTTCGCCGACGTCGCCCGGATCACCACCGATTCGTATCTGGCCGCAGGGTATTTCGACTCTGCGGAGCACCCTTATCTGCGATTGCTCGCGGACGTGGCCAAGCGCGCCGAAGTGGCGCAGATCTGGGTTGCCGAGCAGGTTTTCGAGGATTCGGCCGCGGCTGAGCCCGCCCGCAGGATCGTCGGTGCAGTGACCCTTGCCCGGGCCGGCGACGAGTATGCGGATATCGCGCTGCCCGGGGAACTCGAGATGCGGGTGCTGGTCGTCGACCCGGCACTGCAGCGCGGCGGCATCGGGAAGGCGATGGTGCGGGCGATCATCGAGCACGGCAGAACCCTCGACGGAGTAACGGCGGTCAGCCTGACCACCGGCGACCACTGGGTGTCCGCGCACGCGTTGTACCGCTCGATGGGATTCGAGCGGGCGCCGCAGCGGGACTGGACCGTGCCCAATACCGATCCCGGGGTCGAAATCTGGCTCCGGGTCTACCGGCTGGAGCTTTAGTCCGCACCGCATAGACTAGGAGCGAATCTGTAACAGCTTCCAAGGGAGTTCCATGGCTGAAATCAATCGTGACGATGTTGCGCACCTCGCGCAATTGGCGCACATTGACATGTCCGAGGCAGAACTGGACCGGATGGCCGGCGAGCTCGCCGTCATCGTGGATTCGGTGAAATCGGTGAGTGAGGCGGCAGGTGCCGAGGTGCCCGCGACCTCGCATCCGATTCCGTTGCGCAATGTGCTCCGGGAAGACGTCGTGGGCCATGTGCTCAGCCAAGCGGAGGCGCTGTCCGGCGCCCCGGACGCCGAAGACGGCCGATTCAAAGTCCCCGCGATCCTGGAAGAGGACTGATCCATGATGGAACCGACGGAACTGATCAAGCTTTCCGCCGCCGCCTTGGCCGCGAAGCTCGCGGCCGGCGAAGTGACCAGCGTTGCGGCGACCCAAGCCTATTTGGACCGCATCGCCTTGGTAGATGGCGAATTGCATGCGTTTTTGCACCTGAACGCCGAAGAGGCGTTGCAGGTTGCCGCCGAGGTCGATGCCGACCGTGCCGCGGGCAAAGCGCTGCCGGAGCTGGCCGGGGTGCCGATCGCGATCAAGGACCTGATCGTGACCAAGGGGCAGCCGACCACTGCCGGCTCCAAAATCCTCGAAGGCTGGGTCAGCCCGTACGACGCCACGGTGATCGAGAAGATCCGGGCGGCGCGGATGCCGATCCTGGGCAAGACCAACCTCGATGAATTCGCGATGGGTTCCTCCACTGAGCACTCGGCTTTCGGCCCGACCCGCAATCCCTGGGATCTGGAACGGATCCCCGGTGGTTCCGGCGGCGGATCGGCGGCTGCCGTCGCCGGCTTCGAAGCTCCGCTGGCGCTCGGCACCGACACCGGCGGGTCGATCCGCCAGCCCGCTGCGCTCTGCGGCATCGTCGGCCTCAAGCCAACCTACGGGCTCGTCAGCCGGTACGGCCTCGTCGCCGTCGCCAGCTCCCTCGACCAGATCGGCCCGATGACGAAGACCGTCACCGACAACGCGCTGGTACTCAACGCGATCGCGGGCAACGATCCGAACGACTCCACCTCGCTAAACTACAGCGCCCCTGACTACACGAAGGCGCTGACGGGCGATATCAAGGGGCTGCGCATTGGCGTGCCCAGAGAGTACTTCGTCGAGGGGATGCAGCCGGGCGTGGAGAAGTCTGTCCGCGATGCCATCAAGGTGCTGGAAAAGCTCGGCGCAAAGCTGGGCGAGGCTTCTCTCCCCAGCACGCCCTACGCCATGGCCGTCTACTACATCATCGCCC
>SXGT01033811.1_pt1 | contig 49062 bp, 41 predicted proteins | sample 3176221 | NCBI WGS metagenome assembly SXGT01 (sample SAMN11356862, study PRJNA531348) | freshwater metagenome | isolation source: freshwater sample F1-120 | place: China: Fuxian Lake, Yuxi | collected 2017-12-25
GCTTTGCAGCGTCGGTTGGCCCCGGTGCTGTCGCGGCACTGGTCTACGCGGCCTTGGAACGCGTGACCTCCCGTCCCACGGCACTCTTCCTGCCGGTGTCAGGTGCCTTCTTGTTGGTGTCACTCGCAGGGCCGCTCACCATGGAGGGCGCAACGACGGTGACTGTCTGGGCGCTCTCGACAATGCATGTCATTGCCGGCGTGTCGATCGTGTGGGGGGTCGTTCGGGGTGCGCGTCCGTAAAGGAAGCGCGCCCAGTGACCTTCAGGACCGATGTGAGTGTCCGTGTTCGATCAGGCGGGGGGCAGTGGCTCGCATCATCGCGACGTCAAGCCAACGCTCAGACAAAAACATCTTGGCGAACCGCAGCAATGACGCGGCGCGATCGGCGGTGTGTCAGGTTGCTGTGAAACGATGGGTGCATGAATTGCTTCAGTAATGAGGGTGGGTGGTGGCCAGTGAGTTTCATAATTGGCATGTAATATTTCATCAATGATCGCCTTGGCGAGCGGACCGGCTTCGGAACCAGATGAGGCAAGCAGCGCCTAGACCGCGACTGCCCTGAATTCGGTTCGAACTTCATCACATTCGATAGATATCGACAGAGTGTCCGAATGATTTGAACCCATGGTGCGAGGTGTCGTTCGGCGCTTCGGACCCGACGGTCGTTCAGCAACTCCGGTTGCCAAGCTTCTTGGCGAGGCGTCCGCAGACTAAGGAAGCACTGACAATCGTGCCTGGAGGTCACTCGCGCATCGAGGGTGAGACCAGTTGTGCGATGCACACTGCGCCAACTGCATTCACTTTGAAGTGCACGCGCGCTATCTCCATTGAGAAGTTTTCGCTGAAGTCACACGAACCGTAGCGAGGATCGTCGCCCAGCACGTTGATGCGTCGGGAGATGACCTCTGCGACGCACGCGTTCAATGAAGCATCATCGGCTTGATGGAGACTGCACGTGCAGAGGTCCGCGTCGCCTGGTGATTGGGCGAGGTCGATGCGTCTCGGGCTGCAAAGTCAGGCATTCCGGTCACATGCAGGCGACGTTCGGTTCACCAAGGCGTTTCCGGACGACGCGCCGCTTGCACACGCGGTCCAAGCGTGGGCGGCAATCATCCCGGGATGCCCCGTCGAAGTGCACAATGCTTCACGTCAATGCCACAAACAATTGCTGATGTTGTGGCAGGGGATTGCCACCTTCAGGATTGGCCTCTGCCCAGTCCGATCAGGACGAGGTTCAAGGACATTCGCAGGACTGGGACTGATCGAGGATTACAAAGCCCAGGCGTCCACGGTCCCGATCACTGATTGTGCGCCGGCAATGCGCAACCTACCCAACGGACGCGTTGGGGGGTGTGGGTTCCTGTTGACGGCACGACGTAGCCAGTGGTTCATTGCCGCAATCCGAAGGCCACTTTTGTGTCGGTAGGAGTGGCGGCGCGGGATGAGCAAGCGTGGTAAAGCTCACTCGCCACGTTGATCAACTGTCGTAACTGACTGGAGTTACTGCATCTGGACCCACAAGCCATCAGCGTCGGTTGACAACTTGGTTGCTTCAATCAGCCTGACCGCCTCCAGTCCGTCAAAGGCATCCGGTACGGCGGGTGCTCCGGTTCTAACTGAGTGTGCGAACGCATCTAGCTGCAATTTGTATGGGTTCGTGTCGCCGAAGACTGGCCTCTCCGCAATCCCGGTTGCTTCGTCAAAGACCTCGACGTAGCTTGCTTGAAGGGTGACCGGGAACGGGGTTCGGACGGTTACAGATCCCCGTTCGCCGAAAATGGTCAATCCCTCTGACCACTCGGAGTGAACATCGACGACTATCTCGAAGTGGGCGAGGCCGCTCTCAGCAAGGGTCGCCATTCCGTGCCAGACATGACTGGAATTGACTTGTGCATGACGGGCCATGACTGAGGTCGGAGTGCCACAGAAGTTCCGAAGCGTGTCAAAAATGTGCGCACCGTGGGTAGCAAGCAGGTACGCTTCGCGGTTTGCTCGATGTGCATTCTCGGCAGCTCGGACCGCTGGGTCTACAAGAATTCGTGGGAAGTACGTGGCCTCGGTCGATGGCCGAAGCGATCCCATCACGCGGTACCAGAGGGTTGCCGAAATGATCCTCCCAATCCGCTCGCGCGTGGCGCGGGCAGCGAATCGCACCCCGGGGTCGTGTCGTTTCATCGCGCCGACCTGGACAACAAGCCCGGTATCGCGCAAGGCCCTCTCCACCGTCTCGGCCTCGGCGACTGTTGGCGCAAGGGGCTTTTCAACGAGGACATGCTTGCCGGCACGAAGGCACTCGACTGTTGTCGACGCATGGAACCTGTCGGGGGCGGCAATCACGACTGCTTCGATGCGTGGGTCGTCAAGAAGAGCCTGGAGTGATTGGAACGAAGTGGTTTCGTGGACGCGGGCAATGCCATCTCGAAGAAAGGCTGACGGATCGTAGATGCCAATGAGCTCAACCGAACTCGCGTGCCTGAACGCAGGGAGATGGGCTACCTGAGCAATGCGTCCCGCACCGAGGATCCCGAGGCGTACAGGTTCCGGGGGTGAGTTGGGCATCGAGGTGCTCCCTGCGGACTGGGGAGGTTTGTCTCTGCATCTGGAAGACCCCATACCGGCGCGCAACTCTGTCGGCGCACAGGTATGAGGTCTTATGTCCCGTCAGTGGTCCCACGACTTGAAGAGCGCGAGGGACTCGGTGAGGTTCGATTGGACCGCACCATAGTCGGACGAGTAGTTAATGAAGTGGAAGCCTTGTTCATGGCGTCGGATCGCGTCTTCAGCAGTTCCGCATACATACCCGCACGCCGTTCCCGTTGCGCGGGATGCGTCAACGACGCGTTGGACAAGTTCCGCATGACGAGCTTCGTCGCCCCCATTCGCCTTGATGTCGATCATCAGGTCGCCGGGCCCAATGAGCACGACATCAACGCCCGGAACACGCATGATCTCTTCGATGTTGCTGATAGCGAGTTCGCTCTCAACCATAATACTCAGGAATATCTCATTATTTGCATGAGAGAAATAATCAGCTGCGCCATCGCCGATCAGACCGAGCCTCACGCCTCCGCCAGAACGGATACCGATTGGCGGGTAGTAGGTTGCCCGAACTGCGGCTCGTGCTTGATCGGCATCTTGCACATACGGCACGATGACCCCCATCGCACCCATGTCGAGAACACGGTTGATGGTGCCGGGTTCATTTCCCTTGACGCGGACTATCGGCGCGCTATCCACTGTGAGGTACCGCGCAAGCGCATCGTTCAGGGTGTGTTCAGTCCACTGACCGTGTTGCCAATCAATCCATACGAAATCGAAACCGAGATGGGCCACATGCTCGGCAAGTGATGGAGAATCATAGACAAGGTTGGGACCTGTGATGACTTTTCCGGCCCGAAGTTTGGCGAGCGCATGGTTCCGACGCACGTGGTTCCCCTCAAACACCGGTCAGGCACCCTGCCACTCCGGCATGCCCCGGCCCACCGGTTCCAGTCCGCCTCATTGTGCCGGATACGCTCGTCTCTCGAACTTGCGCGGCCGTTGATAATCGCGCCTACAATGGCAATCAGATGCCGGGAGGGTTCATCCATGACCGAGGTGATCAACGATCCCAGACCTCGCGGCGGTGTTCGACGCCGGAGGCTAGGAAGAACCGGGCTAGAGGTATCTGAAATCGGGCTCGGTGGCGCGTGGCTTCTTGGGAGAGGTGGCGAGTTGCCAGTCGCGCATGGTCTTGCCACGATCCGACACGCTCTCCATCTCGGGATAACTTTCCTGGATACGGCGGAATGCTACATCGGTGGTCGTTCAGAAGCACTTTTTGGCGAGGCGCTAGAGGCTCACACCGGCGCATTCGTCCTCGGTACAAAGTTCGGTCATGTCCCATCTGATTTCGACTGGTCTCGTGGCGCGGTGGTCGCCAGTGTTGCAGCAAGCCTGCAGCAACTCCGTCGGTCGAGTGTCGACCTTATCCAGGTCCATACACCTGCGGAACCCACTATGGACGCAATGTTTGCATCTGGGGGAACATTGGACGGCTTACGCGAGGTGCGTGAGCGGGGATGGTGCCGTCACTTCGGGATCAACGGCCGGGACCTGACATTCCTTCGGGAATGCGTACTGTCGGACCAGTTCGACACCCTCCTGGTGTTTCAGCGGTTTGACCTCTTCGAACAATCTGCAATAGAACTCTTTCATGAGGCACATTCCCGAGACATGGGCATCATCGTCGGAAGTCCGCTGCGCCTCGGTCTCTTTGGTTCGGCAAGGGATCAACTGGTCGCTCATCTCGATACCGACGACCGTCGGCATCTTGAGGAACTGGACACCCTTTTCAGAGACTACCCTGGAGGGATCTCAACCGCCGCATTGCGGTTCGCCCTCATGCCTCGCGAGGTGAGCGTCGTCCTCAGTGGAGCGTCATCCCCGGAGGAGATTGCGGACGTCGTCCAAGCGGTGGAAGTCGGCACACCTGCCCTGCCCATTGAACTTTACGACGCGGTCAAGCGGTTGGCCTCAGGCAAGCACCGAAAACTCTAGTCGTCACCAAACGGGCGTGCTGGCGCGTCCAAGAGGCGAGGCAAGACCTGCATTGCGGTGACGGATGTTCCTCGACCGTTTCGCATTGCATTGAAGACGGCGGCGACGGTTGCCAATTCGTCGGAATCCCGGCGCGCGTCCGCTAGGGCGGACTGCAAGGCAACTAATCCCGAACGGCACGCTTCAAGTTCGTGCTCAATCCGCTCAAGGTCGGCATCGAGAGAGACCGACACATCGTCATATAGTCCAAAGTGGTTTGCGTCTGTTGGGAGTGACATAACGTCATCAGAACGGCCGGCAACCAACAATGATGCGCGGAACGAGCCGAAGACCCGCCGCTTTCACGCTTAGGCGTGGACGCCCGTAAGTGAGAGTTGGTCTGACATGTGGCATGCCACACTATGACCGGGTGCAATTTCGGTCAGCGGAGGCACGGTCGTCCGGCAAATGTCGGCGGCATACCGGCACCGCGGATGAAAGTGACAGCCGGGCGGCGGGTTCGATGCGTCGGGAACCTCGCCTGCCAGGAAAATGCGTGACCCCCGCCTGGTGGGATCGGGCGTTGGCACGGCCGACAGCAGCGCCTCCGTATACGGGTGTTTCGGCGAAAAGAAGAGATCCTCAGTTGGCGCGCACTCCACGATCCGACCCACGTACATCACGGCGACGCGAGTACTGACGTGTTGCACAACTGAAAGGTCATGCGCGACGAAGATGTACGTCAGACCAAGACGATCCTGAAGGTCTTCAAGGAGATTTAGTGTCTGCGCTTGAATGCTGACATCAAGTGCTGAAACCGGCTCGTCACAGACAACGAGTTGAGGCTCGAGTGCGATGGCTCTCGCGATGCCGACGCGCTGACGCTGTCCACCGGAGAAGGCATGAGGATACCGCGCCATGTACTCGGGGTGAAGGCCGACCACACGCAGCAACTCTGCAACTCGATCCTGCAATTCACTGCCCTTGGCAACTCCATTCACCATCAAGGGCTCGCCGATGATATCTAGGAGGGTCATTCGTGGGTTCAGGGAACTGTAGGGATCCTGGAAGATCATCTGCAGGTTGCGACGGATCCCGCGCACCTGGTTCGCGGACGCGGTAGGGATATCGAGCCAACCTTGGGTGCGGTCACGGAAGTAGATGGTGCCCCCGGTCGGCTGATAGGCGCGCATCACCATTCGGCTGGTGGTGGTCTTACCGCAACCCGACTCTCCCACTAGCCCTAGCGTCTCACCTTGACGAACGTTGAACGACACACCGTCGACCGCACGGACATGGCCAACGATCTTCGACCAGAAGCCTTTCCTGATTGGGAAGTGCTTGACTAGGTCGCGCACCACAAGCAGGTCGCCATCCACCGCGCCGGCGGGAGCGGTGCCAGACTGGACCCGAATGTTCGCCGTCATCAGGCTACCTCTCCGGCACGGCTGCATCGGACCCAATGACCTGGGGCGACTTCAAGGTACTCAGGTTGATCACAGCGCACTGGAACGTAATGCCGACACCGCGTGTGAAAGGCGCAGCCGGCGGGCACACTGAACGGATCCGGAACCATGCCTTCAATGGCTTCCAATCGTGCTTGCGCTCGCTTCCCGAGGCGGGGCATGCTGCGAAGGAGTGCCTGTGTGTACGGGTGTTGGGGGCGCAGGAATAGGTCGGTCACCGACGCACGTTCCACTTGCCTCCCCATGTACATCACCACGACCTCATCCGCGATTTCAGCGATCACTCCGAGGTTATGCGTAATGAACTGGATTGCCATGCCTGTTGTGTCCTGCAAGCTGCGGACCAAGTCGAGAATGACCGCTTCCGTGGTCACGTCGAGGGCGGTTGTGGGCTCATCTGCGATCAGGATGCTCGGGCTGCATGCAAGCGCAATTCCGATAACCGCACGTTGGCGCATGCCCCCGGATAGCTGGTGCGGGTACCTGCCCAGGACCTCATCTGGCCGAGGAAGGCCAACCTGACGCATGACCGTCTCGGCACGCTCCCGCGCTTGGTCACGGTTCGCCCCTGTATGAAGCCGGATAACTTCAGTGATCTGGTGCCCAATGGTGTGGATTGGGCTCAGGGCTGACATCGGTTCCTGAAAGATGTAAGCGATTTCGTTCCCTCGAACGCTCCGGATCACCCTGCCTTTCGGGTCCAGCCCCGCAAGTTCCAAGGTAGATCCGTCCGCACGGGTGAGCACCATGCTTCCGCTTACTACCTTCCCCGGACGGGGCACGATGCCTAGGATTGACTGGGCGGTTACGGACTTGCCACACCCGCTTTCACCGACGATCCCAAGCGTCCGCCCGCGGTGCAGTCGGTAACTCACGCCATCGACCGCACGCACGGTTCCACCGGGCATGGTGAAGTGGGTGCGAAGGTCGTTCACGTCTAGCACGACCGGCGTGTCCATGTCGCGAGGCGCACTGGGCGTGCCGACCCGGACGGCATCAGTCGAAGTCATCATTTGGCGTTCGCTTCCTGCTCACGAAGGACCGGATGCGGGATGTCGATGGCAATTTGCGGTGAAGTGCGCACGTTCATCGTCCGTACGGGTCAGCGGCATCGCGCAACCCGTCACCAACGAAGCTGAATGCAAGAACGATCAGGATCACAGCGGCGCCAGGGATCAGAAGCCACGGGAACAGTGCAACGGTCTGGATGTTCTGGGCTTCCTGGAGCAAGACCCCCCAACTGATGACCGGAGAACGGAGACCCAGTCCGAGGAAACTCAGGCTGGTCTCGGACATGATCATTCCGGGCACGGCCAAGGTGATGCTGGCAATGATGTGGCTTGCAAAGCTTGGAACCATGTGCCTGAAGATGATCCGGCTTTCGGAGCAGTTCGTGAGACGTGCTGCCAGGACGAAGTCTTCCTCACGCAGGGCGAGGAACCTGCCACGGACGACCCGAGCAAGGCCTGTCCAGCCGAGGAGCGAGAGGATGATCGTGATCCCGAAGTAGACATATTCGGGTGGCCACTTCGGAGGCATCGCGGCTCCCAAGGCCATCCATACCGGGATGGTCGGAAGGGATCGGATGAACTCGATGATGCGCTGGATCACGGCGTCGAGCCACCCACCGTAGTAACCAGAAATGCCTCCTAGGAGGATCCCGAACACTAGGCTGAGCAGGACTCCGACGAGACCAATTGAAAGAGATATTCGCGCGCCGTAGACAATCCGCGAAAACATGTCTCTTCCAAGCCGGTCAGTTCCCAGCAGGAAGAACGGAGTGTTTGCTGGCGCGTCAGGCGCAAGCCCCAGTAGATGGACATCCGATTGCCAGATGCCCCAGAACCTGTATTTCTCGCCTTTGACGAAGAAGTTAACCGGGAACCGCTTGGTCGGGTCAGGAACATACGTGATACGAAGCGTATTGGCATCCCGGGAACTTTTCATTCCGAGGACATACGGGCGAATTGAAAACCCGCCTTCTTTGTCTTGGAAACTGATTGGCTGGGGTGGCGCATACCGGTAGAGGTTGTAGACCTTGTTCGGGTCGAGCGGCGCGATCACTTCAGCAAACAGGGCAACTACATAGAAGAAGAGGACCACGACGGTGCAAATCATTGCGAGCTTGTGGCGGCGAAACCGCCAGAACATCAGTTTCCACTGGGATGCCACCAACAACTTGCTCTCCTCGGTTCGAGGAGTTGCGATTGGCAGTGGGGCTCTTGGATCCGGAAGCTCTGAAGCCGGAGGCGGCATTGAGGAGGCGGTCGATGTCACCGATCGTTCCTACTGGTCCAAGCGGATGCGAGGGTCAATCCACGCAAGGAGAAGGTCAGACATGAGCGTGCCAAAGATGGTCAGGCTTCCCAAAAGTAGGATAAAGGCTCCAGCGAGGTACATGTCCTGTGACTGAAGGGCTCGGAGAAGCAACGGACCCGCGGTTGGCAGGCTCAGGGTCACGGAAATGATCGTGCCACCGTTCACCAATCCGGGCAGCGCCCATCCGAGCGTCGAGATGAACGGATTCAACGCGACCTGAACTGGGTACTCGTAGGTGAGCACCGTCTCGTCAAGGCCCCGGGCACGGGCGGCGGTTACGTAAGGCTTATGGAGTTCGTCGAGGACATTCGCCCTCATGGTCCGGATGAGACCGGCAGAACCTTCCATGCCAAGGATCGCCATCGGTATCCAGAGATGTGATAGCAGGTCAACCACGCGTCCGAATGACCATGGTGCATTCTTGTAGCCATCTGAGAAAAGGCCACCGACATCGGCTCCAAAGTACGAGAAAGAGACCCACATAACCACGAGGGCGAGCATGAACCCGGGCACGCCAAGTCCGATGAACCCGATGGTCGTGAACACATAGTCCATCAGGCTGTACTGGTTCGTTGCCGAATAGATCCCGATTGGGATTGCGAGCAACCACGTGAATACCAGCGTTGAAAGCGTGAGGGCGATGGTCAATCCCATCCGCTCCCAAATCAGCAAAGCAACAGGCTGACGCCACTCCAAGCTAAGTCCGAAATCACCTCGGAGGACGATCCCACCGATCCATTTGAGGTACTGGATGTACATCGGCTGATCGAGACCGTAGGCCTCTCGGAGCAAAGCCAACGTATCCCCGCTGACTTGCTCCCCCATGGACGCCAGTGTTGCAGCGTACGTCGACAGGAAGTCCCCTGGCGGCAACTGGATCAACACGAACGAAAGCAGGGAAATCACGAACAGCGTGGGGATGGCCAGCAGAAGACGCTTTAGCGTATACGCAAGCATTGGTGCCTCGCGACGGCGGGGGTTTCACCGGGGAAATTAGGTGACACACTATTGACCGGAAGATGAATGCCGTTCACGACATTCATCCTCCCACTGGCCCGGAAGCGGTGCTTTTGCGGTTAGGCGCGCCCGAGGTAGAACTGTTGCGGGCTGATTAGGCCGTAGTCACGGAGAGTGTCGTCGGCAATGTAGCCAGCGATGGTGTTTCCGAAGGCATTCGATGCAATCTGCGGGATTACGATTTCGCCGACAACTCCGATGACCATCGGTGCTGCCTTGTGAACACCAAGCAGTTCTTGGAACAGGGCATTTCGACGGGCTTCGTCGGGCTCGACCTGCACTCGATCCCACAGGTCCCAGATCTTGCGGATCGGGTGGTCTGCGGGTGGTTCTTCCTGCTTGAACGGAGCTTTCGCGTACCAGTTACCGTACGTCGGCGCCCATGGTCCGTCGGTGATGGTTCCAAGCCAGCGCCCTGGATCTGCCTTGACCACTGAAGACCGGTCAAAGCCCCAGTTGCCGATTTCGATCTCGCCGGTGCGGCAATGCTCTTCGTAGAGTGACCGCTCGACGGCCTTCATGGTTGCCCGGATTCCGATCGCTTCCCAGTAGCCCTTGACCAACTCGTGCTGATCATTCTCAGGAGAACCGGTGGGTGAGGTATGTTCAACGACGACTTCAAGCGCCTTGCCGTCCGGACGCTTGCGAATCCCATCCGAGCCTTTGGTGAGGCCAAGCTTGTCCAGGAGGTCATTTGCCTTCTTCGGATCGTATTCGGCCCACATCTTCACGAGGTCGGCATCGAACTCGGGCGAACCGGTTACCGGGCTGGCCTGGCGTCCGATCCCGAGGCCGTTGTAGACGATCTCAGCAATTTCATCCCGGTTGATCGAGATGTTCATCGCCTGGCGGAACTCGGGAGTGGCGAACAGTTTCGCCAAGACCGGGTCGGGGCAATTCTGGTTGGGGAAGTACGCCTGCGTGCTAGCTGAGCGCCAGTTGAGGACCCGGTATTTGCCCTTGGCCTCATTCTCTTTCAGGAAGACGTACGATCCTGCAGAGATGTGACGCATCTGCATGTCGATCTTGCCCTGCGCGACCCAGAGGTTAACGACATCGAGACTTTCGAAGAAGGCGTGCTCAATCTTGTCAATATAAGGAAGCTGGTTTCCCTCAGTATCAACCTGCCAGTAGAACGGGTTGCGTTCCATAACGCACGGATCTGCCGGTGCCGGGACCGTAACCCGCCAAGGTAGGAGCGTCGGCAGTTCTGGGTTCTTGAACCAGAAAGCGATCGCGCCTTCCATGTTTCCGGCATCACCCCATAGGGCTTGCCACGCCGGCAGGTTCTTCTCAGTCGCGATCTTGGTGAGGTCGGCAACGCTCGCGTACTTCGGGTGAAACTTCTTGAGGTAGTGAGATGGTGCAAGGAATGCGGAGTTCGGGAACCCACCTAACTTTGCGATGGCGATAGGAAGGAGCGGGTTCGGGGCGGCGTACGTCACCTTGAACGTCGTCGCATCAACCGCGACGATGGTCGCGAGCTTGAACTCGGCTCCAACCTTCTGACTGATCAGGCGGTCGGCGTTGGGGCGGATGTCCTTGTTCTGGTTGATGTCCTCGTACCAGAACATCACGTCGTCAGTAGTGACCGGCGCACCGTCGGACCACTTCAGGCCCTGACGCAAGGTAAAGACGTACTCGGAAGCATCGGCGTTCTGTTCCCACTTCTCAACCAAGTTGGCGACAAGGCCGATGGTCTTGGTGTCTGGCGCATCCCAGTCGATCAGCATCTCTTCGACGAGTTTGGAAGGACCGACCCGATCAGACGGGCCCCGGTAAGCCCGGTGCCACGTGCCACCGTACTTGCCGACCGCTTCCAGTGGCTTGATGACGCGTGGATTTGAAGGTATGCGCTGATCGACGGATGGAAGCTTGCCGGCCTTGACCAAGTCGGCGAGCATCAACGCTTCCTTGAATGCTCCCTGAAAGGAACCAGTCAGGGGAGAGCCCTGGCTTCCAAAGTGTGCGTCCGAGGAAGCAAACGCCGTACCGCTAGCCTGCAATGAGCTTGCCCCGGTGGTGGCGGCAACCCCAAAAGCCATCTTCCGGAGGAAGTCACGGCGGCTCCCACCATTCACAGAGTCCTTCAAGCCTGAGTCATTTACGAGCATCGCAACCCCTCCAAAACATTGGGCGCGTCCCCACGCACCCGGACCACAATTGAGTCTCAAGTCCGTTCCAACTCTAAGGCTCGGGTTCTGAACGCAGAATACCGATTTGCAAACTGGCTTGCAAACAGTGATCGAATTGGATTGGTTCCCGCGTCGTCTGGTTCATATTGGAGACCCCTTCTCTCCCGTACACTCGGCCAATGCCAGATCGAAGCCTGCCTTTCGTTAGCGACGTTCCTCGTCCCTCATTCACGGGCTTCCTTGCGTGGCGCGATCTTGACCACCATGTGTCACTCTTGTATCCGCGCGAATGGAATGCAACCGACGGAGTGCCGGTCAAGTTGACGCCTCCGCCGTTCGCGCCGTGTCGTGCAGTTGTATCCGTGGAAGCTCGGCGCTTGCCGATGAACGTGGAACCCGACGACGCCATCACCTTGAGGGAGGGCCTTGAGGCAGGGGTCAGTTCGATTCCTTCCGCCGAGATCCAGAGATCAATCGCCGATTCAGTCGGGGCGATGGTCGATTTGGAGCTTGAGCACTGCTATGTTGCTGATCCTGTCGGGAACGGTGCGGGATTGAAGTGGAGACGGTGGCTTCGAGTGATGTACCTGAAAGACATCCAGTTCACGATATCGGCGGAGGCCGAAGACAACGGCGACTTCGAGTACTGGCGTCCCGCATTCCTGTCCATCATGCGAACAGCCCAGTTTGCTGATTGGGCGGCCCAAGCCACGGGTCGGTCTTGGGAGGCGGAACTTAGCCAGGATCAGCAACTGGGCTAATTCCCTGTGTTCGATTCGAACCACTTGTATGACAGTCCGTGAAGAATGATCCTTCAGGAGCCGACGCATGGGCATTATGAGCATCGTCTGGCCAACCACGTCTCAAGGTGTTTGGTGCGCATTGGGTGCGTGTCAGGTTGGGGCCAGTTCAACCTTCCCCAACCGGGATTTTGATGTCTCGTTGGTTCCCACGCAGGATGCGGGGTTCCCAAAAAGCAGTCACAGGTCAAGTCATCGCCGTCATGCCGGCCTTCAGAAGGTCTATTGCTGAAGGGTTGTCGAGGCCCGACAGGTCTCCGAAATCCGGGTCGGCTGCCAGGACAGCGCGCACGACGCGACGCATGACCTTTCCAGACTTAGTCTTTGGAAGTTCTGCGACGATCAAGACTGGGTTGGGACGTAGGGTCTTGCCGAGGTCGCGGACGACAATTTCTGCGATTTCGGTTGCGAGACGGGTCACACGATCAGGGTCGTTCGCGTCCTTGGCATTGCGTGGAACCGCGACTACCGCGAGGACTTCGCCTTTCAGGTCGTCCGGTAAGCCACACGCCGCGGCCTCGAGGATCTCCGGATGGGTCAGGACCGACGCCTCAACCTCTGCAGGTCCCAGTCGTTTGCCCGCAACCTTGATCGTGTCGTCGGACCGCCCTAGGATGTACCAACTTCCGTCCGGAGTTATCTGCGCCCAGTCTCCGTGCACCCACATTTCCGGTTGGTCTGGTCGCGTCCAATAGGTGTCGAGATATCGTCGGTCGGCAGCGGCTTGACGAGCGGGGCTGTGTTCGGGATGACCCGGCGGCGGTCCGCCCCAGAAACTCTGGGTCATGCCAACCCATGGTTGCGTGACGACCAGTTCGCCGACGGTACCCCTGACCGGCTTGCCTTCCTGATCGATGACGTCAACCGACATTCCGGGTACGGCCCCGGTGAATCCGCACGGCTGCTGCGGTTCAATCGTGGTGCATCCCACGATGCCACCGGATATCTCAGTCCCACCGGAATAGTTGATGATCGGACATCGCCCCTGACCGACCTCGCTGAAAAACCACCACCATGCTTCAGGGGTCCACGGTTCACCGCTCGACCCGAGGACGCGCAACGACGACCGGTCGTGGCAGCTCACCAGATCCGATCCGTGTCGCATGAGGCTGCGGATTGCGGTTGGGGCAATGCCGAACACGCTCACTCGATGCTTGGCAATGTATTCCCATAGCCGACCTGCGTCAGGCCAGTCGGGAGCGCCGTCATAGAGGCATACTGTCGCGCCGAGCAACAGGGGGCCCTTGATGAGCCACGGCGCCATCATCCAACCCGGATCGGAATACCAGCAGACCCGGTCATCGGTCTGGACGTCGAACAGCACGATTTGATCGGCAGCCGACTTTACTGGGAACCCAGCGTGGATGTGCCGTGTGCCCTTCGGCTGACCAGTGGTACCCGACGTGTAAATCACCATGTACGGATCATTTGCCAGGGTGGGCGCAGCCTTGTGACTGACGGGCTGACCCGCCAAGACATCGTGCCACCAGATGTCGCGACTTTCATCCCATGGTGTCGCGCCATGATCGCGTCCTGTGAGGCGTTGAGCAACGACCACTCGTCGCACGCACGGCGACAGCATTACCGCCTCATCTGCGATAGCTTTCAGGCTAACCGCCTTGCCCCGACGATAAGCCCCGTCAACCGTGATCACGACGGACGCGTCGCAGTCATTCAACCTGGTGGCAACGGCGGAGGCGCCAAAGCCCGAGAATATGGGTGTGAATATGGCTCCGAGGCGACTGCAAGCAAGCATCGCAACGGCACACTCGACGATCAAAGGCATGAAGATTCCAACGCGATCACCATGGCGCACCCCGAGAGCGGCCAAGCCATGGGATGCCTTTGACACTTCGGCGTGCAACTGGCGATAGGTGAGGATGCGCGTTGATCCTTCCTCACCTTCCCACACGATGGCGGGGTGGTCGGCACGTCCGTTTGCGATCCAGTGGTCGAGCGCCTGCTCGGTGTAGTTAAATCCTGCGTCAGGGAAGAAGGTGGCAAACTCACGCCCGCGAGACAGGTCAAGGGTGCGAGAGGGCGGAGATTTCCAGACGACCCCAATGTCCCTGGTCATCTGTTCCCAGAACCAGGCCGGGTCAGTTGCGCTTCGGCGCCTGAACTCGTCCAGGGAAGTCAGGCCAGCGACCTCGATCAGCCGGGCAAGACGACTTCTCTGGAGTTCAACGGGTCCCGGTGTCCACGCGAATGACGCGCTATGGTCGCGGTTCCACGCTGGTCTTGGTTCGATCATGCCGGTCTCTCCACTCGGCGGCAGCGTATGACACCCCGGGCGGGTGCGCAACCCGGCGACACTGCGATAGTTTGATGGTGTTTGTGTGGCAGTTGATCGACGTCGCGCGGGTGCGATCACCCACCGATGCAGGGGCAGACTTGTTGCTCCTTCGCGATCGCAGAAAATGCCCACTTCATGCCGGTATCGGTAAAGGTAAGGTGGCACGGTGAGGATTACTACGCTCGAACCAATCCTGTTTGACGCCGGTATTGACCGGGTCTGGTGTTTCGTGCGGATTGATACCGATGAAGGAATTTTCGGTTATGGCGAAGCTACGACCACCGAGCCCTTCATGGCGGCATCGGTCGTTCGGCAGTTGGCGTCGTGGCTTGTCGGGGAGGATCCGCGACGCATCCAGGACCTTTGGCAGCGGATGTACGCGCGGTATCACAACGTCCGCGGTGGCAATCTACTGCTTGCAGCGATGAGCGGAATTGAGCATGCTCTTTGGGACATCAAGGGCAAGGCAGCGGGTATGCCTGTCTACGACCTGATTGGCGGCGCAATTCGCACAGTGGTTCCTGTCTATGCGAATCATATGTTCTTCTCGCTCGGATCCGATCCCTTCCTTCCTCAGGGGGAGCGGTCCCACATGCCAGGACGGTATCGTGACCGTGCGCTTGAGGCGGTCGCCCGAGGCTATCGTGCGATCAAGATTGCGCCTTTCGGCACGATCAGGGACACCATTGACCAGGCGGGCATCAGGCACGTCGGAGCGATTGTCGGGGCGGTCAGAGACGCTGTTGGTCCCGACGTAGAGGTTGCAATTGACACTCACGGCCGGTTTGGCGTCGCAGCGGCGATACTCGTCGCCAATTCACTCGCTGAGTACCGACCATTTTTCATCGAGGAAATCGTTGCACCCGAGAGCCCGGCCGCGATGCGCAAGGTTCGCGACATGGTCGCAGTCCCTCTCGCCACGGGCGAGCGGGTGTACACCAAATGGGGATTTCAGGATCTCCTGAACCACCAGGCGGTCGAAGTGATCCAAGTGGATGTTGCGCACTGCGGTGGCATCCTTGAAGCCAGATTGATCGCCGGGTTGGCTGAATGCCACTTTGTGCAAGTTGCTCCGCATGCCTGGTACGGACCGATCGCTCTTGCGGCTTCGCTCCACCTCGACGCCACCATCCCGAACTTCCTGATACAGGAGGTTCCAGTGCCACACGTCATGCCAGCCCAGCAACTTGACTTGACTGGGGACTTGCTCATTCCTCGTGACGGGAAGCTCGCGGTACCGGCCGGTCCTGGCCTTGGGGTGTCTCTTGATGAGACCGTACTCGCACGGCACCGGATCGACGGGTAATCTGGACGGCGGGCATCGACCGCAGCGATGCAGTTACGGGAACATTTCGCGACCCGGCAGGAGAGGAACGATTGGCCATGAAGTTCCGGACGATGGGGCACAACGGTCCGGTGGTTTCCGCCATCGGCTTCGGATGCTGGCCAATGGGGGCGGAGGACTACGGGCCAATCGATGATCGTGACATGGCCGATGCGGTCGACCGAGCCATTGAAGTTGGCGTGACCCTGTTTGACACGGCACCCGCCTACGGGCATGGCCGTGCTGAGACAGTCCTCGGTGAGATGCTTGGACCACGGAGGAAGGACATCGTGCTGGTCTCGAAGTGCGGCTTGCACTGGGACCGAGATTCAAACCCGCAGCCGTTCAGGCGGGATAGTTCCCGGGCTGCCATTCTCGACGGACCCGGGGGGCTGCACGAGCAGTTGCAACGTCTTCGGACCGATCACCTTGACGTGTGGATGGTCCATTGGCCTGATTTGAATGTGACATTTGATGAAACCATGGCGGTTCTCGTTGAGGCACGTGATGCAGGAAAGGTGAGGCACGTTGGTGTCTCGAACTTCTCGCCACCGCAATTGCGTGCGTGCAGGCAGTTGGCGCCACTGGTTACGAACCAAGTGGGCTACAACTTGTTCGACCGCCGTTGGGAGGTCCAGGCATTCGAGACCTGCCGGGAACTGGGTGTCTCAGTCATGGCGTACGGTTCGCTGGCACATGGGCTTCTTGCAGGCACTTGGGATCGAGCCACTCATCTGGACGCATCCGATTGGAGGAGTCGGGGAATGGCATTCCGCCAACCCCTGCTGACTGAGGAGAACCTGCCTCGGAATCTCGACGTCGTGGATCAGTTGAAGGAAGTAGCCTCCCGTCTTGGCGTGTCGCTACCCCAACTCGCGTTGGCATGGGTACTGCGGGAAGACGTTGTTGCGACGGCCCTGGTCGGTTGCCGGCGACCGAGTGAGGTGGATGACAATCTCGGTGCACTCGATTTATTGATCCCCGACGACCTACTCGTCGAACTTGACGCCATCATGGAGGGCGCGGCGGGTCAGGTGCAAGAGTTGCCAGTCTGATACGTAGGCACGGGCGTGGTCACGGGGCGCAGGGTCCTTGGGCTAGTGACAAGCTGAAAGGGTGAGTAACTAGATGGTGATCAGGATCCACGCACGGGAGCAGCGTTTCACGGAACGTGGTGGGTACCGCGTTTGGGAAGTCAGCGAGACAATTCGGGAGTGCGATCCGGCCCGCACGGCGCTCGTGCTGTGCGATGTCTGGGATCGGCATACCTGCCGGGGCGCCGAGGAACGCCTCGCCCGTCTCTTGCCCGGCATTGCGCTGGTGGTCGAGCGGTTCCGAAACGCCGGCGCACTGATCGTCCATGCACCCTCTGACACGATCGATTTTTATGAGGGGACGCCCGCGCGCGAGCGTGTGATTACGGTCTCTGGTTCTATTGACGCGTCTCCCCCGGCAGACCAGCCCAGAGAGGTTCCGCCGTTGCCGATTGATCCGACCGACCCGTGCGATACCTGTGCGGATCCCGACCATCCGGAGCACAAGACTGGAATGCCGTTCCCGTGGACGCGTCAGGATGCGTCGATCGAGATCGATCAGGCGTGTGATGTCGTGTCTGCCGACGGCACCGAGCTGTGGAAATACTATTCAACCCGCGGAATCGAACACATCGTCATTGCGGGTGTCCATACGAACATGTGCATCCTGAACCGAACCTTTGCCATCAAGCAACTCGTTCGGTGGGGGTTTTCACCGATCCTGCTGAGGGATCTCACGGATTGTATGTACAATCCTGCAAAGTCTCCGTATGTGTCCCATGAGGAGGCCACAGACCTCGTGGTCGGGTATATCGAGAAGTTCTGGTGCGCAACCGCCTCAAGCGTTCACATTTCAATCGGGTAGACCGTCGTGCCATCACGCGATGGGCGTTTGATGTCCGATCAGTAGATCCTCCGATTTACTGTCACAAATTTTCGCTTTGGACCAATCGCCAACCGCGGGTAACGCCGTGGCAAGGTTCATCTGGCTGATGCCGGACAGGAACTCGTACCGGGTCACGCACTGTTTACGGTCGCGCACGTTTGGCACTGACCTGAGTGCAACCATCGTTACGACGGACCCGTAAAAATCTGCCCCCATTGAACAGCAGGGTGCGGTCGTTCGTAAGAGCCGTGATTCCCGAATATGCTGCCTGTGCGGTTGTTCGCCGCCAACTCACTGGCCGACTGAGGAATGTCCCGGGCGCCAAGGTACGCATGCGCCTCGAAGAGTTTGACCTGCGCCTGTACGGTCACGGAGCACGAGACGGTTCCAACAAGCACCACTCCACAAGATTGCCGAAGTATCGCCTCGACTTTCGGTGATACTGCCTGCTGCAAGGATGCCCGCTGATGCGTCCGGACTGGAGACCGTGAACCGGTCAGCGGCTGGCTGTGCCTGCCCGTTGGACGCATTTGAGTTGACGACTTGGCTCCTCCTCAAACCGTTTAGGCCCGTCGGCCCGCAGGAACCGTAAGGGTCGCCTGCATGCACGATGTCAATGCACATACACCGCTTCGTCATAACTCTTCTGCCAGGTAACTGGTGATTGTGTCGCGGACAAATTGGTCCAGTCGCCATCCTGCGTTTTCGACACTTCGATTCTGCGGATTTGGTGTCGATGGAGTGCTAACCGCGTTGCCATGCAGTTTTCGGCGCGGTACCTTCAACCGGGACCAATAGTGATCGCTTCTGACGTGGAAAGGGAAGGTTCAAGCAATGAACATCGACGCGATCAGGCGTCTCGTGGAGTTCGATACGCCTACGGTAGCGAATGGCTTGGAGTTGCTCGAGGTTCGGGACCCCTCATTTGGGTACACCGGGCCCGATATTCGGTGCCTGATGCCTGAGGCGGGCCCTCGGGTTGGCATCGCGGTGACCGCCCGAATGGACACGACCACGCCGGGGATGGACGACCCTCACTCGCTCTTCGACGATTGGCTTCGCCTGATGGTTGAAGCCTCGGATCGGCATGGCGGGAACGTGCCCATTTTTGCGGTGATTGAGTCCGTTGGGGTACGTCCAAGGCACACCGTGACAATCGGTGACGGCATGGGCACCTTCATGCGGATGGCCGGCGCGGTTGGGTACCTGACTAACGGGTGCATCCGCGACATCGAGGGGGTGCGAGGCGTGCCTCTTCCCTGTTGGGCTGCCGGTCTCTCGCCAATGCACGGCAAGATCCGGTGGCTTGACCTCAATAGTCCGGTCGTGATCGACGGAATGACGGTCCATCCGGGAGACGTGATCCATGCCGATGAGAATGGCACCTTGGCCATTCCCCCCGGTGTCGCTGAACAGATATACGACCGTGCCATGGAGGTTCGTAGCAAAGAGACAGTCCTGTTCGACAGGTTGCGCGCCCCCGAGATGGATCTTCGCACGCACCTCGGCATGCGCTAGTCAACCGAAGCTGAATGCGGTGTTGCCGATGCGCGGTCCAAGGCTGAACCCGGTTCGTATTCACCTGCCTCCGTAAGCGACATACAGGGACCGGAAGTACTGTAGGACCCGGCTGGGATCACTGCTCTCGGGAGCGCATTCGGCGAGGCAGTAACCCGAGTACCCAGATGCCGTAAGCAGTGACAAGAGCTCAGACCATGGATACTCCTCGTCGGTCAGGTCGTGCAGGTGCACAAGACCGATCCGGTCACGCACCAGTTCAAAATCGTGTCTTACCGAACCATGTTCGTCTACATCGAACCGGGTATTCGAGTTCCAACATAGGACAACATGTGGGTGGTCTGCGACGTCGATGACGTGTCGCATGTGCATTGCATCGCCGACCGAACCATGCATCTCAAGGCGGATGACTACACCATTATCCGCAGCGGTTTGACCACATTCCCTTAGTGCGTGCCCAATCTGATCGAGCGTCGCCTCAATGGCGACGCCGGACGCGAGGTTGTCCCCGTTTGGTCGTACCTTGACCCCACCTGCTCCGACATCATGCGCAAGTTGCAACGCGCGTTTCGTTCCCTCGATGTTTGAGCGAACAACTGACTGATCAGTTGAGTGGTACTCGTAGATTGAACCGAGCCCTACCAGTTCGATGGGCGATGCGGCGAAATGGCGACGGACGTCAGCCCTGGCTTCTGCCGACATGCTTTCTTCAACACCGTGTGCGTGGGTCGTCCGGAGTTCGACCCCCGCGTACTTCAGTAGCGTGAGATTGGAAATAATGGTTGGGACGTCCCAGTGCTTCCCCAACTGATAGGTAACCAGGCCGAGCTTCATTGGGTTGGTCCTTGTCAGAAAAGTCGGTGGTGGCATCAGTGGGGCGACGGACCATCAGAAGGCCCGGCGCCCTGAACCAAATTGGACTAGACCCACGGGAATGAGAATGTTGGTGGGTTGGCAAACCGGTCCATCGAGATTGTCAGATGTATCGCCGCCCCCGGCGCGAGCCTGACAGCGAAGGGAAACCCTTGAGGGCTGTGTTCGCCACCCTCGGAATCACGGACATGGTTGAGGCGGTGTTCGTTATAGGCGCCGCCTTGGACAACCACCGTGTGCGCGTCAACCGGGTCCAGATTGACCAGGTGTACCGAGACACCATCGGCGGTCATTCCGTCCACCAGGGCGGCGACTTGCTCTGGCAGGCCGGCACGACGCCGTGCAGGGTCGAAGTAGCGCAGTTGGGCATGAAGGGCATGCACATCGCGTCCGGTAGGGATCCCACCAAGCATCAGTTCAGTAAGCGCACCGATGGTTGCGGGATTCAGGTGGTTCATGTCGTCCGACATCGTCGTGTCTGGGGACCGGAGGTCAGCGCGGAACCCCTCTACTTTCTTACGCAGCGTCTCTAGGTCGGCTTCCAGGGCGCGTTCTGGATACGTCGGGTCGCTTCCATTGATGAAGCTGACCCATGGCGGAACCTGATCGAGCAGATCCAAAGCTGACTGGTCATGTGTCCAGTACCAAAGCGCGAAGGCACTCGGCGCAAATCTTGAAGCCCGGTATTCATACCACCCTTCGGGGCCGCTTACCGGAAGACCCGCGAGCGACTCACCATTAGCGATCTTTTCAAGGCGATCAAGACGCCCGTACATGTGCGGGTATACCGTCTTGCCGTCCTGAACCTTCGCGTGGGAATTGACGTTGTCAATCATCCTGCGGAACACCGAGACGTATTCGGAGTTTCCGGTCATCAACATGCCGTTGGCGAATGAGAATGGTGTCCGGGTGTGGTAAGCGCGATGGGCAACCCGGCCGTTCCACGGAATTTGCATTACCGAGAAGCCCCACCCGTACACGCCACCGTACCACCCGTAGCCGCTGTCGACAGTCCCATCGAGGCCGACACTTGATGGGACCAAGCCGTTGTTCTTTTCAGTTCTTTCAACCCACGCATTCAGGTAGTCGCACACCCAATCACGATATTTTTCCTCGCCGGTCAGCGCGTACGCTGCCAGGCCGAGCGTGGTCGCGCCGAGGTTGACATGGTTGTCTCCCACGACATCGGTGTAGTCCCGGAAGTGTTCGAGCATTTGGTCGAATGACTGTTCACCGTGCAGTGCATCGAACCGGCCTTCAACGTCGATCGGATCACCTGCCCAGTCGAGTGCTGTTGCCGGCCTGAGCAGAGGACCACGGCTCCCATTGAAGAAGCTCCGGATCACCTTGTGTTCCGGGTCGTAGTTGGGGACGTACGGATTTTCTCCCATGTACCAACTGGTCCATCGACGCATCCGTGCAATCAGCGTCCGGTCATTTGGATCAGACAACCCCTGCAGGAAAATTGGGCTCCACGCCTCACCGTGGTGGAACCAGTCGAAGCAGGCGTGGAACTCCTGGAAGTACATGCCATCCCGGCCGAGAGCAACGTCCGTCGTCTTGGCTTCGGTGTACTGACGGAAGTGTCCCTCCAGTGCCTTCTTGTAAAGATGGAGGATGCTGTCGTCCGCCCCAAGTGCGTGGAGGACCGTCCAGTTGAGGACGTTCTCGAGCGCATCGTCCGGGCCGTCGTCGCCAGACCATCGTGGCACACAATTGAGGTACCCGCGATCATCGAAGTAGCGGGCGTAGAACTCATGGCATGCGCGGGTCTGCGCCTCAAGAAGTTGACGCTGCAGGAGGGCCCATCGTGGTGGCGCTATAGGCGTCGTCGCATCAATTACGGCCTGCAGACTGTTCGGTCGCAAGGGTGTCATGTGGTTGGTCTCCTCACGTCCGCAGTGTAGCCCGGCATGGCTTTCCGCCGGATGACCAAACGGGGTTTCGCACGCGTGTTGCTACCCGGCGGGAGTATGCTTCCCCCGATGCGCGACAATGATTAATCGGGCCGCACTCGACGATGCGATCCAAATGGGTGAGGTTGATACCGTCATCCTTGCCTTCCCCGATCAGCAGGGGCGCCTTGTCGGGAAGAGACTTACTGGCAGGCACTTTCGGGATCACGTTGCTGCCGACGGCATCCATGTTTGTGACTACCTTCTGACGGCTGACATGCAGATGGAACCTCTCCCCGGGTACCGCCTTGCGAGTTGGGATCGTGGCTATGGCGATATCGTCATCAAGCCAGATTGGACGACGGCCCGACGGTTGCCTTGGCTTCCGGGTACCGCGCTGCTGATGGGAGACGCGTATTTTGCCGATGGCCGGGTGGTTGAAGTTTCCCCTCGGGCTGTTTTGCAGGGTCAGATCTTGGAGGCATCGAAGTTGGGCTTGCGACTCAAAATGGCCTCCGAACTTGAGGGCTACCTGTTCGGTGAAAGTTATGCGGAGGCCGATGCCAAGGGATACCGAGGCGTCCGGCGTGTTTCGAGGTATTTGGAGGATTACCATATCTTCCAGGGCACCCGTGAGGAACCCATCCTGCGACCGTTGCGAAACCACATGGAGGCTGCGGGTGTCCCGATGGAAGGGACGAAGGGTGAATGGGGGCGGGGTCAGATTGAGTTGAACCTCGCATATGCCGATGCTCTTGAGATGGCGGATCGCCATGTCATCCTGAAACACGGCGCCCGCGAGATTACCGAACAACACGGTGGGTCAATCACCTTCATGGCCAAGCACGCCGCAGACGAGGCGGGGTCAAGTTGCCACATCCATGCGAGTGCGTGGGATCTAAACGGTACGTCGAACCGGTTTTGGTCGGATGGCCCATCGGCGTTATTCAGGCATTTCCTTGCCGGACAGCTTGCACTGGCCAAAGAACTCGCGCTGTTCTTTGCGCCGACCGTGAACTCCTACAAGCGATACCAGTCCCTCTCTTGGGCGCCGACTGCGATCACGTGGGGTCAGGACAACCGGACTTGCGGGTTCCGGGTTGTCGGACACGGACCTTCATTCCGCTTTGAGAACCGACTGCCGGGCGCAGATGTCAATCCCTACCTGGCGTTTGCCGCAACAATTGGTGCGGGCTTGTACGGGGTCCGCCACGGGCTTGAGCTTTCTGACCCGTTCTCGGGCAATGCGTATGAGGGAGGCGTCGGCAATCGTTTGCCTCGCACTCTTCGGGAGGCGATTTCAAGTCTCCGTCAGAGCACGATTGCCCACGAGGTACTTGGTGAGGAAGTCATTGCACACTACGCCCTCACCGCCACCCATGAGGCGGATGCTTATGACCGCGCGGTAACGGACTGGGAACGTACGCGTTATTTTGAGCAAGTTTGAGGAGAGCCCATGTTCGGACCACGATTGGCGGGCAAGGTTGCACTGATAACCGGAGCTGGCATGGGGCAGGGCAAGGCTGCGGCTCTCCTTTTTGCCAAACATGGTGCCCGCGTGATTGTGGCCGACATCAATCATGGCGCTGCACTTTCGACGGTTGACGCGGTTCGTCGCGGCGGAGGTGATGCATTCGCGACGACTGGTGATGTGGGGATCCAGGCGGATGTCGAGCGCATGGTTCGGGACGGCGTGGCTCACTTTGGTAGCCTCCATATTCTTTACAACAATGCCGGGGTTCTCTGGAAGGACCGCGACAAGTCTGTTGTCGACACTGAGGAACCGTGGTGGGACCGGGTGATGGGGGTCAACTTGAAGGGCGTGTACTTCGCCTGCAAGTTCGGCATTCCCCACCTCGTTGAGGCGGGCGGAGGCTCGATCATCAACATTGGGTCGGTGTCAGCGTTGCGTGGGTTTACGGTGCCCCAAGACGCGTATACGGCGTCGAAGGGCGCGTTGATCTCGCTTACAAAGTCGCTGGCGGTTCAGTATGCGAGGCAGGGTATCCGCGCGAACATCATCCATCCCGGAATCGTTGAGACACCAATGCAGGCACCGTACCTTGCGGATCCGGGCAAGAGAGCATCATTCGAGAGCGCAACTCCACTTGGGCGCCTTGCAAGACCGGAAGAGATTGCGCAGGTCGCATTGTTCCTCGCTTCTGAAGATGCCTCATACGTAACTGGTGCGGAAATCCCTGTCGACGGCGGGTACACCGCCACGGGGGGTTAGTCGCGAACGGGACAGGGGACCACTCAGAGATGTTCGTGGTCCCGTGTCTTGCATTCCAAGGGCGTCAGGCACGCGCCTCAAGCCATTCGGTACTGATCTCGAGGCCAAGGCCTGGGGCTTCTGTGGGACGGACCCGCCCGTTTGTAATCGGTACCGTTCCCGGTAAGAGCGACATCTCATCAAGAGGCACACCCGGAGGAGATACTCCTTCCGACCGCTCACCCATGGGGATGGCGGGCATGGCAAGCGAGAGATGCTGACCCCACGGGTAATTCATTCCACCGTGGACAATCATGGACAGGCCGTGGGCCTCAGCAAGGTGAGCGATCTTTTGGCCGGCCGTGATCCCACCACACCACGCAAGGTCAGGCTGGAGGATGTCAACAAGTCCCCTGCCAGCCGCGTGCGCGAACTGTTCCATTGTGTACCAGTGCTCCCCGGATGCAAGGATGATCCCGGGGAGGCGATCCCGGACACGCTGGTAACCGTCCATGTCCTCTGGGAGTAGGTAGTCTTCAAGCCACTTGATCCGGTAGGGACGCAAGGCTTCGCCGAGGCGGACGGCGTGTTCCACATTGAGTGAAATCCATGCGTCGACCATTACTTCAACGTCCGGTCCAACTTGCTCACGGGTCTGCGCAACCAGTTCCTCGGTTCGACGAACCGCACCGATGCCACCCTCGGGACCTTCCCGAAGGAATACCTTGACCGCCCGAAACCCAAGTTCGAGGAACCATTCGATGCTATTGGCGGTCCCGTACGCAAGGTCGGTGTTGCTGGCGTAGCACTCGATCGCGTCCTTCTGGGATCCGCCAAGGAGTTCGTAGACTGGGCGCCCAAGGATCTTCCCCTTGAGGTCCCAAAGTGCAATGTCAACAGCACTCATGGCGTAACTGGCAAGTCCAGCTGATCCATATGGCGCGGAGATACGGCGCATGATGTCCCAATGCTTTTCGGTTGCCAGGCAGTCCTGACCTGTCAGTACGGGCGCGAAGTGCCCGTTGATGACTTCCCGAACTGGTTCGCCGTGGATCGTGAAACCGAACCCTTCGGTACCGTCGTCTGCGGTGACGACGACTGCTACGCGCTTCCATGAGGCATTCCACCGGCTTCTACCGAATTCCGGATAGCGCAGCATGGGACTGGAGAAGCCGGCTGTTGCTTGCTTCGGCACACGTGGCGATGTTCTTGGTCGCGGTGAGAGGTCGACGGTAGCGGCGCGAACTGCCTTGATCTTCACAATATGAGCCCCGATCTGTGATGAGGTGTGGGCGTATCACCGCGTTCGGTGCTTTGCTAGCCTCGCCCGATGAATGGCTGCTTGATTGGAAGCACGGTGGCTTCGAGCATGGTCACGTGAGGTGGCAGAAGCGCCATCCAGACGGCTGCTTGAGCCAATTCGTCCACACTCATGTTCGCCTCGACAGACGTAGTCGCGCTTGCGCGTTCGACGCGAGTGTTTCCCGGGTAAAGGCAACTGGCTGCGATGTTGTGATCGCGACCTTCGAGCGCGGTCACTTGCGTGAGACCCCACACGCCATGCTTGCTGGCACTGTAGGCAGCGGAACGTGGTCGGACCCGCTGTGCGGAAATGCTGGATACATTGATGATCCGTCCGCCACCTTGGGGCTTCATGATCCGCATCGCCTCGCGGGTGCATAGAAACGGCCCGGTGAGGTTAGTGGCGATGACCTTGTCCCACGCCTCGAGTGAGAGCTCGTCGAGCGCGCCACCGTCGAACGCGCCTGCGTTGTTCACAAGTACGTCGAGTCGTCCAAAGCGGGCAATCACGGCCTTGAACAAGTCGGCGACCGCATGCTCGTCGGTCACGTCGGTTGCCACGGCCAAGACTTCGGTACCGAGAGCCTGCAACTCCGTTGTGGCTTCGTCAAGGGTCGCACGGGTTCTTCCCGATATTGCGACACGGGCACCCTCGCGGGCCATGCCGCGGGCAACACCACGACCGATCCCACGGCCCCCTCCAGTAACGAGAACGACCTTGCCTTCAAGACCACCCATGCAATTACTCCTAGGCGCATGGTTCCGCGTAGAGCGGCGCGCATCGCCATCATAACCCCGGCATGCGCCAGGGGCGTTCGCGTTGGATGTCCCGCGGGCATTCGTCCGGCGACGATATTTTCAACTTTCGTTCCGAACTCTTCAGGCCCTCACCAGCGTGTCGATCGCAAGCCCGGTCGGCCAGTCACTGGAGTTCACTCGGTGGCCAACGGTGACACTGCCGGCCACTCCGAAAAAAAGGGATTGTGTCGAGGAAAACCCTGCCCGGGAACGACTCCTGAATGGCATTGCGGACAACAACAGCGACGAGATGCTCGCCTCGCACCGTAACGCCTTGACATCACGTCCAATCGTGGGCGTGCGATTGAGCAACTCCCGAGCGGATCGCGGATCACCAAAGGCGCAGATGACGCGCCTGGCCTCGTAGTGAGACAGAGGTTGACGCGTCAGGTCCGTGTCCACTATCGGGCACAGTGGAACGCTCAGGACGGCAATTGCTCACTGCAAACCGTTGACGTCGTGTTAACCGAGACCCATTCGCTCCTTGGACGCATTCGTGAGTTGCCTGTTCAATCTGCGAACGACACTCTTTCAAACAGTGATCGTCTCCACATTCAGGATGAGGTCAATCAACTCCTTTCCGAAGTTGATCGGATTGCGAATTCGACCCAGTTCAACAAGATCAACCTGTGGAATGGCTCTGTGTCCGCAGTGGCCTTGCACATCGGGGCAAACAATGAGACTGGCGTAAACGACAACGAAGTCTCAGTCGCCATCGCGGCGTCTGATACCACCACGTAGGCGATCAACACGCTTGGCACCTCTTCGACGATTACCACTCAGTCAGGGGCCAACAGTGCGAGTAGCGCATTGGACGCTGCGATCGGGACCATAAGCACGACCCGGGGCACAATTGGCGCCTACCAGAACAGTCAGGAGAGCACCATCAACAGCCTCGGGGTTGAGACGGAAAACGCCGGGGCTGAGAACAGTCGCATCCGTGACGCTGACGTTGCTCAGTCGGTTTCGGAGATGGTCCGCAACCAGAACCTGCAGCAGTCGACATTGGCCGTGCTTTCTCAAGCAAACCAGGCTCCGCAGATGGCGCTGCAACTCCTCAAGTAAATCCAAGCGTGCGGGGATGAGACCCCGAACTGCCCATACGCGCGAGAGGGAGTCACCGAAGGCGTTGGCTCCCTTATCGTTCATGAGACTGCGCGTAGTCTCGTGCGCTTGCAGTCAGGTTCGGTTCGTTATGTTCGCCAGTCTGCTGGGCCCGCCTCCAAGCTTCGGGGAACCAGTCTTGTGACGTCCGGCCCGCAAATCGGGATAGGCCCGCAACCAGAACCCGCTCCCACGGTGCCACATGTCTGGCATTCATCGGGCCCGCTGCCATCGACGAGGTTTAGAACCCTAAGCAATCGGTTTCGACCCGGCAAATCCTTCGCGTCGCCGGAGTTGTCTAACCGCTTTGGGACACCGACGCTTGCAGGCACTGATTTTGGATCCGAATTCAGATTGGTCATTGTCCCTCTTGCACGCGTGAGCGTTTGCGGGAAGGATTACTGAACGTACATCTGAAGACGTCGGGGATTTCCCTGATCGCGAAGAGGCAACCGCCATGGCCTGGGGTCAGGAACGTCCCGCCCCAGACCTCGCTAAAAACGAGCTCGGGGCGGGAGCAAGGACTGAGGCCTTAGAGTTTCACCGTCGTGCCAGTTCGGGACGCCTCGTAAAACGCAAGACATGCCTTTAGGGTCAGAACGCTGTCGTCGATGGTCGCAATCGGGCGCGTGCCATCTGCCAGGCAGTCAAGGAGGTGGTCCAACGGGCCGGCGGACATCGACGTCCGGTATGAACTCTCCGCGTAGCCCCGGCCATCGTGAGGCGTCCTGCTGGAGACGGGATGGGAGTCTGGCAGGAGGGTCTGCCAAACGGCGGGGTCGGCGTTTCCATTAGAAGAACGGACAACGATTGATGGATTGATGCTGCCGTCGTAGACGAGGTTTCCGTCGCTCCCCGCAAACTGCCAACTCGTGAGACCATTTCCCTTCGGACTGGACCATGTCACCTCCACCGTTGCGACGGCACCACGGGAAAACTCGATGAGCGCGACACCAAAGTCTTCTTTCTGCGGGTCCAGGTCCTTGTGGGCGAGGGTCCGCGACATTCCGGTGATCGCAACAACCTCATCCTGAAGTGTCCATCGAAGCCAATCGATCAGATATATGGAGTGATCCATCCAACCACCGCCCGGGACGCGTGCAGGGTCCATCCACCACGCATTCGGGTTCGGTTGGCCGGGCCAATCGAGCTGGGCGCCGTGGATTGAGTAGCGACTGATCATCGTTGCAGACAATGGTGTGCCAATCAGACCCTCTTGGATCCAGCGGCTGATTGATCGTCCGTGAGGCTGGAAGCGAGTGTGCGCCTCGTAGGGCACGGCCATGACACCTGCGCGCGCCACCGCATTGGCCAATAGTTCGGCATCACTAACGGTCATCGCGCACGGCTTGACGAGGACCAAGTGCTTTCCATGTTCGACGGCGGCGAGGCAAAGTTCAACGTTTTCCGCTGTCGTGCAGGCGGTGACCACGACATCGACGTCGGGGTCAGTCGCAACCGATAGGTAGTCATCGGTCTGATGTGCGATGTTCCACTGCGTGGCTAGGATTTGTCGGTTTGCTGCATTGCTGTGCGCGACGGTAACGACTTCCGCGTCACTGCGTCGTGAGGCAATCACTGGTGCCTCGCGTCCGATGTACCAATGGTCGAGGCCAATAATGCCGATCCGTTTCTTGGCGCCTTCGCTCATAGTGTCCTCACCCCAAAAAGACCGCGATGGTCCGTCTCATTCATCACCCGAGGGACAGCACTGGCACGTGGTTGCGAGAGTGCATGGACAGGTTCCGCACCCATCACTCTGAAACGGGACTGACTACCACTTGACCCTGACCAAAATCATAAAAAAGGGCAACCCGACGAAGTATCCCCCGGGTTGCCGGACAGACTGCGTAGTGTAGGGACGGCAGCAATCCTCAGGAACGGGCTGCGAGACCCATTGTGGGCAGCATCTCCAGTGCCTGGTGGATTTTCTCTTCGGGATATGCGTAGTCTTCGAGTTCCCCCGAGAGATACTTTTCGTAGGCGACCATGTCGAAATTGCCATGTCCGCAGACGCCAATGAGGATCACACGCTTTTCACCCTTCGCTTTTGCGTCCAAGGCGGCATTGATGGCGCCGCGCAGCGCATGGGCTGGTTCAGGCGCGGGCATGATGCCCTCAGAGTGTGCGAACTGCAAAGCCGCCGCGAAAGTCTCATTCTGGGAGAAGGCCATAGCGTGAACATGTCCACCATCAACAAGTTGGCTGAGCAGGGGAGCGGCGCCATGGTAGCGAAGGCCACCCGCATGGATGCCCGGCGGAATGAAGTTGTGTCCAAGCGTGTGCATCTTGACGATTGGGGTGTTGCCGACCGTATCGCCGTAGTCGAAGGTATAAACACCTTTGGTGAGGGTTGGGCACGCTGCCGGTTCGCACGCAACAATCTTGGTCTTGGTGCGACCTGCAAGGTTCTCGCGAATGAATGGGAAAGCAAGGCCTGCGAAGTTGCTGCCACCGCCGACACACCCGTAGATTTCGTCGGGGTACTCGCCGGCAAGGTCGAATTGGCGAAGTGCTTCCTGACCGATGACGGTCTGGTGCATGAGGACGTGGTTCAACACGGACCCAAGGGCGTACTTGGCATCGTCATGGGTCGCCGCGTCTTCGACCGCCTCGGAGATTGCAATACCCAACGACCCGGGAGACGCTGGATCATCAGCCAGGATCTTACGGCCGGAGTTGGTCAGGTTGGTCGGGCTGGCAAATACCTGTGCACCAAACGCTTCCATGAGCGTACGGCGGTGGGGTTTCTGCTCAAAGCTAACCTTCACCATGTAGACCGTGCATTCGACGCCTACCATCTGGCAAGCAATTGCCAGAGCCGTCCCCCACTGTCCCGCACCGGTCTCGGTCGTGATGCGCTTCGTGCCCTCTTGCTTGTTATAGAAGGCCTGTGGCAAAGCGGTATTGATCTTGTGTGACCCGGACGGGCTTCCCCCCTCGTACTTGTAATAGATGTGCGCGGGAGTATCGAGAAGTTTTTCGAGCCGACGGGCTCGGATCAGCGGGCTCGGCCGGAACAGCCGGTACGCGTCCCGAACCGGATCGGGAATGTCAATCCAACGGTCGGTGGAAACTTCTTGCTTGATGATTTCCAGTGGAAACAGCGGAAGAAGGTCGGCTGGTCCTACGGGCTGCCCCGTGCCGGGATGCAGGACTGGAGTTGGCGGTGTGGGTAGATCAGGAATGATGTTGTACCACTGCCTGGGTATCTCGTTCTCGGGAAGCAGGAACCTTGTTTGATCAGAAGCCACAAGCACGCCCTTTCTTTCAGTACATGCCAGATTGATCTTGCATGGCGGATGTTTGTCCGCTTACGACATGTGGCACGGGTTGCATTATTCGTGCGTCCGTGAACCACACAGGCCAAATATATTCGTTATGTCGGTTCGGCGCCACGCAGGTCACGTGTGGATGGTGTTGTTACGAGGACTTGATGCAGCGAGAACCCCTAGCTTCCGATGAGGAGAGTTCCGACAGCGATTGCCGCGATGACGACCACCAAGACCATCGCCCAAACTGGTACCGATCGTGACCAGATGTTGGTGTCCGGCGAGGCAGTGGTCGCGGAGTTTGCAACCCGCATACGCTCAACACTTAGGCCTGTCGCATCAACGGTGCTCAGGTTGGTGAGATCCCGATGCATGTCCATCATGGACTGATACCGCAAATCGGGATCACGGCGCATGGCTTTGAAGACAACCTCTTCAAGAGGTGAGCTGACCTGCCGGTTCTTCTTTCGAATGGAAACCGGTGATGATTGGACATGCTGTGCCATAACGGCAAGCGCGTTGTCACCGCGATACGGAGGTTGCCCGGTAAGCAGTTCGTACATCATCGCGCCAAGGGAATAGACGTCGCTCCGAACGTCGCCCCGTTGTCCTTCAATTTGCTCAGGCGACATGTAATCAGGCGTGCCGAGGGCGGCTGCGAGAGACGCAGTGGTGATCTTCGGTGCGCTTTCGAGGAGCGACGCTCCGAAGTCCATCAGCTGGATGTCGCCTGCCTTTGTGACAATGATGTTGTCAGGCTTGATGTCGCGGTGAACGATGCCGAGTTCGTGACAGTAGTTGAGCGCTTCGCACAGTTGGGCGCCGAATGATGTCGCCTCATCAACTGAAAGTGGAAGGCCACTCCTGAGGAAGTCGCGAAGGAGACCTCCGTCGACCCATTCAAGCGCGAGGAACGGCAGGGCACGCTTCTCATCCAAACCGGTCGACACGACGCGCTGGATGTTCGGATGGATCAATGATCTGGACACCTCGAGTTCGCGGTCATACCGCGCGCGTGTCCCCGGATCCTCGAGAAGCTGCGGATGAGGGATTTTCAGCGCTACTCGTGCACCGTCTTTGGACCGCGCCTCGAATACCACACCCATTCCGCCCTGGCCAACCCGACGGATGATTGTGTAGCCGCCGATGTTTTCGCCGGGGGAGTAGAGCATCGTTTCCCACCCATTGTGTCATCGCGCTCAATGCAAAGTGCATCAATTGCGCCAAATGCCTGTGCTTCACACCCCATAACGGATGTGAAGCACAGGATGGTCGGAACCGCTTCCGGGGACTGCCCGCGTGAGAATTTACGCGGAGATACGCTCGACTTCGGCTTCGACGCCGTGATCGGCGATGTCGAGACCTTGGACTTCCTCGCTGACGGTAGCGCGGACTGCCATGAAGGTTTCGGCAACTTTCACGAAGAACCAAGAGGTTGCGAAACTCACGACAGTAACGACGATCACTCCGACAAATTGGAGGAAGAACCAAGTCAGGGCTGCACTACCGCCACCGTAGAAGAAGCCTGCCTGTGCGATGCCGCTGACTGCGGGATTAGCCATTAGTGGGACGATGGCTGTGCCAACAATCCCGTTAACACCATGTACGGGGAACCCACCGACCGGATCGTCGATGTGGTACAGGTATTTGTCCATTGCTTTCATGGCGACAATCGTGACCACGCCGGCGAGCACTCCGAGAATGATCGAGCCGAGACCATCAACATAGCCAGCGTTAGGGGTGACCATCACGAGGCCACCGAGGATTCCCGAGATTGCAGCAACGGGGTCCCACTTGCCGTCGAACCACTTGGCCATGATGAGCGCGACGATGCCGGCAGCGGAAGCTGCAGTGTTCGTGGCAATGGCAGCCATCGCGCTCTGGCGGGTCAGATCGAAACTGCTCCCCGGGTTGAACCCGAACCAGCCGAGCCACAGCAGTGCAGTTCCAACCACCGCGAGTGGAAGACTGTACCCATACTTCTCAGCAACTTCCTTACCAGTGTCGATACCGGCCAAGTCGCCGTCGACCGGTCGGATCCGGTTGGGCGCGCCACTGCTGGTCTCGGGTCGGAAGCGCAAGGTGAGGGTTTGACGACGCTTCACTGACGCGCCGAGAGCCATTGTGATTGCCAGGCCCGCAACGCCCGCCTGTATGTGAACCACGGTTCCGCCAGCGAAATCTTTGACACCGAGACCCGGAAGAAGCCCAGTCACTGTGCCCAATGTTCCGAGGATCCCGTTTGCGCTCCACACCATGTGCGCCAGGAGGGGCCAAACGATGAGAGAGACGAACACGCAATAGACCATCCAAGCACCGAATTTCATGCGCTCAGGCACCCCTGCGCCGATCAGCGCCAAGGTGACTGCAGCAAACATGGTCTGGAACAGCATGAACACGCTCGTTGGCACACCATTCAAGGCAGTGCCCTTTGCGTCGAATGCGACTGGCCAAGCCGTATCGAGCCCGGCGCCAAACCCGAAACCAAGCGGGTTCCCAATGAACCCTCCGATTGTTTCGGGATTGAACGAGAGCGAGAAACCTACGAGAACGAAGATCACACTCATGACACCCACCGCCGACAGGCTCTTCATGAGCGCGTGTACCACGTTCTTTGGTCTCGTCAAACCAGCTTCGAGCAATCCGATGGAGGGCACCATAATGAAAACCAGAAATGTTGCGAGAAGCATCCACAACGTCGCTGGCACGTTCACCGCGATTGAGGCTGCCGAGTCGTATGCACTGACCAACTTTTCGTCCACGTTTGCTTTCCCCAGTTCTCCCCGTCGTATTAGGCGGTATGCACAGCCTCCGAGCGCCGCCACTGCGCTTCTGGAACCTGTGATCCGTCTTGGGGATGGTAGGCCGACACCACGTGGCCTGTAACGGGACACGGCATACGAATATCTCTGGCGTCGATTGTGCAAACTAAACAAACCACTCTACTGAAGGCGTTGGGGTGGCTCACCGTTGGTGAAAGCTTGGCGATAGCCTTGCTTGTCGGTCGAGCTTTCGTAGCCCCGACGACGTGACCTTGCCGTTGGTTATGGCGATTCGTTGCCGACAGGCAGTGCGGATAGGATGGGAAAGAGGGGCAGTCACATGAAGGCACTTGAAGCGGTCGTGGAAATCCTAAAAGTGGAGGGTGTCGAACTCCTGTTCGGATACCCGATGAACAACCTGATCGAAGCTGCGGCCGTCGGCGGAATTCGCCCGATTATCGCGAGAACGGAAAAGTCGCTCATCAACATGGCTGATGGGTACTCACGCGCGACGAACGGACGAAAGATTGGGGTGATCACCGTTCAGGCTGGACCAGGTATTGAAAATGCCTTTGGTGGGATTGCGCAGGCATTCGCCGATGGAAGTCCGCTTCTCGTGCTGCCCGGTGGTGGTGAGATGAGCAAGCATGGGCTCGGCGGAGAGTTTGACCCTATGCCCAGCTTCAGGCACATCACCAAGTGGTCAGCGCGAATTCCATCTGCGGATCGGGTACCGGTAATGTTGCGCCACGCATTTGCCCAGCTCCGCAGCGGACGCCCCGGTCCGGTCATGCTAGAACTTCCCAGGGACGTTTCGGCGATCGACTTGTCAGGCCCTTTGGCGTACACCCCTCCCTCTTTCATTCGTAGCGGTGGCGATCCGCGGTCCATAGATGACGCAGCCGAGCGGTTGATTGGTTCAAGTCGCCCGGTAATCCACGCAGGGCACGGCGTCCTCTGGTCCGAGGCGACGGCTGAGTTGCGTGAACTAGCCGAGCTGCTCGATGCGCCGGTCGTGACCACCATCGCGGGCAAAAGTGCGTTCCCGGAAACCCATCGCCTATCAGCGGGAGCGGGTGGACTTTCGATTGCGCACGCAGCCGCCCGAGCGCTACGGGACTGCGATTTGGTTTTCGGGATTGGGTGCAGTTTTTCCCAAGGCACTTTCTCGCCGCCGGTTCCTGCCGGCAAGACCGTAATCCATGCCACCAACGACCCGGCTGATCTTGATCGACATGTCCAGGCTGACCTCGCAATCGTGGGTGATGCTCGCATCGTCCTGGGGCAACTCATCGAAGCGGTCCACGCGCTGTTGTCGTCGGGTCACGTTCGTGCCTCACGTGACGCCTTCCACAGTGCGATTGAGGAAGCACGACGGAGCGGAGTTGCCGAACGTCACGATCAGAACACGGCTTCGACACTCCCAATCAATCCGTACAGGGTCATTTCCGAGGTGATGCGCGCGGTTGATCGGGACGAGACGATTGTCACCCATGACTCCGGTAACCCGCGCGATCAGGTGCTTCCGAATTGGGTGTCGACTGCACCGCGGGGCTATCTTGGTTGGGGCAAGTCGACCCAACTTGGAACCGGTCTCGGCATCATCATGGGCGCGAAACTCGCCCATCCGGAGAAGCTTTGCATCAATTTCATGGGCGATTTGGCGTTCGGGACGGCGGCAATCGAGCTAGAGACGGCGGTACGTGAACGCATCGGGACACTCACGGTCCTGTTGAACAACTCCGTTATGGGTGGGTACACCGCGTACATGCCCACGGCATCGGCGACTTACCGGAGCAACCGATTAAGTGGAGACTACACGGCTGTTGCGCGCGGTCTCGGTGCGCATGCTGAGCGAGTTGAACAACCCGGAGACCTCGCGGGGGCGCTTGCTCGAGCAATTCAGGCGACGCTAGACGGCAGGCCGGCGCTGATTGAAGCGATAACCAAGGAAGAACCGGTCTTCCTTCGCGCTCGCGACGCTGTGCTTGGTGCATCCCACTAATCGAAGTTCGTTGAGTACCGCTGTCTGGAGACGCCTGGCAGCGCTTCCAGTCTCTGGGCTGATCGTCGGATATTCGCGTCCAAGCGCGTCCCTTGAAGCAACGGTGTGGATGGAGTGCGGGCGATAGGCAAGTCAGGACTTCATCAGACCCGATCACTTGGGGCTCTCAATGGTTAGCTCAGGCGTTTCCGTGACCTTCGTTAGTGGCTTGGCGTGTCACACTCGGGATAGGCACCGGTCCATTGGTTTCGCGACTGAAAGTCGCGATCAGAGGAGTTGTGATGAACCCGGTGGATTTGCTTACGGTCGAGATCACTCCGACCCGCACGCAGCAGGCCGAACGACCACGGCTAGCTTCCGAACCTTCCGGACCTGGATCGGATGGGTCTGACCGCCCGGTTTTGGAATAGCGACCCATCTCGTTCATTGAGGAACCGCCGAGGCAGTAGGCATTGACCCTGACGCGTTTGCTTGGGAACTTGCACCACGGCAGACCTTTGACACAACTGGTGCCAGATGTGGCAAGCCGTTGGTCTAGATGCGGGGTGCCGTCATGGACCGACCCAGACTGACGCGGTCAAGAGGTTCCCGTGTCAGCAATCCAAGTTGATGGCATCTCCGAACACGCTTCCAAGTTCTCCGAAACGCGAAGCGTCAATCCGGTGCGTTCCAAGCGTCGACATCCAGGCTTCCCAAAACCCTCAAGGTTTCAAAGGGTCTCACCGACCAGCGCCCGATTTGAGCAGCGATGCGCGCGACACGCACGGTCGTGTCACCACGGAAGACCGCACAGGTCGACGTCGCCAGCCGGCCACGCTGATAAACCGACTGGCCGCACCATCGTTACGATCTCCATCAACTGAGGTCCGTCGGGTTGGTCAAATCTAACGGGTGCTTCAACCCGGTTCCAACCAAGGCGTGCGTAGAAACTTACCCGGCTCTCAAGACAGACAAGCAAGATATGGCGGGCAGCCGACATGCTTACTTCGACAACTTGGGTGGCACGACGAACGACCGTCGATCCATACCCTAGTCCTTGGACGTCTGGCCTGGTCATGACTGAATAGATACCCGCAACGGGGTGCTCATGGGTGCCTACTGTAATTGTTCGCTCAAGCACACCGGCGTGAGCGATAAGTTCGCCATTCTTCCAGAGAAGAACCCGCGTTGGTCGATCCGTTGGCGATGCCCAGGTGTAAGGTGGAACCCCAAAGTCAATTGTTGATCGCAAGGCAGCCAATGCATCTGTTTCGCGCGCGGTGAAGTCTGAGAACTGGTGAACTTCGACTGTGACCACCTGAGACTCCTACTGAACACTCACGGTTCCTGCGCCCCACAGCCTAGCGCAAACGTCCGGAGACCTTCACCGGGACAGATGGTGTGCGAAGCCGTGCAAATGCGACACGGTGGGCTAGCTACTGTACGGATCCACAGCATCCCGAAGACCGTCACCAAGCAGGAAGTAGCAAGCGACGGTCAAGACAACCGGCAAGGCAGGAATGAGCATCCATGGATGGAGGAGGACGCTATCCAATTGCTGGGCGTCCTTAAGGAGTACGCCCCAACTGACCGCCGGTGGCAACATGCCCAGTCCAAGGAAACTCAGGGTTGTCTCCCCCAAGATTGAATACGGCACAGCGAGGGTCGCGACGACGATGATATGGCTGGCTGCATTCGGAAGCATGTGGGCGATGATGATTCTCAAATCAGAACAGCCAGCAAGCCGTGCTGCTGCAATGTAGTCAAGCGAGCGATAGGCCATAACCTTGCCCCGCAACTCCCGGGCGAGACCGGTCCAGCCGACCAGTGACAGTACCAACGTGATCAGGAAGTAGCGTTGCACGATGGTTGTGGTTCTCGGAAGCGCCGCTGCGATCGCGGCCCAGAGTGGCAGCGTCGGTACCGAGCGGATGATCTCGATGATGCGCTGAATGACGTTATCCCAAGTGCCGCCCAGGTACCCGGATGTCGCGCCCATGACCGAACCAATCGTCAGCGACAGCAATACACCAACCAATCCGACCGTGAGGGATACCTGCGACCCGATCAGCACTCGTGAAAGTACGTCCCGACCTTGCTGATCTGCCCCGAGAAGGTAGATCTTGGGTGGGTTCTTGACGGTGTCCAGTTTCGGTGCGACCGAATCGGAGTTCTGCACTCGGAATGATGCGAGCGGGTCAACGCGGGTAACGGTGGGCGTGGCAACAGCTGTGACAAGGGTTGCGCCACCTTTCAGCGGCTCGCCCGGCGTGATGCCGAACAGATGGACCTCGAGCTTGATGAGGCCGAATAGCCAGTATGGGTCACCCTTCGCCAGGAACTCTACCGGGCGGGCGCGGGAACAGTCATCGACGTACTGATACTTGAGGAGAAATGGATCAAGCGATTGCTCGAGAGCACATACGGAAAGTTGGCCATCAATGAAAACAATTCGTGTTGGTTCCGCATAACTATGGTTCGTGTCAATTCGATCCGCACCGTAGGGCGCAAGGAATGGTGCAAACGCCGCCAAGGTGTACAGGACGACTAGTGTGCGGAGAGCCCAAACGGACAGACGATTGCGCGAGAAGCGTCGCCGAATAAGCCCCCATTGGGAGATTTCAGCGCTCCGTGTTTCTTCGATCGCGCTGCCTGGTGCTTCCGGGCCGCCTTCGCCTGACGATGGCTTCGGTGAAGTCGCGTATGCCTTGGAAGTCACAAACTCACCTCGCTTCGCATCCAAGGGGTCTGTGGTCCGTGCTGATCAGAACTCACGTCGCATCAACTTTCGTCAAGTCGCACCCGTGGGTCGACCCAAGCCAGAAGCAGATCTGCGAGAAGGTTTCCGACGATAAGCAAGATGGAAAGCATGAGGAGGAATGTCACTCCCAGGTACATGTCTTTCTGGATCAATGCTCTGATGTAAAGAGGTCCGGTCGTGGGAAGGTTGAGGACTATCGAGATCACCACCTCCCCTGATATCAAAGTCGGTAGCGTCGTTCCCAATGCCATCACCAGTGGGTGGAGCGCATTGCGCACGGCGTGACGCCAGATTACCCGACGTTCGTGAAGGCCCTTTGAGCGCGCGGTCTGAACATATTGCTGGCCAAGAACGTCCAAGAGATTGGCGCGCATGATCCGTGTGAGGCTAGCGGTACCGCCGGCGATCAGAACAACGACCGGAATCCAAATGTGCTTTGCAAAGTCAACCAATTTGGCCAGACTCATCGGCTCATTTCGGTATTCGCGTGAGAACAGCGTGCCCACTTCCTGACCCAGAACGGTCGCCGAGAAAATCAGCAGGACCAAAGCGAACAGGAATTGCGGTATGGCGACGCCGAGGAACTGCAAAATCTGGATGACGTAATCCGGTATCGAGTATCGATGGGTGGCTGAATAGACGCCAACCGGGATGGAAATGCCCCAACTCACGATCAGGGCGAACATGGACAGTCCGATCGAGAACCCAAGACGTGTCCAAATGAGGGTGGAAACGGGTTGATCCATGGTGAACGACTGACCGAAATCGCCGGTCGCCGCGCGCGAAATCCACTTGGTGTATTTCACGTAAATCGGGTCGTTCAGACCATATCTGTCTTCGAGGGCCCTGATCTGTTCGGCAGAAATCTCGCCACCCGATTGTCGAAGCTGGTCAATCTTGGAATCGAGCGCGCTTCCGGGCGGAAGTTCGATGAGAATGAAGCTCAAAACGGAGATCAGCGCGACTGCAGATACCAAGGCTGCGAAGCGTCTGATTAGGAACTTTGCCATCGGCTGCTTTCGTCTGACTGCACAAGGGCACGTATCTCTGGCCGTATTGATCACGGAACTGTGCCGGCCGGAGGTGCGGCCAAGGACCGACCTTCGCTAGCCGCTTGTCGCAAACCCGCATAGTTACAAAAAAGGTGTACCCGGCTTGCAGGTTTTTCAACAATCGAACCGGTGCAGCTGCCTTGATATTTTCAGGTGGCTGCACCAGTCCGCCAAAGGATTAGGTTTGGGCTGCTGGGTCAGACCAGTACCACGTCTCTGGTTCATATACCGCCGGGGTGGGATGGATCCAAGGGTTCATGAAGCCACCTAGCGCAAGGTCGTCGCGACGGGGAACGTTGTTCAAACCCTTCTTGACAAGCACTAGCCGTGGAGGGTTAGCCACTGAACCCGAGTAGAACGGGCCTTCTTCAATGTGTATCTTGATGATGTCCCAGACCAGACGATGACGAGCCGTCGGGTCCGGCTCAATCTTGCTCCGGTCGTAGAGTTCCCAGATCCGCGCGACCGCGCCGCCCGGTTCCGGTGCTTCACGCGGTGGCGTGCGGTCGAACGGTTCCTTGTCGAGTTCCTCACCCGCCTTCTGGGTACCAAGCACGGTGTACCAGTTTCCATTGAGAGGAGCCCAACGGGCTGGCTCGATTGGCACAAGCCACTGCGGGTAAACCAGGTGGCTTGGTCCGTCTCCGACTTCCCAGTTAGACCGCGTCTGAAACTTGCTTGCCTCCCATGCCTTGTCGAATGCACTTCCAGATTCGGGTTGCGGCATGAGCGTCGTTTTCAGGCCGACCGCTTGCCAGTCGCGGGCGAGAAGCTCGTTCTTTCGAACGTGCTCACCATTTGGCGGTTCCGTTGCTGCGTAATCAAGGGTGAGCTCGACCGGGCTACCGTCGGGGAACTCACGGAAACCGTCGCCATTGACATCCTTCAGCCCGATTTCATCCAGTAGCGCCTTGGCTGCGTCGGGGTCGAAGCGAAGCGCGGCGTCACGCCAGGCCTGATAAACGGTTCGACCACCCGGAACGTTGTACTCAATAGCCTTCGGGCTTAGCGTTCCGGTCGTCTGCTCACCCGTGCCAAAGTATATGGAACGTTGAACCTGCTGCCTGTTGAATGAGTGGGAAAGGGCTTTGAGGAACTTCGAATTCCGGAAAAGTGATCTGTACTTGGGATCCTTGTAGTTCCAATTGAAGAAGTACATTGAACCGGTGCCAGAACCACCGTCCCAGAAGCGAAGTTCGATATTGCTCTTCGGTTCCGCGGTGCGAAGCGATTCCACATCTGCTAGCGTCAGTTGACCAATCTGGTTGCCCTGCCCGAAGTCTGCGGTACCGGTCGTGTACTGCAACTTAAGCACTTCGGGATCAGAGTAGGTCCGCCCAACGATGCGATCAATGTAAGGCAACTGATTGCCAAACTTGTCGACGACCCAGTAGTACGGGTTGCGTACCCAGACCTGCTCCTGACCGGGTGTCACTGACTGCAACATCCATCCGGTCAGCACTGGGCACTCAGGATTTGAGCGATGCTCACGCTTCTGCAAGTAAGTCTCAGCCCACGTTTTCGGATCAAGAGACGGGTTGTACTTGATATGGAACTTCTGCAAATAGTGTTTTGGGTCCGTCCAGCGACCGTTGACAAAGGGATCGCGCTTGACCCACATTGCAATCCGGTCCGCGGTAAGTGGGGCCGGTGCGTCGAAATTCAACCGCAGCGTGAAGTCATCAATTTTGGTGAACTTGGCAAGAGTGTTACGGCCCGACCTAGTCTCGTCGGGCGGGAACTCTCTGAGGTCCGGAACCCCGACCTCGTCTTCCCACCAGAACATGACGTCGTCAACAGTGAAGGGTTGACCATCCGACCACTTCACGCCCTTGCGGAAATACAGCGTCCATTCGGACGCGTCCGCGTTCGATTCCCACTTCTCGGCAAGGCCGGGACCGATGTCGAGGCCATCACGAACCCAGCGTAATGGTGAATGCCCGTACATGTAATTGGAAATGCGCCTGGAGTACTCAAGGTCGTTCGTGAACGCGGTGGCCAGGTTCATGGTCCCACCGTACTTGCCGGCCGAAAGCCACTTGAAATCGACGACCAAGGGGTTTTCAGGAAGACGCTTCTCAACCGGAGGCAGTGCGCCACTCGCGGATTGCGAGGCGAGGCCCGGTGCTTCGCCGTACTTGGCTGTTTGCGCAAGTGCCGAAGAAACTGTCCCAAAGGCAGCCGCACCTGTGCCGAGTGCAACCGCACTGGACGCAGACATGCGAAGGAAACCCCGCCGTCCCTGCAAAGTTGTGCTCATCTCTGTCTCCCGTTAGGCTCGGTGTTTTGAAGAAATCGTTGCTTGGTGGTTGCCACACCCATGTCAATGACGGTACCACATGATGAGTACCGGAGTTCTTCATCGCTCAGCGATGATGAATTTGCTTGGTGATCTCGATCAGGTGCCAGAAAGCCGCACGGGCAATATCTTCCGTCCGCGCGCCTCCTTCGCTCTACGGTGAGATTATCAAGTTTCGCTAGATGTCTCTGTCTCGCCGCGGTTTTCTCTCGCGACAGGTGAACCGGATGTCAGCAGGCATTGTTCCGTGAGTTTCTGGACTTCTCGCGGGTCCCGCGAGAGTGACATGCCCTCGCGTCTGACCGTTCCAAGCAGGGGTTCCTGCCCAGTCGCGCGGGCTCCCGATTCAGCCTGCCGACCAATTGGCTTCACTGACCTCGCGATGACTACGATGGCCAATAAGATCCTTTGATGAAAGAAGGGTCACCATGCGCAAGGAGCGCGGAAGATGTCAACTCCTAATGTAATGGCGCGGGTTGCCGTTGTGACTGGCGGCGCTAGCGGTATCGGAGAGGCGACAGCACGTCGTCTCGCCAGAGATGGCCATCATGTCGTAGTCGCCGACCTCGACCTCGAACGCGCTCGACGGGTGGCTCACGACATTTGCGCAAGCGTTGTGCCAGAAACGGGGTCGGGCGCGCGAGGCGCTATCGGGGTGGCCGTTGACGTCAGCCAGGAGGGTAGTTTCCGCAAGATGATTGCCGAGGTGAACGACCTGGCCGGAAGAGTGGATGTTCTAGTGAATAATGCGGGCATCGCCGGAAAGTCGGCCCCTTCGTGGACATTGCCAGATGGTGAATGGGAGCGGGTCGTCGGGATTGACCTCTCCGGGGTGTACTACGGATGCCGAGCGGTTCTGCCGGGAATGATCGCTCAGGGTTGGGGCCGGATTGTCAATGTCTCGTCAATCGCGGGTAAGGAAGGCAACCCCAACGCGGTGCCTTACTCAGCAGCGAAGGCCGGAGTTATCGGTCTGACAAAGGCCATAGCAAAGGAAGTTGCGCAAACTGGGGTTCTCGTGAACGCTGTGACCCCGGCAGTGATTGCAACGCCGATCCTTGAACAGGTTTCGGAACAGCACGTCAATTACATGGTGTCGCGGATACCCATGGGTCGAACTGGCCGGACGGACGAGGTGGCGGCCTTGATCTCGTGGCTTGCGTCGGACGAATGCTCGTTCTCAACTGGGGCGGTATTTGACATTTCTGGGGGGCGCGCCACATATTGAAGTCGGTGAGCAGACGGTAGACGAGCGCATTGAATACGGAAAATTTGGCGCGTCGTGACCCGCGAGTTTGATGAACACCGTTCTTTTAGGCGCTTACCAAGGCAAGCGCTACTCCCGAACGAACACTTCATGTCCCACGAAAGGACCGGGTTCAGCGGGCCCTCCAAAGTGCCCCAGACGCGGATAGGATAGGCCGCGGAGCGCGAGATGTGTGGCATCTGGCGGTTCGCAACAGGAGGAACCAAGGTGGCAAAGAAGACCCGGTTGGCTCTCGCTGGGCTTGGAAGCGTTTCCCAACGAGGAATACTTCCTCACCTTGCGCAGGCCGATGCACTTGAGCGGGTTGAGTTGGTGGCGTGCTGTGATGTGGTTCCCGGCCGTGCAACCGAGACCGCCCGTGTCTACGGGTGGGCGGAGGCATACGACGATTACGACCAGATGATCGCGAACGCGGATGTCGATGTTGTTCTGGTCGCCACACCAATCCCCGCGCACTTTGAACAGATCATGAAGGCACTGAGACACGGTCGGCACGTGTATGCGCAGAAGACAATGACGACCACCCTTGCCGAGGCGAATGCCGTCATTGAACTTGCAACGGCGAATGGGTTGATGGTGGTCGCGTCGCCGGGTCAGATGCTCAACCCAACCTTGGCTGCGATCCGCGACATGGTGAGAAATGGCGACCTCGGGAAGGTGTACTGGACATTCTCTACGAACGCGGGTGGTGGCCACGAGCAAGAGACGTTCCGTACGGGCAATGACGTGCTTCGAAACGTTGATCCGTCCTGGTACTACAAGGCAGGTGGTGGTCCCGTCTACGACATGGCGGTGTACTCGCTGCACACCTTGACGGGTATTTTCGGACCAGTGCGTCGCGTGACGGCTGTCTCCGGGATTGGCCTCCCAGTCAGAACATGGAAAGACAAGGAGATTGTCGTCGAGATGGACGACAACACCCTCATGCTTCTCGATTTCGGGGATGCAACGTTTGCGTTAGCTGGAGGGCAGAACTCTCGGATTGCGCCAACCATTGGGTGGGGGCGACTGGCAATCTCTGGCACTCGAGGCACCGTGGATTTCGGGGGCGGACTTGGCGGCCTCGAGATTGTCAGTGACGCAGTATTGCCTGAAGCATTTGGAGCGCGAGGGCCCCGTGTCTTCATCCCGGCGTCCGCGCTCCCAGCACTGAAGCACGTGACAGGTGCCCATGCGACAATTCAGGAATCACACGTCTATAATGACATAATGCACATGGTTGAATGTCTCGAGACTGGTGCAGAACCTGTTCCGACAGCGACGCATGCCCGGCATGTCGTCGAGATCATCGAACGCGCGTATCTGGCTTCAACTACTGGTCATGCACAAGATATTACTTCAGTTTTCTAGATAGTAATAATCCGAAATGTCGCATGATTTCGGGTCTGTGAATGCAGCTACAGTGCGTTGAACCGAGTCCTTAAGTGCATTCATCCGCGTCAACTCAGCGTCGTCAGTTGACGCAGCCGATACCGCGCAGTAGAGTGCGAGTGGTCAACTAGACGAGAGGGAGGGTTGCTTTGTGGTCAGATTCGTAACAGGGCAAACACGGCGCCGGCTTCTAGGCCTGTTCGGCGCGTCAACTGCGGGGGCGACAGTCTTGGCCGCCTGCGGTGGCGACACAGCCAGTGCACCAGCAGCTGGTGCACCGTCGACTGGTGGGGCGAGTGCAAAGGGAACCGTGAGGTGGCAGTTCCGTGGGAATGATGAGGAACTGAAGGCTGCGCAGGCCTATCTCGACAGCACGTTTGGCAAAGACAAGCCAAACATCAAAGTTACTCTGGAACCTGCGCCGGACGGACGTGATGAAAAGCTAGTTGCTGCGATGGTTGGTGGCAATGCTCCGGACGTATTTGAGTCATGGACGGACAACGTCACCCAGTACGCAGATCGCGGACAGGTCCTTGACCTCGAGCCGTTGGTGAAGCGTGACTACAAGGCCGATGACCTCAAAGACTTCTACGAATGGCAGTGGCGTGACTTTGTGTTGCCGAGCAAGATACGCTTTGGAATGCCAAAATATGTAAATGTTATGTTTACTTGGTTCAACAAAGACTTGTTCGACAAGGCGGGCGTCAAGTATCCCGATGAGAAGTGGACGCATGACGATTACCTGACGGCAGCCAAGAAGCTGACTACAGGCAAGGGCGATCAGGCAGACACGTTTGGTTTGATGTACCCGGTGTGGTCGTGGGACCGGTTCTGGTACCGCCTCGAAATGTTCGGGGGTGAAGTCGTGTCAGACAAGGATCCTTCCAAGCCCTTGTTCGACTCGGAAAAATCCCTGCAGGGGTTTGAGTGGATACGCAAGGCAATCTGGGACGACAAGGTCATGGCGCAACGGTTGCTACTTGCGCCCATGGGGCAGAGTTTCAACACGCAGGCGCTGTTCGCATCTGGCAAGTTTGCAATGGTTGAAGATGGCTTCTATCCATTCTCAATGGCCAAGAACATAGACAAGAAGATTAAATGGGGCTATAGCCACGTTCCTTCTGGGCCGGCCAAGCGGCGGGTTCTCGGCACTACGGATGGGTGGATTGGTTGGAAGGGCTCCAAGGTTCAGGATGCTTCGTGGGAGCTGATGAAGTTTCTGGGTGGCAAGGACTATCAAGTCAACCAGACGCGGACGACGGGGCTGCTCCCAATCCGCACATCAGTCCTTGATCAGTGGAAGAAAATCTGTATTGAGAAGTACCCAGAACTTGCGGACGTCAACCTCGACGTTGGGCCAGCGGCGATGAAGATGGGTTACCCCGGTAACCGCGTGCTTTTCAAGAAGGATGCCGAGGCGAGGCAGATCATTGCTCCGGCGCTTCAGAAGGTGTTTATCGTTGGTGGCACGCCTGTGAGTTATTTCAAGGATGTTGCCAAGGAAGTCGAAGCGAAGATGAAGTAGGTGGTGAGGGCGTCACGGGCGCTTTGCCTTCGGACGCCCACATCTCCATTCCGGAAGTGAAACCGAATGGCCAAGGTGACCATCGAACGTCCTTTTGCAGGCTCAAAGCCCTTGTCGGTGAGGCAAGTTGAGGAACGACTTGCTTACTTATTCATTGCACCTTGGGTCATCGGGTTTACGATTTTTACTGCTGGAGCAATGCTATTTTCATTGTATATCAGCATGAATGATACAGACCTGCTGTCGACATCGGAATTTGTTGGATTAGGAAATTTTGGAAAAACATTTCGAGAGAAACTGTTTTACAAGTCCCTTGGGGTCACTTTCACTTACACCATGATGGTGGTACCCTTAGGGACACTAGTCGCGTTGGCGATTGCGATGCTCCTCAACCAGAAGGTGCAGCCAATCGCTCTTTGGCGAACCGTCTACTATTTGCCGGCGGTTGTTTCTGGTGTCGCAGTTGCCCTCTTGTGGGGGTGGGTGCTCAACCCGGAATTTGGCCTCGTAAACCAAGGCCTGAGGATGATTGGAGTCCAAGGCCCTCGATGGTTTGCGTCGGAGGATTGGGCAATTCCTGGAGTTGTTCTCATCGCTGTTTGGGGCACTGGCACCAACATGCTCTTGTATCTCGCAGGACTTCAGGCGGTGCCAACCGAACTTCAGGAAGCTGCAAGGATTGATGGAGCAAATGCGTGGCAGGTATTTCGCAACGTCACCCTGCCTCTGATTACCCCAACAATTTTCTTTAACGTCGTAACAAATATCATAGCGTCATTCCAAGTGTTTACAACTGCGTATGTTCTCACTCAGGGAGGTCCGAACAATGCAACACTCACCATGGTCCTTTATCTGTACCGAGAGAGTTTCCAGTTGTTCCACTTTGGATACGCCTCAGCGTTAGCATGGATGCTGTTTGCAATCATTCTTATCTTCACCATGATCCTTCTTCGTAGTTCGAGCTTTTGGGTGCACTACGAGGGGGGGTTAAGGCGATGACACGGACGGCAGAGACCGCTCTTGCCTCGCCAAACGACACTCCGGCGATGGTCGCGATTGCCTCAACGGTGAGCCTTTTGCCGACCCAAGGATCAAGCGGCGTAGCGTACACGACGCGCAAGAGGCGGATCAGGGTAGGTCACATAGTTAGCCGGGTCATCCTCTACTCACTCGTGCTGTCGGGAGCCATCACCTATGCGATGCCATTCGTGTGGATGCTGTCGACAGCGGTCAAGCCTGGCTACCAAGTGTACTTAGTGCCTCCGGTGTGGTTGCCAGATAAGTATGAATGGAGCAACTTCTGGGTTCCGTGGAACAACCTGCCGTTTGCTCAATTCTATGCAAATACTGCTATCGTTACCTTCTTCACTGTAACTGGCACCTTGGTTTCAAGTTCTTTGGTCGCATTTGCGTTTGCACGAATGCGTTTCCGAGGCCGTGATCGGCTGTTTTTGCTTGTTCTGAGCACAATGATGCTGCCTAATCAGGTTACCCTCGTCCCGTTGTATTTGCTGTTCACAAAACTTGGCTGGATAAATTCTCTGCTTCCACTTATCGTCCCTCACTGGTTTGGTTCGGCATTCCATATATTCTTGCTTCGCCAGTACATGATGTCAACACCATTAGAGCTCGACGATGCAGCCCGCATTGACGGTGCGTCTTGGTTCGACATCTATTGGAGGATATCGGTTCCTTTGGCACGGCCAGCTATAGGTGTCGTGTCGATCTTTGCATTTACTGGTGCATGGAATGATTACCTGTACCCGTTGATCTATTTAAATGAGACAAAAAACTTCACAATTGCTTTGGGTCTTCCACTACTGAGTTCACGCTATGTAACTGAAATCCAGCAAACTATGGCACAGACTGTCTTGGCGATCTTGCCACTGATTCTGGCGTTCTTTCTGGCGCAGAGGTATTACATTCAAGGAGTCGTGGTTACGGGTGTCAAAGGCTGAAAACGTTTTGAGTTCGCCAACTTAGTTGGCAGTCTAGGCCCCGCACACGCGCGACACGTTCTTCTAATTGGATTGGGGTCGCGAATATCGAGGGTTGCAATCCTCTGAACCTTTACCCTTGCGTTTGAGTGTTTCGCCGGTAGTTTGGCAATCAATTGATCTCCCAGAAAACATCGGCAATTAGCAGATTGTGCAACTGGGACGAGTTCAATCGTCCGGGCGCTCGCGAGCGTCGGTTTGGGTTTGGTGAGGTAGGAAATCAGGGCGTGCGCTTGAATGGCGACGAGATATTGGCGTTCTGGTTTCCGCCACACATGTGTCGCCATGGTGGTGCGCGAAACGGGTGAGTCGTCCCATGCTGGTAGCGACTTCCCCTAGGGCCATCGCTTGTTCGAGTCGGATGAACTGAAAAACCTCAGTAATTTGCGTCCAAGTCTGTTGGCGCCCTCCGATTGGCAGGTGTCTACCGGTCGCTGACATGCCTGGAACGTCTGTCTGCCGGGCGCTCGGCGTGCCGCGTCAGTTGCCCGCGTTCCGTTGAACCGCGATCTGCGGTGAAGCGCGCAACGTTTTCACATGCGGGTAAAGCAATCGACGTCTGGCCATTTTCCGCAGTTGTTCCGCCTAGAGTGCTGGCACAGTTCAAGGAAACAATGGGAAGGCTTCTGACCGCGCGCTGTCGTGATGGTCGACTTGGTGCGGTTGTGCGCGGGGTGCCGGCTTCAATCGCCTCCTCTCAAATGGCTGGCAGGCGTCCGGTGGAACCAGTGGGCAATTGGTTTTTCGTCCGCACACGTGTTGCCCCACGATCAGCCCTTTCGAGGCTTGCCTCGCTGGCAAATTGTCCGAATGGCAGTCGCACTGTGCAATAAGTGGTTGGTGAACAGCGGTTTAGCCCGACGTGCGTGAAACTCCATGAAACGGCGGGCATGACACCGGGGGATAGCACTGATGCTGCCACCGCCAACGTGCCGCGTTGAACGTTTCCGAGGCGTTGGTCACTATCCGATACCGTTTGACTATGCGGTTCAGGGCGGCGATGCTGGTGCCACCGATCGAAAGCCTCACCCCAATAATGAGCAAGGAACCCTGCACCCGACTTTGAGACGGTTGACGTTCCTGACCAGCGCCCGCCGGTGACATGCCCGCGACATTCGGTTCGGTCATGCGAAACCGTGCCCGGAAGCCAGGAATAATCACGTTCCAGAGGCTGAACTTCGGTTGCACGGTTCTGGCGATAAAACCATGTTTTTTGGCGCCAAGGTGCAGCAATCGGCTGGCAGGCGACACCGCATCTCCAGAGAGAGCGCAA
>SXGT01816418.1_pt1 | contig 49055 bp, 42 predicted proteins | sample 3176221 | NCBI WGS metagenome assembly SXGT01 (sample SAMN11356862, study PRJNA531348) | freshwater metagenome | isolation source: freshwater sample F1-120 | place: China: Fuxian Lake, Yuxi | collected 2017-12-25
CGCAACCCGCCGATGGAACGCAACACCATCGTGCTCGCCATCACGCAATCGGGCGAACCCGCCGACCCGCTGGCCGCCTTGCGCGAATCCAAACGCAAGGGACATCACACGCTCGCTCTGTGCAACGCCGTCGGTAGCAGCATCGCGCGCGAGGCCGACGGCGGCGTCTACCTGCACGCGGGACCGGAGATCGGCGTCGCCAGCACCAAGGCGTTCTCCAACCAGGTCGCCGTCCTGACCATGCTCGCCCTTTACATTGGTCGCATGCGCCATCTGTCCAGTTTGCAAGGCATGCGCATCATCAAGGACATCCGCGCGTTGCCCGGCCTCATTCGCCGTACGCTTGACTGCCAAGAGCAGGTCAAGCAAATCGCGCAGAAGTATCACCACGTCAACAACATGCTGTATCTCGGCCGGCAGTATCTCTTCCCGGTCGCCCTGGAAGGCGCTTTGAAACTGAAGGAGATTAGCTACATCCATGCTGAAGGCTATCCCGCCGCGGAGATGAAGCACGGGCCGATCGCGCTGGTGGACGAGAACACGCCGTCGGTATTCCTGATTCCGTCCGGCGGCGTCGTGGACAAGGTGATGAGCAATCTGGAAGAGATCAAGGCGCGGGGCGGGCCGGTGATCGCGGTGGCGCCGGAAGGGGATGCCGAGTTGACTCACCATATCACGAGCCGCGCCGACGAAGTCATCTTCGTGCCGCACGTGCCCGATTATCTGCAGCCGCTGGTCGCCGCGGTGCCGCTACAGCTTCTTGCTTATCACATCGCGCTCTTGCGCGGCTGCGACGTGGATAAGCCGCGTAATCTTGCCAAGAGTGTGACGGTGGAATAATGAACTCGACCGATCAATTAGGCAACTCGGCGGCCTTGCCGTCGTCACGACCAGCCAAGGCCTGAAGGTTAGCTACGTCCGCACCTTCGCGGACGAAACGGACCGTTGCATCGCAGAAGCAGAAATGGGTGCCGATACCGTGGCGGCTGCCGAAGGCTTGCGGGGCCGGCCCATTGATGATCGAACTCGATGCGTCCAACCACCACATCACGTCGCTAATTTGAGCCCCGAAGCTTACAGCCGCACTGGAGTCGTACCCCGTCATGCCAACCCAGATGGCAGCCCGGCGGTTTGGAGTTACACCCTCGTTGTAGATGCACTCTCCGATGGCAATCGTGTTGGAAGTTCCATCATGGATCTTTTCCATGTTGATCTTGCTGTTCTGAAACATGACGCCCCCCATGTCCTGATCCTCATTCCACTGAGGAAACGAGGCGCCTCCCGTCACGGCGCGGTAACTCGAAGACCCGTGATTGTTTCGCTTCGGGTTAGTGAGAGGGAGCTGATCGGCCGGGCAACGGAACACCGCCAGGGTCGCCTGCGTTGGGAAGGGAGCAGCCGCTGCGACAAGAGTACCCGGGCCAAAGGTTGTCGTTTCGACGTTCAATTGCTCGTAAAGGACGCCCTGATCGAGGAAAGGCAGCAAGAACGTCGCCCAGCCCCAGCCCGGCAGCGGCGTCGTACTCGAAGACCTCGTCTCGTAGCCGGGCGGAAGATATTTTTTTGCATCATGATAACTGTGTAGCGCGATCCCCTGATTCTTGAGGTTGTTGAGGCACTGTGTGCGTGCCGCCGCGGCGCGCACCTTCTGGACTGCGGGAATGAGAATTGCAACCAGAATCGCGATGATGGCGATGACCACGAGCAATTCGATCAGGGTAAATGCAGGACGACGAGCCGATGACATGGCAACCTCCCGAGTCGGTTATTTCGAGGGTTTGGCACCAAATGCCGTCTCGGCCGACTTTTTTCTGACTCTTGCTAAATGCTTTGTTGCCTGCTCGAATTCGGCGGCATGCTTCTTCAATGCCGCCTCCTTGCGTTGCGGTCCCAACTCGGTGAGTTTCTTGTCGGCCTCTCCGAGTTGCTTCCTTAGGGAAGCAATATTGGGCTTCGCCGCCTCATAGGATTGATTATCAACAACGCTTTCATAGGCGGCCGAGAGTTTGTTGAGGGTGGCAATCTGCTCTTTGACAAGCTTGTCTTCCTGACTTGCACATCCCGCCACGAGCGCTGCCAGCAGCAGGATCACGCCACCGCTCCAAATCGACCTGGTGGACATTGCGAACTCCCGTAATCCTCCGCCGGTGTTAACCGGGCGTTGCCGCGCTAGAAGATTCACCAGAACGGACAATTGGCCTTTGGCAACGCAAACACCTAGATCGGGACCGTGGTTGCGTCTTGAAGCGGAGAATTACCCGAGCAGCAGCGCCGGTATTCCAAGCCGCTCAGGTCGCGGCGAAAGCCGGACATTGGGAATGCCCGCTCCGAGCGGCGTGACAGGAGTCTCGCTCGTCACGGCTCGCGAATCGGTCACCGTCATGTGGTATGAGAAAGTATCGGCGGGAGCCCAACCCGTGACATAAATCTTGTATAGGCCGCTATCCGTTGCCGTAAAAGTGATGCGCGACGATTTTCCGCCCTCGGCATAATCGTCATTGCGTGTAGTCACTCCTTTAGGATCCACAACGTAGAGAACGGTATCGACTTGATAGTCATAAAGCCCGTTCTCTCCATGCACGTCAACCGTGTAGGTCTGACCGGCGGTGAGATTTACGCTGTGCATTCCGCTGTTGTAGTTGGTGCCAGCCGGGTTAGGCTGACCTGGTCTTAGCGTTCCGTCGGACGTACCGACTATTCCCTGGGCAGCGACGGTCAATTTGTAAGGCATGGTTCCGTCAAATGCGACATAACCAATTGGAGCCCAAGTCGTTACGATGATCGTGTAGGTCCCACTGGCCGGCGGGTTGTAGGCGATGCGGCTGCACAACTCAAGCCCCGCGCTACCACCACCCATGATGATGTCGTCATTTTCATCGACAACCTGACCCGTGGGGTTCAATAGGTACAGGTAAGCATCGAGGGAAGCATCCCAACCCGGATTATTTGGGCCGGTGCCAACGAGATCAATCGTATACTCATTACCCATCATCAACGCTACCGTGTACGTGTGCTGGCGGAAATTGGCGCCGCGGATCGTACAGACTGGCGAACTCGCGGTGAGCGTGTTGGCCGATGAACCACCGGAAGCGATACTGAATTGGGCGTGGATCACGGGCATCCACGATCCCGGCGCGAAAATCGCCCATCCAGTAAGGATCACCGTTGCAAGAAGTTGCTTTCGCATCTCGTTCGCCTCCGTTGGACAGGGAGAACCGAGCAAAAAACGAATCCATGACCTATGTGGCTGGGGCACCGCAAACTAGCGAGCCCCTTCAATTATTAACTCCACGGTTCGATCTTTATTACGGACCAACAGCCAATCCGGTTCAACTGCAAAAGAGATTCCGTTTCAAAGTCCTAGCAGAAAGCCCAATATTGAAGCCATTCGTCCAATATGCCCACAAACCTCACCAAAACGGAATGTTCCCTCGGATAAACCGATCGAGACATTCCTATTTCATCGACATGGAGAGGGGCATGAAATGCAATAATGAACGGATTATTACGAAAACGCAAGTGAAAAGCGCCGAATCTTCCCTGATTTCTTACCCGACCTAATTCTGTTCGGTCGCGATTCTAAACTGCCGAATGATCCGGCGCCTGCTCCGGCTGCGGTTGATACGCCTCGTATTTTTCCAGGCTAATGTCGCCCGGCCCCCGGATGGCGTAGTTAATGCCTCGCCACGCGACTTGTTTGAGGAAATGAGCGCGCCAGAGGAACTTCATGCACACGAATTGCGTGTAAATAAACGCGGGAATCATACGGAATGTCCAGACGATCGCTGGTGAATTCAACCCGCGCAAGCGATGATTGCGTCGAATGATGACCTCGGCCGTCATCAGCGCCAGGTGCAGGGTAGCCGAGAAAGTCACGAGCAGTCCGACCGCCACGGCGAACCAGTCCCATCGCTCGACGCCGATGCCGACGGCGGCAATGGCGAGAAGAGCAACGACGGCGGTCGCGTTGAACAGGTTGTAGGCCAACAAGACGGGCCAATCGACGTGATCAAGCCTCACGCACAGCAGCTGCCGTTGAATGAAACGCAGGCTGGCCTGAAAGTTGATCGACTCGGTATTGATGTTAGTGGCAGCTGGAACGAACACGAGTTTCAAGCCGAGTTCACGCAAGGGGCCCGTGATCGCGCTGTCCTCGCAGAGGGCCCGGCACCAGCGCGATTTCAAACTGGAGCGACGGAATACGTCGGCGCGAATGGCGACCGATCCGCCCCAGGCATGATCGAACGCGAACATCTGCGGATACGAGCCGGCATTGAAGACATATCGGATCAGTGAACCCCAACCGCAATCGACTGGCGCAAACCAGCGAATGCCGCTGGTCGCGCCCACGCTCGGGTCGGCCAACGGCAAGACCAGCGCACGCAGCCAATCAGCCGCCGGGATCGAATCGGCATCGATGAGCACGACCACATCGAGCTCATCGCCCAGGCGCTCGACTACTTGCAATTGAGCGCACGCTTTCAGGCTGCACGTCGGGCAGTGTTTTTCAAGCACGCTGACCTGGACCTCGACGTTGGAGCGAACGCCGCGGGCCAGGATTTCCTGGACCTTGTGCCAGGCGGAATCTTCGCGATGATCGACGACAATTTCGACGCGGTAACGGGGATAATCTTGGTTCAAAAGTCCGTTCAGGCAGGCATCAAGCGATGGATCCGCGCCGCGCAGGCACAAGATGACGGCCGCTTGCGGGCATGGATCAAGGATTGGCGGCGTCACGCGGGTGTGGCGCGAGTAGTAGATTACCATGCGCCATGTCCAGTAGGAAGGCAGCAGGGCGCCGATCGCCAAAATCGCGAAAAGGACATACATGACCACGTCGAGAATCATGGTGTTATCATAGCAACCGCTGCGCGTCTCGGATCGTTATCCTGTTCAGGGTTTCCCGAGGTCACACGTCGTCGGCTTTTTCGAGGATTGACGGACGGCCTCTGCCTTGCCAAAATAGCCGTGAACATTAATTGGTTCGCCTAACCCGAAATTTCTGGCAGTGGACCTCGTTCGCACGCACTTCACCATCCGGTTAGACAAATTGTTGGGAAGCGCGCCAAGGTGACTAAATCATGGCCGAAGCGATTGTGGTTGCCTGTTCGGAATGCAAAAAGAAATTCAAGCCGAAGACCGACGTGCGCGGCAAGAAGATCAGGTGCCCTTTTTGCAAGGAGGCATTTGTCGTACCTGCCGGACCAGCCGCCAAGAACAAGGCAGCCCCGGTCAAGGACGGCAAGGCAAAAGTGGAGGAACCCAAGGAAGTGGCCGCACCGCCAACGCCGCCAGCCGCCGAGGAGAAAAAGGCGGCGACCAGCGACGACCTCGACGCCGATCCAAATCCCTACGGCGTCACCACGGTCGCATTGGTGGCGCGCTGTCCAAACTGCACCCAGGAGATGGGGCCGAATGACATCATTTGCCTGGCGTGCGGTTACAACACCGTGCTGCGCACCTGGGGGGCGACAAAAAAAACCATCGGTGTGACGACGGGGCAGCATGTCCTCTATCTCTTGCCGGCCCTGGGCGCTGCGGGGTTCTTGTTCTTCTCGATCATATTCTTGATGTATTACTCCGTGGTAAGTCCTTATCACGTTTACGACATTCCCATCCTGAATTATTCCGACCACGAATCGATACGCATGTGGACGACGGTCATTTTCCTCGGCTGGCTGTGGGGCACGGGTCTCTTCTGCTTCAAGAAGTTCATAGAGAAGCCGATCCCGGACGAAGAAGTCGTGGAGTGAGTGGGAATATCGACAGACGTGAGGTGAACGGGGAAACGCGCAAGAAAAAACTCTTCATGAGGCACGTAAGAAGGCGCCCAAGGAAGAGTCAAAGGGGTCGATCAAGGAGATTCAGTCGATCGGTTTGGCCACCGCGTTGCCGGAGTTTTCCGTGTCGGCGGGTTTGCCATGAATCGCTTCATAGACTTCCTGCCGATGAACGGGAACTTCCTTCGGAGCAACGATGCCCAGACGCACCTTGTCACCGCGAATCTCTACCACGGTGACGGTTATGTCATTGTTGATGACAATGCTCTCGTTCTTTTTTCTTGATAGTACTAACATCGCCGTCGTTCCTTCTTGGAGACAGAGAGTGGTATCCTGTTTCTGACTCCCACGCACGTGGCTCACTGTGGTGGCGAAAGCCGGGCGCCGGTGAAGATCCGCTTCTCCTGCAGGAATCAGAGGATTGTTTCGGTTCCGGGGCGGAATTTAGCATCTCATTCCCGGCTGGTCCGAAACTCATCGTATACTTATCGTACCCGTCTGTTTTCCCCTGGTCAAGCAGTGCGAAAGGCATTTCTCAATATTTCTGGCAGAATTGGCACGCATCTTGGAATCAGCTGCAAAGTCGTTTGAATTGGTCGAGGCGAAGAAAAAGCGAGACAAATGGCGTCATTTTAATGAAAAACAACCCTTTATCCTTACTGTAGTTGCGTCGTTTGCCTAGTTTATCGTAATTTTTATTGCGGGAGACCCCTTGACGAATTGGCCAAATGTCCTTGGAGGAAGAAGTTCGAAACTCCCAAGAAAAACGTCATTTTTTTTGGTTGAAAAGGTGCCGACCACCCGCAGCTGCGCCAATAAACCCCGCATCGCTGCCCAGCTGCGCGTATTGGATTTTGGTCCGTTCCGCAGGAACTGGGAACGCTAATTCCTTGACAAACCTACGGATGCGCTCCAGAAACGACTCCCCCGCGGCAATCATTCCGCCGGCGAATACGATCATGTCCGGGTCAATCGTGTGCATCATGTTCATTGCGCCAATAGCCAGGTAATAAGACGTATCCACGACAATCTTGTCTGCCAGGGCATCGCCTGCATTGGCCGCGTCAAAGATGTCGCGCGCGGTCAGGCCGCCCTCCTTCGCGCGAAGTCCGTGCAAGGGGGACTTGTTACCATTCTGAGACAGCGCCTCCAGTGCACGCTTGACGACAGACGTGGCACTGGCGTAAGCCTCGAGGCAACCCCAACGGCCACAACCGCATTGTCGGGGATTGGTCATCTCGATCTTCATGTGGCCAAGTTCGGCGCCGTGGCTGTGTTCGCCTTCCAGCACCAGATCGCCGATGATGATGCCTCCGCCCACTCCCGTTCCGAGCGTGAACAGCACCAGACTGTGAACGTCTCTACCCGCACCTGCCCAGAATTCCCCAAGTGCGGCAGCGTTGGCGTCGTTTTGGAAAGACGTGGGCAACCCGAAGGTCTTCTTTATGTGTTCGCGAACGTGAACGTTGCGCCACGGTTTGAGATTGGGAGGATCGAGAATCACGCCCGCTGGGATGTCCATCGTCCCTGGCGTCGCGACACCAATGGCGGCGATGTCGCTCATCCGCAAGCCCGCCGCGGCCACGGCCTGGCGGATCGTCTCGCACATGCGTTCAAGCCCAACCTCTTGCCCACGATGGGCTTCCGTCGGCAGGCTTACGGACGCCAGGGCTTTACCGGCATCGTCCACAACGCCGGCTTTCATCCCGGTTCCGCCCACATCCAGGCCGACGAATAATGGTGTCGTCATGGTGATCATTTCTCGGTTCAAGGTTCCGGCGTGGATTCATCGAGCGCAGAACTGGCCTCGCGGAGAATCGTTATTGTCTTATAATACACGACCTTGACACGCCCGCCAAAAATCGATTTCTCGCAAGCATTCATGGTGGCACGACGCTTCGCGTCGTGATGCGCGACGCGGAGCGTCGCACCACATAGTTTAGGATCACGGAATGATCGCATCTTTCAATCGACGCAGTTGCCACTATCTTCTGCTTGTCGTTGTCAGCTTCTTGATGTTCTTCCTCAACCTCGGCGACGCGTTCCTTTGGGATGTCGACGAAGGCCGCAACGCGGTCTGCGCCATGGAGATGCTCGCCTCGGGCAACTGGATCGTCCCCACCTTTAACGGCAACCTGCGCGTCGATAAGCCCGTGCTACTCTACTGGCTGCAAATGCTTGCCTACAAATGTTTCGGCATCAACGAATTGGCTGCACGTCTGCCCTCGGCGGTCGCCGCGCTCATCACCGTTTTGTGCGGCTATGAGCTGGGCCGATCGATGTTCTCGCGCACGACCGGCTTGCTCACGGGCATCATCGTCGCCACGACGCCGATGTTGTGCGCCGCGGGGCGTTTCGCCAATCCGGATGCGCTGCTCAATTGCTTCGCCGCCCTTGCGCTGACGATTTTCTGGATCGGCCTGAACGCGAGGCGCGGCGGCTGGTTCGTGTTGCTGGGAGGCGCCTGCGGGTTGGCGGCTCTCGCGAAGGGCCCCGTCGGTCTGGTCTTGCCGGGCGCGGTTGGCGCGTTGTTCCTCCTCTGGAATCGGCAATGGCACATCGCCTGGGACCGCCGTTGGGCGACCGCGTTGTTGACCTTCGCGCTCGTGGCGCTTCCCTGGTACCTCTGGGTCGGCGCGGAAACCAAGGGGGCGTTTTTGTCCGGGTTCTTCGTGAAGCACAACTTTGAGCGTGGCGTCTCGGTCATGGATGCTCATCCCGGTTTCCCCGGTTTTTATCTCGCGGTCTTGATTGTCGGCACCTCGCCGTGGTCGCTGTTCCTTGGTCTTTCTTGGTGGTTCGGCTTCTGGAGCGCAATCCGCACGCCAATCGGAACCGAATCGCACACGTCAGCGACGGGCTGCCAAAACCCGTCGCAAGCGTTTCCGGCTCGTCTGGCAAACCGGCTCTTGACAAGCGAGTCCATTGTGGACGATGGGCCGACAGCGTATCGACTGTTGTTCTCCTGGATCATCGTCTATGTCGTCTTCTTCAGCATCGCGGCGACGAAGCTCCCGAACTATGTACTCCCCGCGGTGCTCCCGTGTGTGATATTGATAGCGCGTTACCTGGAGCGCTGGCAGAGTCAAGCGCTGCACGTGCCCGACTGGATCGGTCGTGCCCAGGTCATCACCTTGATTGTCGGGGGCGCAACGTTGGCGATTGGATTAGCCGCGCTCGGCGGAGTTGGGGAATGGTCGGTCTTGCGCAACCGCTTCATCCCCGGCATGGAACGCTGGGCCTTCATGGGCTTGATCCCAATCTCACTCGGTGCGGCGGGCTGGTGGTTCATACGCTCAAAAAAACGCGTGGGTTTCACCGTCGCGTTGTCTCTTGGCACGCTGTTGATGTTTGCTTCGTTTCTGGCCTACGGTGTCGCGTTGTTCAATGGCGGCAAGGCGCCGCAATCCCTCGTGGAACAGGCGGGGGTGTATCGGCCGGAGGAGGATATTCGCGTCGGCTCATTGAAGACGAATCACCTGGCCAGCCTGAATTTCTACGTGAAACGCCAAGTACACGAGCTCGAAAACGAGCACGCGGCGGCGGAGTTTCTCGACGCGGACCTTCCCGTCTATCTCATATTGCCGAGCAACATCTGGCAGCGGCTGGCCGGCTCGCTTAATCGTCCGGTCCGCGTCGTCGGTCAGCACTATGATTTCTACCAGAATGCCGAGGTCGTCGTCGTCAGCAATCGGTGAGCGCGAAAACCGCCCGCGTCTCTTCACCTTTCGGTCTGCTTCGATACAAAGGACACTTGCCCCACACGCCCCCCAAAATGATCTCCGAGGTGACCCATGGGTCAGCGCCGTATTCGCCGTATGCAACGTCAAGTCGACATGAAGACCTCACGCCGTAAGAACGGCATCGTCAAGTCGAAGGAACGAGTCCGCCGTGATGCGCGCATGCGCATCATTCTCCAGCAAGGCAAACTCCCGTACATCCCGTCAGTCATGAGCTGGATGAGCGAGCAACTCGACAAACCGAGCACGCGCATTACCCAGGCGGATGTCGATGCCCTGTTGAAGACGTGATGCGATCGCCCAAGCGATCATCCCGCGTGCGCTTGGCAATAGCGCAGCCAGCGCGGGAACACCGGAATGGTCCGCATGATCTTCTGCCAGCCCCAGTTCTCGTACACCGCGGGCCGGTCGCAGAATGAGCACTTCGCCGCAGTTCCATCGGCAAGATATACGCATTCCCTCTCGCAGTGCTCGCGATGTTCCGCGATCTCCGCGGCCGTCACGCCGCGTCGATGCAGCTCCTCCTCCATCATCGTGATTGCCGCCGGTTCCATGCCCTTGCGATAGGCGGTGACGCGGTCGAGTAGATCACCCGTCTGGGCCGCCTGGATCTTCGTCAACACGATTTCTTCGTTCCACATCATGTGTCACTTTTCCAACCGTCGCTTGCGGTAATTTTGGGGAACCATTACAGCGCGATGCACGTCTCACTTTGGGGGCTGGCGCGTACGCGTCAAAACTATCATCATCGCCGCGGATTGCATTTGACACCCCCGCAGGCCACATTCTATGATGGTAGATAGGTATTTGTGCCGCCGGATTTGCACTTGCAACCAAATGGGAGTACCTCGGATGACCGCCAATCGCATCAATCGTTCGTGGGTGCTGTGGGGCGTCGCTGTTCTCGTGATCGCTGGCAGCGCCTTCAGTTTGACTCCTGGCAGCCCGGCGCAGGGGAAAAAGGACACGAAAACCAAGACCGATGGCAAGGACAAGAAAACGGACACCACGAAGAAGGAAGCCAAGCCGACGGCGCGCCCGGCGACCTTCCCGGCGCGCAAGGACTTCGTCGATCCCAGCCACGGGGGCACCGAGCACGTGGCCCTCATCGATACTCACATCCGCAAGGGCTGGAAAGACAATAATACCTATCCATCCGAACGCTGCACCGACTTTGAGTTCATTCGCCGCGCCTCGCTCGACATCATCGGCCGTATTCCGACGGTTGCCGAAATAAACACATTCTTGAAGCAGACTCCTGAAAAACGTCGGTCTTGGCTCATCAATGCGATGCTCGACGGCAAGGAGTACGATAACGGCGCCCAGTACGCCCAGAACTTCGCGAACATGTGGACCGTCAACCTGATGACGCGCTCCGGATCGAACAAGCACCATCAAGCGCAGATGAACGATTGGCTCTACAATCAGTTCAAAGGTGAGGACAAAAGCGCCCCCGACTGGTCCGTCACCGCCCGCGCGTTGATCTCCGCGGAAGGCGACACCAATCGCAACGGCGCCGTCAACTACCTGCTGCACAACCTCGGCGACGAGATCAAGCAAGAGCAAAACAAGAACGGCAAATGGGACATGGTCCCCGCCACCTCGCGCACCACCAAGCTCTTCCTCGGCATACGCACCCAGTGCGTCCAGTGCCACGACCACCCGTTCAACGGCGAATGGGGCCAACACCACTTCTGGGGCATCAACGCCTTCCTGCGCCAGTCGGATACCAACGGCCGGCCCAATCCCGTCGGCGCGAAAAAGAAGAAAGGCGTCGTCGGCGCACAGGAGTTTGCGCTCAAGGATCGCAAGGACTACAACGCCAACAACCTCATCCCCTTTGAACGCCGCAATACGCTCGTACTCTATACGAACCCGAAATTCCTCAACGGCAAAGAAATTCCGAAGGATCACAAAGGCACGCGGCGTGAAGCGTTGGCCGAGTTGATCGTCACCGATCCGTTCTTTGCCAAGGCGTTCGTCAACAAGACCTGGGCCCACTTCTTCGGCAAGAGCTTCACCAAGGACAATCCCGATGACTTCGGCGAGCACAACCCGGTATCGCATCCCGAGTTGTTCGAGAGCCTTGCGAAGGATTGGGCCACCAAGTACCAGCACAATTCGAAGGTCCTGATCCGCTGGATCTGCAACAGCGAGGCTTATGGCCTGAGCAGCAAGGCGAACGAGTGGAACGACAAGACCGACGATGAAACGTTGTTCGCGCGCATGCTACTCAAGCCGATGACGCCCGAATTGATGTTCGATTCCTTGATGACGGCCACCGACGCGGAATTTGCCAAGAATAAGGATGAACGGGCCGCCGCCAAGGAAGCGTGGCTCAACAAACTCGTGGTCAGCTTCGGCAACGACGAAGGGGAGGAAGGCAGCTTTTCGGGGACCGTGATTCAGGCGCTCATGCTGATGAACGGCCAGGACATCAACAACGCCATCAACGACGCGAAAGCCGGCACGGTGGCGAACGTCGTGCAGAAGCGTGGCGCTTCGTACAAGTCGCTGCCCCTGGCGATTGATGACATGTTCTTGGCCGTCTTGAGCCGACCTGCAACGGGCAAGGAAAAGACCAACATGCTCAAGGCCGAGATGTTCAGCTTCCGCCCAGGGTCCAAGACGCAGCCGACCACGCCCCAGTTCTGGACAAATTACTACCAGGACATCTTCTGGGCGCTGTTGAACAGCAACGAGTTCATCCTCAATCACTAACGGTAACCGTTTACCTCCCCTCTCCCCCTGTACTCAGGGGGAGAGGGGTTGGGGGTGAGGGGGAAGAACCGACAGTTGCACGACGCTCCAACCCCTCACCCCCGGCCCCTCTCCCCTGAGTACAGGGGAGAGGGGTGAACGGTTACCCTTAACGATTGCGTGACGCGCATCAATGCAACCGGCCCATGAGAGTTCATCTCGTGGGCCGGTTGCATTTTGATCGCGAGCGCTAAACGGAGCCTCAGGGCACCGCCACGTAGTTCGCGACCACGTACTGCATTTTCACCGAGCTTTCGGGCCGCCACATCGTCGGACCATACACCGAGACGGTTCGACCGACATAGGCCTGCAACGACTTGCCAGGACTGGTCGTCACGTAATTGAGAATGTGTCCATGCGCATCCTCGATCGCGTAGATCGGCTGTCCGTCCTCGCGCTTCATTTGCAGATCGCGCAGCCGGCCGTAGGGGCTCCAGGTATCCGCTTTCAATAAGGCGAGGCCGGGAATCGTCGGCACATTGCCCGGCGAGAGTGCGGTTCGTGACTCGTCTTTCGGTTGCGACGTCGTCGCGTAGGGGCCCTGTGACAATGCTGCGAGCCGATTCCTCGCGAAGGCTTTCTGATTCTCGTCGGCGCCGTTGTTGATGACGTGTTGATAAAGCTGCCGGGCGCGATTGATGTCGTTGTCCTTAAAGGCTTTCTCCGCCTCGGCGAGGAAGTTGTTGCCGACGTAGCCGTTGGGCGTCAGCGTCCAGCTAGGCGTGGTGGTGACGGTGGTCACGGTCTGCGCCGGGCGCACGGATTCGGCCGGGAGGAAACGCGTTTCGCTCGGATGCGGCTGGATCGGCAGCCAGACCTCGCCGTTGATCGTGAGCGGACGATCGACGATCACGAGCACGGTCCCTGCCGTCAACTTCATGCTCTCGCGATTCGGCTCTTGATTGACGAGCGTGCTGCCTGGCAGGATCGGCACCGGCTTGGCGGGATCGCAATCGACGTAGGCGTAACGCGAGTCCACTTGCTTGACGTATTTCCCGCTGATCCAGCTGAACGAGCCAGTCGGCGGCTTGATTTCGACCCAGCCCGGCGCCTCTTTCGATTCACGCAGGACGAGCACTTTGTCGTTGCGGAAGAGTTTTGTGGTCGGATAGAAATTCTTGCTGGGGCCGCTGCGAACCTCCACCTCGTTCTGTAGGATGACCGCTTCCGCGGGATAAGTTTGCGCAAATACTGGCGCCGCCATGGTGAGGCTCGCGACGGCGGTAAGGACAAGATGCTTATGCATGGTTCGTAATCCTCCTCAAAATGCTGGACAATAGCGCGTGCTTATAACGCAATCGGCAGGCAAATCAAGGGCACATGAACGAAACTCGGTGGGTGGTTGGGCAAGATGGACAGACATGTCTTTGTTTGGGGCTCGGATGGCAGGGAGAACCGCTAATCGTTTTCCGCGGGCGCTAAACGAGAGCGGATCAAGCTCGTACATTGATGTTAATCCGCAATAGGGAGCCCCAACCATGCCTGATTTCACCTATCAGCAAATCGCCAAGATGATCGATCACTCGCTTTTGCAGCAACAGCTTACCGACGCCGAGCTGAACGCGGGATGTCTGCTGGCGCGTGAGTACGACGTGGCATCGGTGTGCATCAAGCCGTACGCTGTTCCGACGGCGCGTGACATTCTGGCAGGATCGAGCGTCGCGGTCAGCACGACGATCGGCTTTCCGCACGGCGGGCACACGACCATGGTCAAGGTGTACGAAGCGACGCAGGCGATGCTCGCGGGGGCGGTCGAGTTGGACATGGTCGTCAACATCGGCAAAGTCTTGAGCAAGGACTGGGATTATGTGCGCGAAGACATCCGTGCCGTCGTCGAGATTGCCCATAATCAGCACGCGCTAGTCAAGGTCATCTTTGAAAACTGCTTCCTGCAGGACGAGCACAAGGAGATGCTGTGCAAGATCTGCGGCGAGGTCGGCGCCGACTTCGTCAAGACCTCCACGGGCTACGGCTCGACGGGCGCGACCGACGACGACCTGAAATTAATGCGCCGCTGTTCCCCGCCGCATGTGAAAGTCAAGGCAGCGGGCGGTGTGCGCAATTTCGAGCGATTATTGGCCGTGCGTGCCATCGGTGTTGCGCGCGTCGGCGCCACGGCGTCGAAGGCGATGCTGGATGAATGCAAGGCGTACCTGAAAAAACAAACTTGAGCCGCTAGCGGCCCGAATTGGGGGGACTATGTTGTCGCGATTACTCATCGGCCTTTGGTTTTGTCTGTTCACGATCACCGCCCGCGCCGATGAACACTGGCCAGGCTGGCGTGGCCCCACTGGCATGGGACTCAGCGATGAGAAAAACCTCCCCCTCACCTGGGGAGGCAAAACGCAGGACAATATCCTCTGGAAAGCGCCGCTCGTACCGTCCGACAAGGTTAAACGCGATCAAAATCAGTCGAGCCCGATCGTTTGGGGTGAACGCGTCTTCGTCACCGTCTCCTATTGGCCGGAAGGGACCACCGACAAGAACTTTCCTGAACATCACGTCCTTTGCTTTAACGCCAAGGACGGCAAGAAACTCTGGGACACGATCATTCCGCCCGGTCCGTGGAAGCTGACCGACCTGCGCGGCGGCTACACGGCGCCGACGCCCGCCACCGATGGGAACCACGTCTTTGCCATCTTCGGCTCCTCGGTCGTCGCCGCAGTGGACATGAACGGCAAGATCGCGTGGCGCAAGGAAATCAAGCCGCACGACTTCGATGTGGCCTGGGGCGCGAGTCCCGTCCTCTATCCCGCGGGCAAGGCGTCGCGGGTTGTCATTGTTGTTTGTGATCAGCTCAAGAACAAAAAATCTTCGCGAATCTATGGATTCAGCAAGGACACCGGCGAAGTCGTCTGGGAAAGGCAGCGCCCCACCGCCGACTGGGCCCACAGCACGCCGCTCTTGGCCAACGTCAAAGGCATCATGCAACTCTTGACGGCCACATACAACGGCCCGGAGGGCATCGACCCGGAGAGCGGCGAGGTTCTCTGGTCTTACCGCCAGGGAGGCCAGGTCGGCGACACCGTGACGCCGATCTATCGCGATGGCCAACTCTACGTCGATTCGGGCCGGGGCAGCATGGGCATCGCCGTCGATGCGACCGGCTCCGGCGACGTCTCGAAAACGCACCTGAAGTGGAAGGTTGCGAACGTCCCCTCCGGTTTCTCGTCGCCGATCCTGGTGGGCGACTATCTCTATCGCCTGCACGACCCGGGCGTTCTCACGTGTTGGAAGTGGTCCACCGGCGAAGAGGTGTATAAGGAACGTCTCGACGGCATCGATTCCGCGCTCAGCCCCTTCGCGACGCCCGATGGCCGAATCTACTGCGTTGGCGCCGGCAAGAGCTACGTCCTGAAAGTTGGTCCGAAGCTGGAGGTGCTGGGCAAGAGTGACCTCGGCGATTCGAGTCGCGCGTCACCGGCGGTCGCGGCGGGGCGGATTTATTTGAAGGGGGGGCGGTTCTTGTATTGCATTGGAGCCCAATGAGCCTTCTGTTCGTTCCGTGATCATTTGTGTGGTCGATTGATGCGGAACAACTGCCCATGAAGATCAGGAATGCCTTCAATAGTCTCATGAATCCGGACGGCTTGCGCTGGATAATCGGGATCGTACGTGCAAACGATGATTCCCGCGTGTTGTGTATTCTGCCTGTGCAGGCGAATGAAGTCTTTGCGATTGATCGTCAGAACTGCGCGATCCTCGCTGATAGCGAGCCTCAGGACTTCATCGTCAGGCGTCCCTTCGTCGGCGCGTCCGCGTTCTTGAATGCTGACGACATCGTGTCCGAGGCGCCGAAGTTGCTCGACGACGGGAAAGGGAAAGTTCTCGTTGGAATAGAGGCGGGCCACCGCTAATCCTCTTCGTTTTCGCGGATCTGTTTTTCGATCTCATCGCGATGACTGTCCGTGTAGGTCCATGCTTGCACGAGATCGACCGCGCGAAGGGTCGGATAGCTGCGCAGAATCTCGCATTCCGAGACGCCGAGTTGACGAATGCGTTCGAGAGTCCAAACCGGGATGCGCGTACGAATGATACGCGCCACGCCGCCGCAAACGCCCGGAGTCTGCACGATGTTGGTCAACCACGGTAATCCGTTTCCCGGCGGCGAGAGAAATTTTTCCGCGAGCTTTGCAAGCACTTCGTCACGCTCGATGGGATCGAGTTTGTCGATTTGATCAAGCATTTCGGCCACGTGCGACATCGCAATTCCTCGCCTTGGTTCGATCCATCCTATCACAACCCCGGCCTATGTCATCTCCAGCAACTTCAATCTTACCGCGTTCAGCGCCATCTTCGCGGTACGGCTCTGCACTTCAACACGCGTGCCGGCCCAGCTGAACGGCATCGACGTCACGCCGCCATTCCAGGCCAGGCCGACGTACACGTGACCGACGGGCTTCTCGGGTGTCCCTCCGCTGGGCCCCGCGATGCCGGTCGTGCTGACGGCGAGATCCGTCTTCAATCGTTCACGGCAACCGACGGCCATCGCCTCCGCTACAGGGGCGCTGACCGCGCCGTGGATGTCGAGCAATTCTTGCGGCACGCCGAGCAGTTCGTGTTTGATGCGGTTGTCGTACGCCACGATGCCGCCGCGCAGCCAGGCGCTTGCGCCGGGGACCTGTGCCAGACGATGCGCGACGAGGCCGGCGGTGATGCTCTCGGCGGTCGCCAGCGTCTTGCGTTTGTCGTCGAGCAGGCGCAACACCGCGTGTTGAAGCTCCTCGTCGTCCACGCCAAAAACGAATTTGCCCAAGCGCTCGCGGATCGTAGTTTCCACCGGCGCGATCTGCGCCTGCGCCTCCAGCAGCGACGGCGCACGGGCGAAAATGCGCAGCGAGATCGTCGCGTCGCTGGCGGTGATGCCGACTTCGGGGACGAAGCCGCGCCGCGTCAGGTCGAAGAGCTTCTCCTCGATGTGTGATTCGCCGCTGCCGAAGGTGTTGATCTTGCGCTGCATCTGCACGCCGCCGCCGAGACCGAGCTTCAAGAGGCGCGGTTTCACTTGCTCGTTGTACATGGCGAACATCTCGGACGGGACGCCGGGCATCGCGAAAACGATTGCCGCTTGCGGTTTGGCAGAACCTCCTGCCAAGCCGCAAGCGGCAGGAATCGCGATGCAAAACCCCGGTGCTGTCCCGAATGGATTCGGGATCACTTCGGCCCCCGCGGGGAGGTACGCCTGGACGCGGTTGCGGTCGGGCATCGGGCGTTTGCGTTTCGCGAAGAGCTGTTGGATGTGCTCGAAAGACGGCTCGTCGAAAACGAGCTCGACGCCGGCGACCTTGGCGACAACTTCGCGCGTCAGGTCGTCGAGCGTTGGGCCCAACCCGCCCGTGGCGAGCACAAGCTGGGCGCGCTGCGTGGCGACGCGGAAGGCGGCGATGTTGTCGTCGAGATCGTCGGCAATCGTCGTATGCCACTGGACGGGAATACCGATCTCCGCCAGGCGCAGGCTGAGCCATTGACTGTTGGTGTCGAGATTTTGGCCCGTGGTGAGTTCGGTGCCGATGGAAAGGATTTCGCACTTCATAAAAGGATGAAGGATGAAGGATGAAGGATGAAAGAACGCCAACTGCATTCTATTCATCCTTCATCCTTCATCCTTCATCCTTTTTCAGCGCGGAGCGAGCACGATGTCGAACACGCCCGTCTTGTACGTCCCCGTCGGGATGCGAACCTCGCGCAGGTCGATGATCAGCGATGGGCGGATGAACTGGTCCTCGCGCTGGTGCATGTCGCCGCGGAAGTAGAGCTGCGTGACGAGTGGGCGATAGTCGGCGTGGCGCACCCAGTAATGGATGTGGGCCGGACGCCAGGCACGCGGGCCTATTTGATAGGGGCCGGGGTGGATCGTCTCGTATTCGTAGTAGCCGTTCTCGTCGGTCATGATGCGCGCGCGGTTGACGAACAGATTGGCGGCCGGCGGTTGGTCGTCGTTGTCGTAACGGCCTTGGGCGTTGGCTTGCCAGATGTCGATGATCGTGTTCGCCAGGGCGCGGCGTGTGTTCTGGCCCCACACGCGCCCCTTGATGACCATCACCGTCCCCGGTTCGAGCGGCGGCGTGATCTTCGCGCGGAAAGGAACGTTCGGGCGATGATACGGCCCAAGGATGTTGACTTCAGTGAGCCGAGCGTTGGCGGCAGGTTGCTGGGCCGCGGGAATCGCCAACTCGCGGAGGCGCGTGGCGGTGAGCTCGGTGGGTGCCGGTTGCGGCGGCGTCTGGGTGACAAAATTACCGTAAGAGCCGAGGTCGCCCGAAGTTTCAGTTGCAATCGCCAGGCTCGGCAAGAGTAAGCCGCCAGCGGTGATGCCAAGACCGGCGTCGAGGAAGCGGCGTCGTGAGAGGTCGGGCATGGGGGGGCCTTTCGTGTGACGGGCGATGCGAGTCCCTTCGTTTCGTGGCGCCAAGATCGGAACCTTGTCACCACGGGATATCAATACCCCAAATCGTGCAGGCGACGCAAGATCGCTCCGTATTGCGGGGCCCGGTCGCGCCAGATACCGCGGAAGTGGTGGATCGGATTGAACCAGTTGACGAGCATGACGTGATCGCCTTCCCAAACGTCGCAAATCTCGCCGTACTGGGCGGACGCGATCGAGACGATGCCGTCGTTGTCCCCTTCGTGCCGGGCGACGATGCTGAACGGCAACAACCATTCGGGATGAAGGATATTGCCGTCGTGCTTGCCGGACACGGAAAAATACCTGACCGTGGGCACATCGACGGCCTTCTCGTTGAACGCTTTGCAGTTTGGCCGGGTGAGATCGTAGAAAGCCTGGTAGGGCATGCCGAGCGTGTCCAGGCAAGGCTTGAGCAGGCGTTCGAAGCGTTCGACGCCCCAGTCGGCGAAGCTGGTCCCCTTGTGCGGCGTGCCGAGCGTGGTGAGGGTCAGCACCTTTGGGCCCATGTCGAGGCATGAAGTCATGTAGCGTGCGTCGAGGCCCCCCATCGAGTGGGCGATGATGTGGACCGGCTCGGTCGGCGAGTGCGCGACGATGAAGTCCTTGAGTTGTTTGGCCCGGTCCGCGATACCGCCGGTCGGCGAGAGGGTCGGGATCAAGACGCGATTACCCGCCGCGGTGATGATGGGCGGGATGCCGCGAAAGTAATCCAACAGTGTGACGCCGGCGACCTGGACTTTGTTGAAGCCCATGAGGCCGTGCACGAGGACGATCGGGGCGCGCAGCTTGGGAATAATCATGATATTTATCGTAATCGGAATCCACGCTCCATGCAAGCCGCTTGTCATTTTGCGTTTACGGTGCAGCGTCGAGCCTCTCGGCGCTGCACTGCGAACGCTCAACAAACGCGGGCAAATGATGCTTGTCGATTCCGCGCCATCTCGGAGAATAACCCTCATTGCGAACGACTTCCATTGCCCGAGGAACTCCCCATGCCACTCACGAAAGCGGATGCAGGAAAAACACGTATCGGCTGGATCGGCACCGGCGTCATGGGACGCTGGATGTGCGGCCATGCCATGAGCAAGGGCTTCAAGGCGACCATCTACAATCGCTCGAAAGACAAGCCCGACGTCAAGGCTCTGCTCGATCAAGGCGCAAAGTGGGCCGACACGCCCAGGGCCGTCGCCGAGCAGAGCGACGTCGTCTTCGCCATCGTCGGCTTCCCGAAAGACGTGCGCGAGGTATTCCTCGGCTCACAGGGCGCCCTCGCCGGCTCCAAGGGCGGGACCATCCTCGTTGATATGACAACGAGCGAGCCGACTCTCGCTCGCGAAATCTATGACGCCGCCAAGGTCAAGGGCGTCTACAGCCTCGACGCTCCCGTCTCCGGCGGCGACGTCGGCGCCAAGAACGCGGCCCTCTCCATCATGATCGGGGGGGACAAGGATGTCGTCGATGCTGTCAGCCCCATTTTCGAGTGCATGGGCAAGACCATCATCCATCAGGGGGCAGCTGGTTCGGGGCAACACACCAAGATGGTCAATCAAATCCTGATCGCGTCGAACATGGTCGCCGTTTGCGAGGGCCTGCTTTACGGCTACAAGGCGGGTCTCGATCTCGAAACCGTCTTCAAGTCGGTCTCCGTCGGCGCCGCGGGCAGCAAGGCGCTGGAAGTGCTTGGCCCGCGCATCATGGCTCGGAATTTCGAGCCCGGTTTTTACGTCGAACACTTCATCAAGGACATGGGCATCGCGCTCGACGAATCGAAAAAGATGGGCATTGCCATGCCGGGCCTGGCGCTCGCGCATCAACTCTACATCGCCTTGCAAGCGCAAGGTTATGGCCGCAAGGGAACGCAGGCGTTGATGCTCGCCCTCGAGCACGTCTCAAATGTGAAACGCTAAACGGGCTACGGATTCGCGGCGGGCTTCATGCGCTTGGCGTGGAAATGCCGGTTGAACGTTTCCGGATCGAATGGATCGGCCACGGCGTCGGGGAGCTGAGCCTGCGTCTGTGTCACGGTAGCGGGGAGCGGCCGCGGCGCGGCGGCTGGCTCCTTGGCCTGCGAGGCGATTTCCAGCGTTGGCTGCTCGGTGAGCGGCGGCGCGGGGTCGGGTCCTTCCTGAATCGGCGGCGCCGACACGGGCTTCAATTCTCGAGATTGCGGTTTCAGCGGTGGATTCCGGATTGTGAGTTCGGGTTGCATTTCCGGTTTCGCGACCGTCATGGCTTTCTTGTTGACGGCCCGGTAGTCCTTGAGCTGCGGATTCGTGGCGATCGTTTGCTCGATCCAGTGATGAATCGTCTGCAAAGCCTTGGCGTCGCGGCCTGGGATGGGCGCGGCCTGTTCGCCTCCGTGCCGCGTGATTGCGCGAACTAACAGCGGGCTGATTCGGGGATGATCGAGGTCGATCTGTTCGAGCACCGCGGCAAGGTTGCGCTGCGTCGCAGCCTTCGATCCCGCCTCCGCGACGCGCTCCAGCGTGAACTTCCCGACGTAGCCATTCGCGTGGCACGACGCGCAGGTGTTCATCAAAATGGGCTGTACGTACGTCGTGAACTTGATCAACGTGTCCGAGGTTACATCCACCGTCGGCGTCGGCTCAAACGTCTTCCGTGGCGAGGACGCCGGCGCTGTTCGCTTTGGTTCGGGCGGCAGGTTCTTGGCGCGTTCGAGCATCATCACCAGTTGTTTAGCATCGCCGTGATCTGGCTGAAGCGCCAGCGCTTTGCGGGCCTGCTCCAGTGCCTTGTCGGTGAGCCGATACAGCTGGCACCAGCGTGCCAGCTTGACGCGATCGCCGGCGTCGTTGGGCTTGATCAATGTCTGCACGAAAAGGAATGCGTCGTCCCAGTCGGCGCACAACCTGGCCGATTTCTCGGCGGCGACCCAGACTTCTCCAGTGCCGCTGCGGACGCGCATTTGGGCGCCGAGGCGCTCGATCTCCCCTTCCATCGCGTGGCCGTTCTTCAGGAGCAATACGGTCCCCTTGGCGCGCTCCGGCACAAAGTCCTGGGCACGCAGCAGGAGCACCATGCCGACAAAGAATGCCGTCCCGATCAGGAATCGCAAGAGAATCTTCATGATGGAAGGAGCGTATAGATGAAGAGTCTGGATCGGTCAAGCCCAAGTGCCTTCGTTAAACGTTCGCGAGGCGCCTAGCGAACGCTAAACAAATACGGCCGATTCAATCCGGCTCCAGCTCGATTTCCTGCGACGGAACATGATCGCTGCGAACCAGATACACGCCGATCAGGACGATCGCGATGCCGATGAGCAAGGCCACGCTCACGTGCGTCTCGTTCATGACCCAGCCGATGAAGACGGCGATGATCGGATTGACGTAAGCGTAGGTGCCAACCTTGGCGGCAGAGACGTGGCCCAGCAGCCAGTTGAAGGCGACGAAGCCGGTGAGAGAGCCGACCACGAGCAGATAAGCGAATGCCATGATCGAGCGGTCGTCGATCTTCGCGATCAATATGGGCCATTCCCCGAGCGCGGTGCCGAGCGCAGTCTGAAAGATGCCGCCCAGGATCATCTGATAGCCCGCCGAGGTGAGATGCGAAAGCTGGACAGCCAGGTGGCGCGAGAGCAGCGAACCGATCGCCCACGAGGCGGCGGAACCGAGTACGAAGAGGAAATGGTAATCCTTGACGAAGTCGAATCCGCCCTGAAGCTGCGGCATCATGGTGACGACGATGCCGGCGAACCCGACGACGAGACCCAACCAGCCGCGCAGGCTCAAACGTTCACCGCCTGGCCAGGCCATGCCGAATAGGCCGATCCACAGAGGCGTCGTCGCGATCAGGATGGCCGCCACGCCGCTCGCCACTTCACGCTGGCCGAGGTTGATGAGCCAGTTGCCCAGGAGAAAGTAAAACGCGGCGATGGGGACCAGGCGCAAGCACTCCTCGGCGCCGATGCGCACGGACTGGCCGCGGCACGCCTGACAAAGCAAGAGAATTGCCCCCGCCAGCAAAAGGCGCGTGCCGCCGAACAGCGCCGGCGGCATCTTCGCGTTCTGCATGGCGTAGCCGGTCACGTAATAGGTCGTGCCCCAGGAAAGATAGATCAGCAGAAATGCCGTCGCCACGCCCAAAGGTGACGGCGGCTCCAGGTGCGGGGGGTCGTTGGCAGCTTCGGTCATAGATGCATATTATACGCCGCTTCGCGTTTAGCGCTCGCAGTCATTCGCCGCGGCTCACTGCCTCACGACTTTTGCAGGCGAGCGCTAATGAAACGGCAATTCTTGAGGAGCCTCTTGACGTTCCTGTTCACGGCGATTACCTTGCACGCGTTAGCTTAAACTATCGTAACCGTTCACCTCCCCTCTCCCCCTGTACTCAGGGGGAGAGGGGTCGGGGTGAGGGGGAAGAACAGACAGTTGCACGACGCTCCAACCCCTCACCCCCCAGCCCCTCTCCCCTGAGTACAGGGGAGAGGGGTGAACGGCTACCAACTATCTTCTTCCGAGATGGAGCCGCGTGTGGATTTCCTACTTGAAAACTGGTGGGTCGGGCTGCTCGGCGCCGTGATCCTCCTCGCCGTGCTGGCGTCGATCTTTCGCCACGCGTTCCTGGTGCGGCTGCCGATCTGGATCCTGACGCACACGATCTACCGTGCCCGCGCTCATGGCGTGCAGAATGTTCCGGAAACGGGACCAGCCTTGCTTGTGTCGAATCACGTCAGCTACCTCGACGCCTTCTTGATTCTCGCTGTCGCGAAACGCCCGGTGCGCTTCCTTATTTGGGCGCCGTTCCTCGGCATACCGGGACTACGCGTCATTCTGCGGCTTATGAACGTCATCCCGATCCAGGGAACGGCTGGGCCGCGCGCCATTATTCAGGCGCTACGGGCCGCGAGCGAAGCGCTGACGAACGGAGAGGTCGTGTGTATCTTCGCGGAGGGAGGCATCACGCGGACCGGGTTCATCCTGCCCTTTCAGCGCGGCTTCGAGCAGATCGTCAAGAAACAGCCCGCGCCGATCATTCCGATCTGCATCGACCACGTCTGGGGGAGCATCTTCAGCTTCCAGGGAGGCAAGTTCTTCTGGAAGCTGCCGCAGCGGATTCCCTACCTCGTGTACGTGAACGTCGGCCAGCCGCTGCCGCCGACTGCGGACGTCTTCACCGTCCGGCAGGCGATCCAGCGGCTCTCCGCGGAATCAGCCGTCCGACGCAACAAGGTGCGCAAACCGGTGCACCGGACATTCGTGCGCATGGCGGTCGCGCATCCTTTGCGCTCCTGCATCCTCGACGCCAACGCCGCCAAGCCCGAACTCAAGTACGGCGAGGTGCTCGTCGGCGTCAAGGTGCTGCTCAAGCGTCTGAAGCCGTTGCTCGGCGATGACGCCATGGTCGGCGTCTGGCTGCCTCCCGGCGCCGGCTCGGCCATGGCGAACATCATTCTCGCCTGCCTCGGCAAAACGTCGGTCAATCTCAACTACACCTCGGCGCCGAACCTCGTCCAGTCGGCGATCAAGCAGTGCAACATCAAGAAGGTCCTTTCCTCGAAACTGTTCACGCACAAGGTCCCGCTCGATCCGGGGCCTGGCGTCGAATTCATTAACCTCGAAGACTTCCGCAAGGACATCACCACGACCGAACGCGTCCTCGCGCTGCTGGGTATCTGGCTCATCCCCGGCTGGATCCACGAATACTGGCTGATGGGCCTCGGCGGACACAAGATTGATGACCTCTGCACGATCATCTTCTCCAGCGGCTCGACGGGCGATCCCAAGGGCGTCATGCTCACGCACGGCAACGTCGCCGCCAATGCGGAATCGACCATTCAAGCGATCGATCCCCAGCATACCGATCGGCTGCTGGGCATCTTGCCGTTCTTTCACAGCTTCGGCTACACGGTGACGCTGTGGGTCCCGCTGCAAGTCGGCGCTTCGATGGTGTATCATGCCAATCCGCTGCAACAGCGCGAGGTCGGCGAACTGTGCAAGAAGAACCAGTGTACAATCTTCCTGGCGACGCCGACGTTCCTGCGCGGCTACTTGCGCCGCTGTGAGCCGGACGATTTCAAATCGCTGCGGATTCTCGTGTGTGGCGCGGAGAAAATGCCGCCGACGCTGGCGCAGGAGTTCAAGCAGAAATTCAGCGTCGAGCCGATGGAGGGCTACGGTTGCACGGAGCTCTCGCCGGTCGCCTGCGTCAACGTGCCGAACTTCGAGGAAGGCAACGTCAGGCAAACCGGCAACAAGCCCGGCACAATCGGGCAGCCGATCCCCGGCGTCGCGGCCCGCATCGTCGATCGCGTGTCGATGCAGGATCTCCCGCAGGGTAAGGAGGGGCTTCTGCTCATGTCTGGCGCCAACGTCATGAAAGGCTACCTGGGCCGCGACGATCTGACGCAGAAAAAAGTCGTCGCTGGCGGCTGGTACATCACGGGCGATCTGGCGTTCATCGACGAGGACGGCTTCATCACAATCACCGGCCGCGAGGAACGCTTCGCGAAAATCGGCGGCGAGATGGTGCCTCTGGAGAAAGTCGAGGACGAGATCCATCTGATCATGAAGACGAACGACAAAATCTGTGCCGTCACCGCGATCACCGACGCGAAGAAGGGAGAGCGCATCATCGTCCTGCACCTGGCCATGACGGAGACGAACCCGAAGGACGTGTGGAAACAACTCAACGAACGCGGGTTGCCGAACATCTACGTGCCGAGCCAGCGTGATTTCTTTCAGGTGGCGGAGCTGCCGATTTTGGGTTCGGGCAAGCTCGATCTGAAAAAGTGCAAGCAAATGGCGCAAGAGGTCGCGGGGGCGGGCGAATAATCACACCTATCTTCGTTTTGCGCTCGCGTGGCGTCATGCAAGCGCTAAACGAATACATCATTATCATGTCCCTCGAACATTGCCGCGTCGTTCTGATCGAGACGCATTATCCCGGTAACCTCGGCGCCACGGCGCGCGTCATGCGCAACTTCGGGTTGCGCGATCTTGTCTTGGTTTCGCCCATCGCCGATCGCAATGAGCGCAACGCCCGGCAGATGTCCACGCATGGCGAGTCGATCCTCACCAACGCGCGCATCGTCACGAACTTGAGCGAGGCGATCAACGATTGCGTGCTCGTCGTCGGCACTTCAGGCAAGAGCGGCGGGCTGTATCGGCAACAAAACATGGGCACGCCGCCCGAAATCATGCCGCGCGTGGTCGAGACGCTCGCGCAGGATCTGCCGGCGGCGATCCTGTTTGGGCCGGAGCCGAATGGGCTGTCGAACGAGATCGTTACGCGCTGCCATTATTTGATTCGCATTCCGACGGCGGACGAGTATGCGTCGCTCAATCTGGCGCAGGCGGTGGCGGTTTGCCTGTATGAACTGCATACGGCCATGTTAGCCGGACGCGCAAGCGACGGATTGGCTGCAGAGGATCCGTCGCTTGCGCGTCCGGCTAACAGCGAAGCTCAGGAACACATGTTCGGCCAACTCCAGGCAGCGCTCGTCGAGATTCATTTCGTCTACGGCGACAAGGCGGAGCCGCTCATGCACGCGATTCGCCATCTGCTCGGCAAGGCTCGGCTCACCGAGATGGAGGTGAAGGTGCTTCTTGGGCTCGCTCGGCAAATTCACTGGTATGTCGAGAATCATCGGAAAACAATCGACGATGGGTGATGGCATCGGGTAGACTGGGCGTTGCACATTGGATCCAGCGATTGCGCGGGGACGCGCGAACGCTAAATGAAGATACGGGGGGATGTCATGCGAACGATGATCGCGTCGGTTTTACTATTCATGATCGCCACCTGGGTCACGGCCCAGGACAAGGGCGTGGTTGCCGAGTTGCAACAGCTCGACACCACTGTCTTCAAGAAGGACTCGTCCGAATCCAAGCTCCGTTTCGAGAGCTTGAAGAAACTGCGCGAGACCGTCAACAAACGCGATGTCGATGCATGGCGCGCCGTCAAGACCAAGGCCGACTGGGAGACACTGCGCGACGAACGCATCGCCAAGCTGCGTGCGTCGATGGGCAACTTCCCCGACGCGCCCAAGGAAGTCAAGGTCGTCACCACCAAGAAAATACCAGGCGACGGCTGCACCATCGAGTGCATCCTTTACGAAAGCCGGCCGAACTTCTTTGTGACCGCAAATCTCTATGTGCCGGACAACACATCGAAACCGATGCCGGGCTTCATCGTCATCCATAGCCATCACAACCCGAAGACGCAGGGCGAGTTGCAAGACATGGGCATGATCTGGGCGCGGCAGGGCTGCCTCGTCCTGATCCCGGACATGCTCGGCCACGGCGAACGTCGGCAGCATCCTTTCGTCGATGCCAAAAGCTACCCGGAAAAATTCGCGGTCAGCAGGCAGGACTATCACTTCCGCTACAACGTCAATTTGCAATTGAGCCTCGTCGGCGAGAGCTTGATGGGCTTCATGGTTTGGGACCTGATGCGCGGCGTCGATGTCCTTTATCAACGGCCCAACATCGATAAGAGCAAGATCATGGTGTTCGGCTCCGTCGCCGGCGGCGGCGACCCCTGCGCGGTGTTCGCGGCCCTCGACAAGCGCGTGACTGCCGCAGCGCCGTTCAATTTCGGCGGCCCACAGCCGGAGACGAAGTTGCCGCTGCCCGAGGACGCCGATCTGGCCTTCAACTATATGGGGGGCGGCGGCTGGGAATCGACACGCGGCCTGAAACTCGGCGCCCGCGACGGCTTCCACGCCTGGGTCATCGTCGGCTCGCTCGCCCCGCGCGGCCTGATTTACAGCCACGAGTTCGCCTGGGACGACAAGCGCGATCCGGTCTGGACGCGTTTCAACAAGATCTGGGGCGATTTCTACGGCGCCGCCGACAAGCTCGGCTCCGCCAAGGGGAGCGGGTCCGTCAAGGGCACGCCGTCGGAATCGACCCACTGCAACAACATTGGCGCCATCCATCGCAAGCCGATGTATCCGACCTTGAACAGGTGGTTCGGCCTGCCCATTCCCGAAGAGAACAAGAAACGCTTCGATTCCAGCGAACTGCGCTGCTGGACCGATGACGCGAAAAAGGCGTTGAAATCGAGAATGGTGCACGATCTGGCGCATGACATCATCAAGACGTCGAAAGACGTTGCCGTCCTTGACCAGAGGTTGCCTGAAGCACTTGGGCTCCCCAATGTTGGCGAAAAGGTTAATGTCGAGGTCGTGGAGAAGCGCAAGGAAAATGGCTTCCAGCTTGATAAGCTCATCGTGCGCGGCGACGTCAGTGTGGTGCCGATGGTCATACTTCGGCCCATCGGAGTCAAGGCCTCCCAGGTGGTGATCGGCCTGGCCCAGGAGGGCAAAGCGGGCTTTCTCAAGCATCGCGCCGAAACCATCGCCGAGCTGCTGAAGAAGGGCGTCGCCGTTTGCCTGCCCGATCTGTGCGGCACAGGCGAGACCGCAAGCGATGGACGGGGCCGCACGAGCGGCGCGACCTCCTATTCGGCGACCTTGCTGCTGCACGGCCAAACCGTGCCGGGCGTCCAGTTGAAGGAACTGATCGCCGTCATCGATGCGCTGCGGCTGCCAAGAATGGATTACGCTTACAAAGAGATCGCGCTGTGGGGCGATTCGTTTACGGAGCCGAACGATCCCAAGATGAACCTCGTCGCCCCCTATGACAACAACGTGAAGCTCCCAAGGCAATCCGAGCCGATGGGCGGCCTGCTCGCGCTCTTGGGCGGCATTTATGTGGAAAATGTCAAGGCGATCTACGTGCGCGGCGGCCTGGTCAGTTTTACGTCAATGCTCGACAGTCCGTTTTGCTACTTTCCGCACGATGCGGTTATCCCCGGCGTGCTACGGATTACGGACCTCGACACGCTCGCGGCGGCAAATGCCAAAAGCGGCCTGCGCATGGAAGCGCTGGTAGATGGGCTCAATCGCCGCGTCGATCAGAAGACGCTGGTGAATGCCTACAAAGGGGCAATGTTTACGCGGCCGGCCCATGACCTGATGGTGTTGCGCGCGGAGGCAAGCACGCCGGGCGAGGTGGCGGCGTGGCTGGTTGCGAAATTCAAAAAATGAGCTCGCAAACGCCAATTGCGGTGAAGCCTTCGCGCGGCGTCGCGCGATCGCTAAACGGTAAATGGCTATTCCGGAAAAACCATGCTCTGTCCGCTCTGTCACGGCCGTCGGCTGTTTCTGCTGCATGGCAGTTTGGTGCCCTGTCCGGAATGCGAAGGGCACGGCGAGATTCATTGCTGTGACGGTTTGCAAGAGCAGTCTGGCTCGCCAAGCGAATCGGGAACTGATAATCTAACCGAGACGACCAAAGAGAATGATTTTGACAGGTCGGCTCCAAAGGGTTCATGATAAGTAAGGGATTGTGGCGACATAGGTTCCCGTCTTGTTTGCCGCTGGCGGGTCGGCTGCGCAAGGCGCGAAGTGATCGCTAAACTGCAAACGGCGACGCGGTTGCATGTCGCCAGCCCAGGAACTATTCCCATGCGCAATTTTGCGATCGGCAAGCTTCGGTCCTCGATCTTGTCCTTCATGTTGGCTGTTTTCATTTTTGGGTTCGTGAGCAGCCTGTCGCTGTTGACGCCCGACGCGTGCTATGCGCAAGACGACAACAACAACAAGAAGGAGGAGCAGGACAAGCCTCCCGAAGGCCCGGCGAAAGCCTCGCAGATCGGCTTCGTCGAGAAGATCATCCACTTCTTCGTCTCCGTCGGGCCATACTACGGGCTGCTCTTCATCCTGATTTCTGTCGGCATGGTGGCGCTCTTCATCATCGAGCTGATTGATCTGCGCTTGGGTGAGGCGGTTCCGCCTGCATTCGTCGAAGAATTCACCGACATGGTCAATAAACGCCAATTCAAGCAAGCGTACGATCTGTGCCGTAATGAGACGAGCTTCATTGCACGGGTCATGAGCGCCGGTATGGCACGCTTGCAGTACGGCATCGAGGACGCGCGTGAATCGATGCTCGCGACCGCCGACGTCGTCCGGTCCAGCAAAGAGTCGTGGATCAGCTACTTCGGTATGATGGGCACGGTCGGCCCTTTGCTCGGCCTGGTCGGCACGGTGTGGAGCATGATGGCGTCGTTCCTCGTGCTGGGCAAGGCGAAAACCCCCGACGCCAGCCAACTCGCGACCGAGCTATCGCACGGGCTGGCCGTCACGCTCGCGGGCATCTTCCTCGCTTTGCCTGCCATCTTTGCCTACACGTTCTTCAAGAACCGCCTGACCTCGATCACGCTCAACACGATCAACCTCGCCGACGATTTGCTGACACAGCTCTATCACAACTCGAAGAAGCCCGCGACCCCAAGCACGGCCGTCGCCGAGCGCGGCAGCACGTCGACGGGGAGCTGATAATTCCGCCGCGAGCGGTGAAGCCTGCAATCGCTAAGCCGCAAGCGGCAATCATGAGGTGCAACCGTGTCCGCCTCCGCCGAAGATACCGACGTCAACCTGACGCCGCTGCTCGATTTGATCCTGCAGTTAATCATGTTCTTCATGATCACGATCAACTTCGTGCGCGTCGATCAGTTCGACGATTCCATTGTCTTGCCGACCGCGGGTTTCGCCTTGCCGATCGACGACAAGGCCGAGGAGTGGATCTTTCTCAATCTCGACGCGGAGGGCAAGCTGGTCGGCACGGTGAGCACATTCGCGCTCGACACGCCGGAAAAGCTGAAGCTGCACCTGGAACGCGAGAAGGAGAGCCTCGAACGCGGCAGCCGGCATCGCAACAAGGAAGGCGAAGTCAAGATCGTGGTGATTCTGCGCGCCGACAGGCATTGCAAATACACGGATGTCTGGAGCGTGCTCAACTCCTGCCAGCGCGCCGGCTTCAAGTATTGGCAGCTGCGGGTGATGAAGGCGGCGGGGACATAGGGCAAGCGAGCGAATGGGGATTAATCCAAACCTGCTTCACCCGAGACATTCATGAGACACAAGCAAAAAGCAGACGGCAGCGCCCCGGGCGTTCAGCTCGGCTTGATCGTGACTCCCATGCTCGACATGGCGTTTCAAATTCTCTCCTTCTTCATCGCCACCTATCATCCTTCCGCGATGGAAGGACACATCCCCGGCAGCTTGGTGCCGCCGGAAAATCCCGCCATGAAGAGCAAGGATCCGAACCCCATTCCGCAGATCGAAAATCCTCTCTCCATCAAGGAAGATGATCTGTTGCCGGAATTGCAGGAGGCGATTACGATCCGCGCCAAGTCGATCGTCAGGGGGCAGGAGATTGGCAGTCGCACCGAGGGAACGTTGGGGCAAATCTTCATCAAGAACTCGCTGGAGACGGAGCCGCAAATGGTCGCGGACACGCATGTGCCCATCGCTGAGGCGATGGGCCTATTGGAATCAACCCTGAAGAAGATGATCGAGAAAGGCTCGAACAAAGCGAACCTGAAGTTGGCGGCTGATGGGGATTTGCGCCAAGAATACGTCATGATGGTGTACAGCACCGCCAAGAAGGCCGGCTACGACAACATCCACTTCGTGCCGCCGCCGGTGCTGAACACGAAATTACGCTGAGGTTGAAAGCAGATCGAATTCCGAACGCGGAACTTTCTCGTCCTTCGGGCGTCCAATCGTCAAGGGATCGCGTCCATGATCGAGGTCAACGGCCGCTGGTTGTTAGTCAGCCTTCTGCTTGTGTGCATGGCGGCACAGATGGGCGTTGGCCAGGAGAACAAGACGCCCCAGGAAAACGCAAAGAAACCGACCGACCAGGACGACAAAGAGCGCATCCACGTGATTCCGTTCTGGGACTCCGACCAGAGCGATCAGGTACGGGCGGCGCTCACCGTCATCGGCGCCGGCACTTCGTTGGGCACGTTGTCGATGCGCGTTGCCTTCAGCGAGAGCGTGCGTACCATCTCGGGTTGGCCTTTTGTGTTCGAGACCGTACTGCCGCTGAATCAGCACTATCTCGATGTCGTAAAGGACGGGCGGCCCTGGCCCGACATGACTCGCAAGGAGCCGCGCGACCTCAAGGGGCCCGATCTCGGCATCTATCTCGCGCTTAATCAGGCGATCCATCGCTCCGACCGGGCGACTGCCGACATGTTCGAGCGCAGCGCGGAAGAGAACAAGAATGCGACCTATACGGACTTGACGTCTCAGCCCAACCGGTATCGCGGCAAGGTCATCACGATCACGGGGAAGATGCCGGTGTTGCGCCGCGTCGAATCACCGCGGCTGATTCGCGACGAGATCAGTCACTGCTACACCGGCTGGGTGATCGGCCCAACCCCAGGAGCGCCGCCGTTTTGCGTGCTCTTTACGGAGTTGCCCAAGGATGTGGAAGTCTCCGAGGAGTTCAATCGCAAGGCGACGTTTCAGGGCTATTTTCTGGCCCACGTCCGCTTCCCGGCGGACAAGCAAGGAGGCGTAGACCAAAAAGACGTGATCGCGCCTTACCTCATCGGCAAGACGCTCACGGTGCACACGAAGGCGCAGGAGTTGCCGGTCGTAGTGATGCCGACGTACAGCCTGATGTGGTATTTGGTGGGCGGCATCGTCAGTGTTTTTCTGTTGCTGGTGAGCGTGAACGTTTGGCTCCGGCGCGGCGATCGGCGCATTCAGGATCAGGTCGCGCGCCTGCGCGACAAGAATCAACCATTTAACCTGGAACCGGACGAGCTGCCGCCAGCGCCGAGCGTCGAGCCAGGCAGCATGGAGATCCAACAAGAACCGCCGCCGCGATAGGATCGAGAAATCCTTGGTTCCTCTTGCGTTCGTCTGTCTTTCGTGTGAAAATCAGATATGCTGGTCTTGTGAGAGGTTTGCGCAAACCAAAAGGACGTGAACATGACCGCCACCAATTCCAAGCCAAAGAATTCCGCGCCGGTCGTGGTGCTTCATGAGGGCCCGAGCGGCATGGGACGGGCGCTTCTCAAGCTGATCCCCTCCATCATCGGCAGCCTTCTCTTGCACGGTCTGCTCGTCGGCGGTTTCGGGTTATACCTGTTCATCACCCATCTCTCGAATGCGAGCGAGGAGATGCCGCCGGAGAAGGAAATCAACAGTATCAAGGCCGACGAGCCCGATGAGCAGAAGAACCGCACCTTCAACGTCGTGGACGTCGATCCGGCGGCCACCGAATTTGATACCGACACCCAGTTCATGGTGGACCGCCTTGCCGACGTTAGCGTTCCTGGCTCCGTGGACCCGACTGCAGCGGTCGGCATCCTCGACGGCGATAGGAGCGCGGCGCCCGTGACGCTCCCCGCGCCTGGCGGTTTCGGCGCGACTGGGCAAGGCGGCGCTCTCGAGAGCTTTGCGGGACCAGGCAACAGCAAGGCCGTCGGCGAAATCGGCGGCTACGGCCCGCGCGGCGTGCCGCTGGAAGGAACCTTCTACGGCCGCTCTGGCGCCACCCGCGAACACGCCCTGCGCAACGGCGGCGGCACCGATGCTTCCGAGGCGGCGGTTGCCAAGGGGCTGAAGTGGCTCATCCGCATTCAGGAACCCGACGGCAAGTGGTCGCTCAACAGTGTAAAACTGGCCGACAAGGACAAAGGGCGCGAATCCAACGACGTCGCCGCCACTGCCTTCGGCTTGTTGCCATTGCTTGCCGCCGGAAAAACTCACAAGCCGGCCAAGGACAACCCTTACGACAAGAACATCGAAAAGGCGCTTGCCTTCCTCAAACGCTCGCAGAACGCCAAGACCGGCTACTTCGGCGGCGGCATGTACGCTCACGGTCTGGCAACCATTGCCATGTGCGAAGCGTACGGTCTCACTCAGGATTCGGGCCTGCGCAGATATGCACAAGGCGGCATCAATCTCATCGTCAACTCCCAGCACGAAGGGGGCGGCTGGCGTTACGGCCCCAGTCGGGCGCCGGGCGATACCTCGGTCTCCGGCTGGCAGATCATGGCCCTCAAGAGCGGCATGATGGCTGGGCTCGAAGTTCCCGCACCCGCGGTCAAGAAATCGATTGCCTTCCTCGATCATTGCGTCGGCACCGACGAAGGCTATGGCTACACCGGACCCGGCAGCTCCCCCATCATGACGGCGGTCGGCCTCCTGTGCCGGCAGTACATGCAAAACTGGGGACCCGCGCATCCGCGCATGCGCAAGGGGGTTAGTAACTTCATCATGAAGACCCCGCCTGACCGACAGAACGTCTACTACTACTATTACGCCACCCAGGTCATGCACCATTTCGGCGGCACCGAGTGGAAAGATTGGAACGACAAGATGCGCGAATTTCTCATCAAGACGCAGGACAGCAAGGGAACCTATGACACGAACGCCAACTTTGGCAGCTGGAACGCTGCGGGCGATCCACATGGCAGTCACGGGGGACGCTTGATGGTGACCTCGCTCAACCTCTTGACGCTCGAAGTCTATTACCGCTATCTGCCTCTCTACTATCGCGACTCCGGCTACAAGTCGGACAAGACCGTGCAAAATACGCAGTAGGCAGTTTCAGAGGGTATTCGACGAGGGGAGAACTTTGCGTCTCCCCTCTTTTTGTTTGGCGGCCAATGACAATGAATGGCGCGTGGTCCGAAATCAAGCTTGCAGGCAAGACGGTCGAGATCTACGAACCGCCTGGCAAACCGCGATTCGGTGTCCTGTTCCTGCACCCGCTCGGCCTCGAAACCTTGCGCGGCCGGCCGGCGTTCACGAATATCCTTGATAAGTTAAACCTCGTATGCGTGTGTCCGCATGCTCAGCGCTCGTGGTGGGTCGATCGCGTCTGCCCGGAATTCGATGCGCAGTTGACGCCCGAACGGCATCTCCTCGACAACGTGTTGCCCTGCTTCCAGGAACGCTGGAAACTGTCGCCGCGCTCGGTCGGTGTCTTCGGAATCAGCATGGGCGGCCAGGGAGCGCTGCGGTTGGCGTTTCGTCGCCCCGATCTCTTTGTCGCCTGCGCGGGCATCGCCTCGGCCGTCGATTTCCAGGAATATTACGGGGAAGGGTCCCCGCTCGACGACATGTACGACTCCAAGGAACAATGCCGGCAGGACACCGCGACCTTGCACATCAACCCAACGCGCTATCCGCCACACATCTATTTCTGCATCGACCCCGACGATCATCCCTGGCATCGTGGCAACGATCGCCTGCACGAAAAGCTGACCGCGCTCGGCGTCCCGCATACGATCGATCTGACAACACAAGCCGGCGGGCACTCCTGGCAATACTTTGACCACATGGCTGAACCGACGTTGCGATTCCTTCACGATGGGTTGCAGAAGGAAAGCCGGCGCTTGTTGTGATGGCAATTGTTTAGCCGCGGGTCGCAGACCCGCGCGGTTGTGCGAACCGCGGCTAAACGTGAGGGTCTTGGTTTGCATGTATCCCTGATGATCACCTGCCTGGGCGATACGTTCTTCCCCGATGTCGGCGTTGCGACCGTCAAGCTGCTGCGCCGCCTGGGTGTCACGGTCGATTTCCCGCAAGCCCAGACCTGCTGCGGCCAACCGCACTTCAACAGCGGCTACCACGACGAAGCGCGCACGCTCGCCAAGCACACGATGGAGGCGTTCGCTAAATCCCCCTTGATTGTCACGCCATCGGGCTCATGTGCCGCGATGGTCAAGCTCGAATATCCGGAGCTGTTCCACGACGACCCGCCCTGGCACGCCCACGCCGTCGCATTTGCAAAACGTACGCACGAGTTGTCGGACTTCCTCATCAATGTTCTGAAGATCGACGACGTCGGCGCCCATTTCGACGGCAAAGTCACTTACCACATGGCCTGCCACCTGCGCGGTCTGGGCCTGGTCAACGAACCGATTCGCCTGATCCAAAAGGTGCGCGGCTTGCAATATGTCCCGCTTGAACGCCACGATGAATGCTGCGGCTTCGGCGGCTCGTTCGCGGTGCGTTATCCGCAGATCTCCGGCGCGATGGTGACCGACAAGACGGCGTTCATCGAGAAGGCCGCCGTGGATGCGGTCGTCGCCACCGATGCGGGCTGCTTAATGAACATCGGCGGTTGTTTGAATCGCAATGGGAGCAAGGTGCGCATTCTGCACCTGGCGGAATTGTTGGCGCAGCAATAGCCGCAAGCGGCAATGACGAACATGAACTACGCACAACACGAACACCACGACTTCCTCAACGCCTCCGCCGAGGCGCTTGCTGATCCCACCCTGCAAAAGGCGCTCGTTCGCCTCACCGACACGCTGATGGCCGGTAATCGCAAGGGCTATGCAGCACTCGCGGATTCGAGCGATTTGCGCGATCACGCCAAGCGCATCAAGGAACACACGCTCGCCCACCTCGACGAATACCTCGTTCAACTCGAAATGTCGGTGCATAAGCTCGGCGGCAAGGTCCATTGGGCGGCGACGGCCGAGGAAGCACGCAAGATCGTCGTCGCGATCGCACAAGCCGCGAAGTGCAGGCATGCCGTCAAATCGAAATCGATGACGTCCGAGGAGATCCATCTCAACCCCGCGCTCGAGAAGGCCGGCGTCGAGGTGACGGAAACCGACTTCGGCGAGTACATCATCCAGGTCGCCGGCGAGCGACCTTCACACCTCGTCGCGCCGGCGGTGCACCACACGCGTGAAAGCGTGGCCCGCGTTTTGTCGCAGCATCTCGGCGAGACGCTGTCCGATGATCCCAAGGCGCTGGCGATGGTCGGCCGGCGCGTGCTGCGCGAGCAGTTTCGCCGGGCCGACCTTGGCATCACCGGCGCCAACTTTGCCGTCGCCGAGACCGGCACGATCGTTCTCGTCACCAACGAAGGAAATGGCCGGCTCACGACGACCGTGCCGCGCGTGCATGTGGCGATCATGGGCATCGAGAAGGTGATTCCGCGCTTTAACGACTTGCCCGTTTTCCTGAAATTGCTCGCCCGCGCCGCCACGGGGCAGACGCTCTCCGTCTATACGACCATCATCACGGGGCCGCGCCAGCCGGGCGAGGTGGATGGACCGGAGGAATTTCATCTCGTCCTGCTCGACAACGGCCGCTCGAAGGTGCTGGCGACGCCGTTTCGCGAAAGCTTGCAGTGCATTCGCTGCGGGGCATGCCTCAACGCTTGCCCGGTCTATCGGCGCATCGGCGGGCACGCCTATGGAGGCGTCTACTCCGGGCCGATCGGCAGCATTCTGACGCCGCTTTTTGACTCGGTTGCCGAGAACCCGCACCTGCCGCACGTGTCTAGTCTGTGTGGGGCGTGTCAGGCGGCGTGTCCGGTGAAGATCAACATCCCGCACATGCTGATCGGCCTGCGCGAGTTGCAACACGCGCACAAGCCGAGTCGGCTGGAACGCTGGGCGTATCAGCTTTGGAGTATGGTGTTATGTCGGCCGCGGCTGTATCATTGGGCGATCTGGGCCGCGCGCGTAATCCTCGGTCGGCGCGCGAAGGCCGGCTGGATCGATCAGATGCCCGGCCCCGGCGCGGAGTGGACAAAGATCCGCGATTTCCCTGCGCCGGCCGCGATGCCGTTTCGCGAACGCTGGAAGGAGTTGTCATGAGTTCGCGCGAAGCATTTCTGACGCGCGTCAAACAAGCTGTCGCCGACGGAAACCGCGCCGGCGCCGTGCCGAGCTTGCCCGAGCGTGCCGGCGTCGGCTATCAAGGTGCAGGGTCCGATCCCGTGCAGCGATTCATCGCCGAACTCGCCAATGCCGGAGGCAAGGGCTACGTCGTTTCCGATGTCGACGCAGTTATGCAGACGATCCAGAGCATCGTGCAGGCCCACAACGCACGCAGAATCTTACTCAGCCGCGGCGGCCTGATCGATCAGTTTGCTCTGCCGCACAAGCTGAAAGATGCCGGGTTCGACGTGCAGACGCTTGACGACATGCAAGCGAATCCGCAGGAGGACTTCTTCCATGCTGACATTGGCATCACCAACGTGCATAGGCTCATCGCGGAGACCGGGACCGTGGTGATGGCGAGTCAGCCCAACGAGCCAAGATCGGTGAGTTTGCTGCCTCCTGTGCACATCTGCTTGGCCGAACGCTCGCAAATCTTGCCGGACCTGTTCAATCTCTTCGATCTCTTCTCCCCCACCGCCACGCCCGACCGCTCACTGCCGCCATCGTGTTTGACGCTCATCACCGGCCCTAGCAAGACGGGAGACATCGAATTGAAGCTGGTGACCGGCGTGCACGGGCCGGGGGAGCTGCATGTGATTGTGTGTGGGTGACTTGTTGCATTGCGGCCTCGGTGTGCCTGAGATAGAATGCGAAAGGCTCAGAGTTATTGAAAACCGAGGTGCGGCCATGGCAGGAACGATTTCAGGTATTGTTCAGGACGGGAAGGTCGTGTCCAGTACGCCGCTCCCGGACGGATTGAACGTGCAGATTCTGGTTCCTGAGGCGGTGGGCGAGAAACAAGGCGACCTCCGTGACGAGACGGCGGGATGGCGAGTCGGTAGTGCCGAGGCGTCAGATGGTGTGGAAGAAAAACTGCGTGCCATCCTGCAAGGAACGAAGGTCCTGGCTACTCGTCAACCGCGCTACAGCATGGAGGAGTTTGCGCAACGTGGGACGGAGATTTATGAGCGCGTGGTCCAGCCGACACTCAAGCCGGAACACGTTGATTTGTTCCTCGCGATTGATATCGAGTCTGAGGACTTCGAGCTCGATGTGAATGACTGCAAGGTGACGGATCGCCTGCACGAAAGGCGCCCGGACGCCCAAATATGGCTTATGCGCGTCGGCCACCCGGCCGCTTACCGCATTGGCCGACCGCTCGGAAACGGAGGTCTGGGATGATTGCCGGCACGGTAAACCCGCGCTTTGAGATCATCATTCCGTTTTCGATTCACGATGCCAAGGTTCAATTGCACGACATCGAGGCGATACTCGATACAGGCTTCAGCGGTTCATTGAGCCTGCCGCCGCCGGTAATCGCTGCCCTTGGACTGCCGTTCGACAGCGTCACCGTCGCGCAAATGGCGGACGGGAGCATTCGGCAATACGCAAATCACCTCGCGACCGTCGTTTGGGACGGAGCGGAGAGGGCGATCCGCGTCGCGGCACTTGACAGCGTGCCTTTGTTAGGCACACAACTCTTGATCGATTTCGACTTGCGCGCCCGCTTCCAGGTCGGCGGCGAGGTGGAAATCAAAGCAATTCAATAGCTGCCGGCTATTCCGCAGGCTCCCGCGGAAACAACGGCGTGTGCCGATAGTACACCTCCAGCGTCAGCAGATTCATCGACGTCATCATCAGGCGGCCTCCCTGTTGTCCAAACACGTCGCCCTGCGGGGCCCAACTCCCGTGGTTCGGGGACTTCTCATCGGTCTCTTGTTTCTTGACCAGGAAATCGCGCATCTTGTCGTTCCAGTCCGTCCAGCTCTTGCCGCCGACGTTGAACATCACCTGCGTGGCGTAGTAGTAGTAATAGACATCCTGTCGATCGGGCTGATTCTTGGTGATGAAGTTTTCCACGCCTTTCAGAACCTTGGGATGCGCCGGCCCCCACGCTTGCACGTTTTGCCGACAGAGAAGCGCGACGGCGGTCATGCGCGGCGTGGACCCTTGGCCGGGCGTGTAGCCGTAACCGTCGTCCACGGGGTTGGTGTCGCTGTTGAGAAAAGCGATCGCCTTTTTGATCGTGTCGTTAGGCACATTGAGGCCCGCGCGCTGGGCGGTCGTCAGCGCGAGCATCTGCCAGCCGCTGATGCACATGTCGCCCGGCGTCTTGGCGGGGGTGTAGCGCCAGCCGCCGCCGTCGTGCTGGACGTTGATGATGAGGTTGATGCCGCCTTGCGCCGCGGCGCGCAAGGCGGGATCCTTGGTCATGCCGTAGGCCTCGCAGAGCGTGATGGTAGCGAGGCCGTGCGCATACATGGTGCCGCCGAAGTAGCCGGTCTTCTTGTCCTGCGTGCGAATCAAAAACTTGAGCCCCTTGTCGATGTTCTTGTCGTAGGGGTTCGCCTTGCCGGGCTTGTGCGTGTGCCCCGCAGCGAGAAACGGCAAAAGTCCAAAAGCGGTGGCGGCGGCATCGTTGACCTGGCTGCCCTTGTCCTTGTCGGCCAGTCTTGAGCCGTTGAGCATCCAGCGACCGTCGGGCTCTTGGAGGCGGATGAGCCACTTCAGGCCCGAAGCGACGGCCGCCTCGGAGGCCTCCGTGCCGCCGCCGTCGCGCAGGGCGGCCTCGCGGTTCTTGCCGGTGCGATCGCCGAAGCCCCCGGGCTTGCCGCCGTCTTGAGCCGACACCGGGCTTGCTGCAAGTGCGACGCACAGGATGCTTGCGATTGGGTATTTCACGGACATGGCCTCGCTCCTCGGTTCGAGATAAAGAATGGTCCGATTATCCTCGCAATCCTCGCGCAAATTTGCAAGTCTGTATTTGCAAACGTCATCCGGTGAATTGTTGTGGCGGTCAAACCTGGCGCGCGTTAAATTGGCCGACTGCTCGATCACCCAAGGGAGCCCACGTCATCATGAGAAATCGACTCGCGTTTTTGTGTCTTGCCATCGGCTTCCTCTTCGGTCCCGCCGCGTCGGTCGGCCGCGCACAGGAGCAGAAGAAAAAACGCCCCAACATCGTGATCATCCTCGGCGATGACATGGGCTACGCCGACGTCGGCTTTCATGGCTGCAAGGACATCCCGACGCCGCACATCGATTCGCTCGCCAAGAACGGCGTGCGCTTCACCAGCGGCTACGTTTCCGGCCCCTATTGCAGTCCGACGCGCGCGGGCCTGTTGTCGGGTCGTTATCAAAATCGTTTCGGCCACGAGTTCAACCCCGCCGGCGGCAAACAGGGCATGCCGATCGATCAAGTCACCATCGCCCAGCGCTTCCGCGCCATCGGCTACGCCACCGCTCTCGTCGGCAAATGGCACCTCGGCAATGAAGCCAAGATGCACCCCACCGAACGCGGTTTTCAAGAGTATTTCGGCTTCCTCGGCGGCGCCCACCCGTACCTTCCCGGCAAGGGCAAGGATATTTTTCGTGGCACCAAGGCCATCGAAGAGAAGGAGTATCTCACCGACGCGCTGAGCCGTGAAGCCGTCTCATTCATCGACAAGCATGCGAATGATCCGTTCCTCTTATATCTCGCCTTCAACGCGGTGCATACGCCGATGCAGGCGACCGATAAGTATTTCAATCGCTTCCCCAACATCAAGGACACGCAGCGCAAGACGTATGCCGCCATGATGTCCGCGCTGGACGATGCCGTCGGCCAGGTTTTAGCGAAACTGCGTGAGAAGGGACTTGAAGAGGACACGTTGATCTTCTTCTTCTCAGACAACGGCGGCCCGACCATGGTCGGCACCACCATTAACGGCTCAATCAACTTCCCCTTGCGCGGTTCGAAGCGGCAACTCCTCGAAGGCGGCGTGCGCGTGCCGTTCGTCATGCAATGGAAGGGGCGCCTTCCCGCCGGCAAGACTTACGATCAGCCGATCATCCAACTCGACGTGTTGCCGACCTCTCTCGCCGCGGCCGGGGCCGAGGTCAAGGCGGAATGGAAGCTCGACGGCGTCAATCTGCTGCCGTTCCTGGAAGACAAGAACAAGGACGCGCCGCACGAGATGCTCTTTTGGCGCTTCGGCGCTCAGCGAGCGGCGCGCAAAGGCGATTGGAAGATGGTGAGCTATGACAAGACCGGCATTCACCTCTACAACCTGAAGGACGACATCGGCGAAAGCAAGAACCTCGCCGCCGCGCGGCCTGAAATATTACGCGACATGCAAAAGGCGTGGAGCGAATGGGATCGCGGCAACATCGCGCCGCTGTGGGGCGGCGGCAAGAAGGTTGACCTGAAATGACATCGGCTCAACGCAGTCGGCGCAGGGTCTACTGTTCCACCTGGATCGTGACGCGTTTGAACGTGACAGGGAGCGGAGTCGCGGGCGGCGTGGCGCCGTACCAGTTGCGCGCCAGAGTGAAGGTCAACGCTTCCGGACGGAAACCCTCCTGCGTGCGCACACGCTCGAACGCTTCGCCGAGCCGAAAGCGCGCCGTTCCGTTGTGCGCATGGCCGAAGAACGCAGTGCGATCCGCTAGATACCGCTGCTTGATGGCTGGCTGATTGGCGTTTGCCGGCAAGTTCAAAAATAATTCCAACGGCGAATCGGCAACCCCGGCGCCAAAGGAGATGCCTTCGACCACGAGCACCAATTCCCCCTTCGCGACCTTGTCCTTCCTGGCTAGTTGGTAGAGAGGCCCCGCCTCGGCCGCATCGATTTTCAGCGCTATCTGCATGGGGACTTTCTTCAAGTCACCCCAGGGCTTCTGGGGTTCGAGCACGAGTTGCACGCGCGGCTTGGGTCGCTGTCCCGACGCGAATTTGACTTGCGGCGGCCGTTTCGCGGCGGCGGCGCGGACAGCCTGGAGCAGGCGATCGGCATAGACATAATTGAGTTGCGTGCGAGTGTTTAGCATGTCACGCGCGGCGAGGGTTACGGGTCGCTTGTTTTCGTCAAAGAGCGTGAAACCCTGATTCATCCAAATCGGCTCGCTGGTAGGATTAGCCCGGTCGCCGGACGCGAGCCAGAGATCCCAGAGCCGATCGACGTTGGCGTGATGCAAGAAGAAGAGCGGATCGCGTGCGGCACGATCCGGATCACCCATGTTGCCGCCGACCCAGCCGTGGACGTAGTTGTGCGGACTCAACTCTAGTGCGCCAGAGCCGGCATGGAAGTGAGACGGCTCCGTCACGCGGACCCCGCCGAACGTATCCGCGGCATCGTTCAACGAGACGCTGAAGAACGCAGTCCGGCTCAAAGCGTAATTCACGTCGCTTACGATGACCGATTCGTCCAGAGCGTCGCTGCCGTTATTGACGCTGGCGCGGCGCGTGCCGTCGTACAGCGGACTACCGGTAGCGCGGAACGCGGTCGGCAGTGATCTTGAGGTGGCATCGCTCCAGTCCCAATACGGCAACGCGAAATTGGCGTCTCCCGAATGAACGCGAATGATCTTCTCGAAGCAGTGCAGATACGTTCGGTGCCAGGAGAGAAACCACCAGTTCCCGTGTTGACACTGCCCCCACATCGGCGACGGATTGGGCGTGCCGGCGACAAAGCCGTGCAGATTGGCTTGAAATGACCAGCTATGCGGATCATTAGCCGGCAGCCGGCGCATGACCTCGATGGCCCTGGCATACGACGCCAGCATTTGCGCGCCCGCCGGCGTGTTGACGTTTGGGCGCACTCCCTGCGCTGAAAGTGGCCCCGCGCTCATTGCCAGGCCGATCGGCACCGCGCTCATTATCTGATATTTGCCGCGAATCATCGTCAATCTCCGGTATTTTCTAGCCTCTGGTCTTCTCCGCACGGCGCGGAGAATTCTGGCGACAAGCGATCGTAGGCGTCACGCTCCGCGTGACGATTCCTCACACGGAACGTGAGGACCACGATGCAACTCGGCCGCGTTAGGTGCCATGCGCGTTTTTGTGATTCGGCGGCGCTTCCACCGTGATGGGGGTTCATCGCCGCGGCAATATCGAACGCGGCAGAACAAGCGGTTGCCGTTCACGTGGTGGCGTCGACTGCTGGCTCAGCGCCGTGCACAGGAAACTCAGGTCCAGCGTGCCGCCTGTTGTACATTTGCCGTTCAGCGAGGACTGTCGCCGCGTCCGACTCAGGATCACGTCCTTGACCTGGCTGGTACTGGCGTTCCAATACGATGGATGTCCCAATATCAGCGCGATCGCGCCGGCAACGTGCGGCGCCGCCATCGACGTCCCAGCCGTATACCCGTATTTACCGCCCGGAAAGGCGCCGAAATCATTCGAGTTCTTGGCCGAGATCGTGCTGAGAATGTTCTCGTAATTGGACTTGCCGCCCGCGCCGCCCGGAGCGCAGAGATGGACCGAGCGTTGGCCGAAGTTGCTGAAATCGGACAGCGTGTCCGCCGGCGTAATCGAGCCGACCGAAATGACGTTGCCGAGCGGGCCGTCGCTGTCCATGGGGTCGCCAAACGATCCTGGGTAGCTCGGCGTCTGGTCGTTGTTGCCGCCTTCGTTACCCGCCGCCGACACGATGAGCATCCCGGCGGCTGCCGCGCGGGCGATCGCGTCGCGCTGCAGTTTGCTGCGCGTGGACCCGGAAAAGCTGCAATTGGCGACCCGTGCCCCGTTGCGCCAGGCGTAGTCAATTCCCTTGATGATCGCGTTGAGATTGGTAGTCCCCTCGGCGTCGAAGACCTTCACGGCCATGATCTTCACCGACCAGGCAACGCCGGTCACACCCGCCCGATTGCTGCCGACCGCGCCAATGACGCCTGCACAATGAGTGCCGTGGCCATTCTCGTCCATAGGATCGCTGGTGTCGGATAGCATGTTGACGCCATGCAAGTCGTCTACGAAGCCATTGCCATCGTTGTCTCTGCCGTCGCCGGCGACTTCACCTGGATTGCGCCACATGTTTTCGCGCAGGTCCTCGTGATTGTAATCGACGCCGGAATCGATCACGGCGACGATCAGCGGGGAAGTCCGCACGCAGTTCCACGCCTGCGGAGCGTAGATGTTCTCCATGCCCCATTGAAACGCAAACCCGGGATCGCTCGGCAGACGCCGCAAGCCGGTGCTCAGGCGCGGCGGAATCGCCGCCGGGCCGCTCTTGGCAACGGGTGTCGTGTTCCTCTTCTTCGGCTCGCGCAGCCGGAGTACCACGTTCGATTCGACATGCGCGATCACCGCGTCTTTCTTGAGTTTCTTGACCGTTTCCGGCAGGCTTATGTTGACAGGGCATTTGCAAACATGATATCCGCCCGCGCGGTGAGTCTCGACGACTCTTAGGCCGGTTGTGACACACGAGGCTTTCGCCTTGTCGCAGCCCCCTTGATTCCAAACGACGAGAACTTCCCGACTATCCTGATACGACCAAATGGCGTTCACGCGCCGTTCTTGGGCGGGCGATTCCCCACCGAATAGCATGGCCGCCGCCATCAGCGTCGCCGCTCCGAATAGTAGCGTAGCGCGAACTCGCATGTGAATTAGCATTTCACAACCTTTGCCTTGCGAAAACGTCAGGCTGGGTATTATCAGTTATTTGGTAAAATAGAGATAATAGGTAATCTGCATGATTTAATTGCAATGTCAAATCGGTAGGAGCGTTTCATTCGCTAACACCTCCGAAGAAGCTGTTTGAGCAGTCGTCGAAATTGATACAACCGGATCAAAGGGACCGCCTGACGCCCATTCCGCTTGACGGAGGCGGGGCGTTGAAATTAGGATGGCGTGCGTCAATCGGCTGATAAGATAAGGTTGGCAATCCACCTTTTCGTTTAGCGTTCGGCGACGGCCCGTGGACCGCTGAGTGCCGCCGCCCATCGTCATACGAAGCCGAATCAAAAAGGAGACCCCGCGTGTACAAGCACACTTCCCTTCGTCATAAGACGCGCGTCGTCCAGGTCGGCAATCTTGCGATCGGCGGCGACAATCCCATCATCGTCCAGTCGATGACCACGCCGGACACCTACAACATCGAGGCGACGGTCGCCGAGATTCATCGCCTTGAGGAAGCCGGCTGCGAGTTGGTGCGCGTCACGGTTCCGAAGGCGCAAGACGCGGCCGTCCTGGGCGAGATCAAGAAACGCATCAAGCTGCCGCTCATCGTCGATATTCATTTCGATCACAAGATGGCCCTTGCGGCGCTCGATCATCCGATCGATAAACTGCGTATCAACCCCGGCAACCTCGGCGGCATGGACCGCTTTCGCCAGGTGCTGCGCAAGGCCAAGGACAAGGGCATCCCCATGCGCATCGGCGTCAACGCCGGCAGCCTGGAGCGCGAGTTCGCCATGAAGTACGGCTACCCGTGTCCGCCGGCGATGGTCGATAGCGCCCTCCGTTACATCGAGATCGCCGAGGAGGAGAAGTATCACGACATCATCGTGTCCCTGAAATCGAGCGACGTGCTCACTGCTGTCGAGGCCTATCGCATGTACGCCAAGCAGGCGAACTACCCGACACACATCGGCATCACCGAAGCCGGCAAGGCGCCGTATGCGGTCACGAAGTCTGCGTGCGGTCTAGCGCCCCTCTTGCTCGACGGTATCGGCGACACCATCCGCATCTCGCTCCTGGGCGATCCCGTGCCCGAAATTGCCGCGGCTTTCGACATCCTGCAAGCGACCCAGCGCCGTGTGCGCCGCCCGGAGATCATTGCCTGCCCGACTTGCGGCCGGCTCGAAATCGACCTCGAGAAGATCATCCTCCAGTTGGAGCAGCGTCTGGCGGGCCGCACCACCGCGATCAAGATCAGCGTCCTGGGCTGCGTCGTCAATGGCCCCGGCGAAGCACGCGAGGCGGACCTCGGCATCGCGGCGGGTGGCGGCAAGGGCATGATCTTCAAACGCGGCGAGAAGCTCTACACCATTCCCGAAAGCGAAATGGTCGATTGCCTGATGAAGGAAATTGATATCTGGGAGGAGGAGGAGCGCTCCGCCGGCCGCTTGCAGGCGGGAGCGGCTACGTTCAAGACGGACGCACACGAGGAGCACGATCACGACGACTGCTGCGAGGATGAACCGAACGGGCGCGTGAAATTGCCGCTGTTGAAATGACACGGCGCCGTTTGCGGACTGGCGCTCACGTTCTCTCGTCAATCACACCGTGCGACACGGGGAGCGCCTAAACGCAAGCGGCTTGGAATTTGCCTACCTATCGGCTACACTGACTGACGGCAATCGGCGTCTGCGCCGCGCCTCAGGAATCCCATCATGCCGATCCGGGTCATATGCGAGAAATGCAAGAAGACGCTGAGCGTGAAGGATCACCTGGCGGGCAAGAAGATCAAGTGCCCGGTGTGTCAAAACGTCGTGCTCGTGTCCGGCACCGCGCCCCGCAAGGATGAACCGCCGTCGAATCCGACGCCCGCGCCAGGCCCCCCCGCCGGCAAGCAGCCCGAGGTGGCGACCAAGCCTGCAAAGACGGCCAAGCCATCGGCCGACAAAGTGAAGACGAACGGCGCCGCCTCGAATGACAAATCCGCCAGCACCGGTGCGCCCGCCGCCAAGAAGCCCACGACCAACGGTACGCCGACCGCGGACAAAGCGAAGCCGAACGGTTCTCCCGCCAAGCCGCCCGAACCGTCGTCGGTCGAGCGTCCACCGGAGCACGTCGAGGCGGAGGCGCTCGAAGCTTTTACCGACGCGTCGAAACCCGCGGAGGACGAGACGCCCAAGACGATCGACTTCACCTGTATGTATTGCGAGCAGGAATTGCATCTTCCCCTGGAAGAGGCGGGTAAGCAGATGCAATGTCCCAACGTCGAATGCAAGCGCATCCTCAAGGTGCCGCTGCCGAAAGTGGTGGAAAAGAGGGACTGGCGCAAGATGGATCGCCAGGGCCCGGCCTCCGCGCGCATCAATCAACCGGAACAACTGGAGAAAGCCTGGGGCACCGAAGAGACGACGCAGGCCCGCCAGGCTTCGCTCGCGCAGGCCGGCGTGCTCGATGAGCCGAGGAAGCCTTTGGGCGTCTTCGGCTGGCTGCGGCGCGGCTTTTATGGCGTGTTCTTTGGCATCGTTCTCGTTGGCGCTGGCGTCGGCGCCACTCGACTCTTCGCGACGAAGCAGCAAACCAACGCCATCAAGGAGACCTTGAGCCTCGTTGATCCCAGGGCGCCCAAGATCCGCAAGCAACTCTTGCAAGCGGAGGCCCGACGCGCGCTCGGCTTACTTTGCATCCGTTCGACCGAACGCAAGGTGCCGGCCAGCGCACGCGAGTTCTTCATCGGCGCCCGCGCCTCGGCAAACGTCAAGCTCACCAAGGAAGACCACGGCATCAACGAACAGATGTTTCTCGCCGACCTGGCGGTCACGCACATCGAATTCGCCGACACCATCGACCAGTTCAACAACAAGGAGGTATGGGACAAGATCCGCGACGATATCAAGGGCACGCTAAGCGCCATCCCGTCTGGCGAGATTCAAGCCATGGCGATGCGCGCCGTCGCCAGTCGGCTGATCGAAAAAAACCAAATCGACAACGCCATCAGCCTGGTAGAAAGCCTAAGTCAAATCGATCTCAATACGACCAAACGCCCTCCGGTCAACGCGCAGCGAATTGCCTTGCTTTATATCAAAGGGGACAAGGAAACCGTGAAGGATCGGCCCGACCTCACGAAAATCAAAGTCCTCACCGATACCCACATTCGCGTCGGCTTTGCCGAGGGGCATGCACGCAAGGAACAGTACGACGAGGCGTTCAAGCTGGCCACCTTTGAAGGCCCGGCCAAGGATCGCCTGGAAGCGTGCCTGGGCGTCGCCGCGCTCGCCCTGGATCGTAAGAACAATGCCGAGGCGGTGAAGTGTCTCGATCATGCCCGTGCCATCATCCAGGACAAGAACGCCGGCCAGCTCTCGCCCTGGCACATTCTTGAATTGATCCGGCTCAACGCGCGTGCGGACGACGCCGACCACAAAACGCTCCTGGAGTCTCTCGACAAGCAGTTCACGTTGCAAGCGCACGTCGAACTTCTGCAAGCAAAGTGCGCGAAGTCCCCGTCGCGACTGACGCCGGAATGCCTGCGCGAGATCGAGTTGCTGGATGACAAGGACGGCACGACGCTGGCCATCGCCTGGCTAATCCTGGCCCGCCATAACGCACGGTGTGGGGACAGCCGCGCCCAAAATCGCCACATGTTCGAGCAGCACATGAAGATCGTGAATCCGGAAGTCGGCGTCGAGCTGCTGCGCCCCATGGTTGATATCGGAACTTACGTTGGTTCAATGAAATAGCCTCAATGAGGAGTCAATGTGCTTCCATCGCGCGTGAACTGGACTCGCAATTATCTGCTTGGTCTCGAAGAGCTAAGCCGAGACGAGATCGTTGCGATTCTCGATATGGCCGAGCACTTCACCAAGGACGCCCAGGACCGGTGCAAAAAGCGCAGTAACCTGGCCGGCAGGGTTGTCGTCAATTTGTTCTTTGAATCGTCCACGCGCACGCGCATGAGTTTCGGTCTGGCGGCGCGCAGGCTTGGCGCGGATGTGATGGATTTCGCGCCGTCGGGGTCGAGTACCTCCAAGGGCGAGACGTTTATCGACACGGCCAAGAACATCGAGGCGATGGGCATCGATCTGGTCGTCGTGCGCCACTCGTCGACCGGCGCACCCCATCTCCTGGCCCAGCATCTCAAGGCCAGCGTCATCAATGCCGGTGACGGCGCGCACGAACATCCCACGCAAGGCTTGCTCGATATTTTCACCATTCGCCAAAAGCGAGGCCGCTTCGATGGGCTAACCGTCGGCCTCGTCGGCGACATCACGCATAGCCGCGTCGCGCGCAGCAATATCCACGGGCTTACCAAACTTGGCGCGAAGGTCATTGTGTGCGGTCCGCCGACTCTGATGCCGCGCGGCATCGAGGAGCTCGGTGTTGAGGTGTCGCACAACCTCGACGCGATCTTGCCGCGCTGCGATGTCATCAACATGCTGCGCATCCAGTTCGAACGCCAGCGCAGCGGCCTGTTCCCGTCGATCGCGGAGTATGCCCGTCTCTTCGGCATGGATAGTCGGCGCCTGGCG
>SXGT01288408.1_pt1 | contig 49036 bp, 60 predicted proteins | sample 3176221 | NCBI WGS metagenome assembly SXGT01 (sample SAMN11356862, study PRJNA531348) | freshwater metagenome | isolation source: freshwater sample F1-120 | place: China: Fuxian Lake, Yuxi | collected 2017-12-25
CGATTTTCCCCATGGTGAGCGCCTGGTCCTTGCTCTTGGCGAAGGTATCGGCCAGTCGCTTGCCAAGCTCGCTCTTGATGACGGCGGGCGCGTCGGGAGCGGCAGGAGGTTCGATGGCGGGCTGCGAGATCGACTGCTCCAGCGCCGCGCCGCGGGTATCCTGGGCTGCCTGCAAAGCCTCGCTCGTATTCTGCGGAGCCATTTCGGCGATGCGCTGCGCGAAGGCCGAGCGGTTCTGGTCGCCCAAGGCCTGATTGCGCAGGTTCGTGTCGCGAAGCACCTTGTTGCGGGCTTCGGCAATCCGGTTGTTATTCCTTGCCGCCTCGCCCGCGGCCATGCCGCCGCCGACAACGCTGGCCGCAGTACCGCCAAGAGCAAGGGCGACTGTGAGGGGGTCACACATCAGCGCACGACCTTTCCGCTGCTGGAGCTGCCGAAATTGTACTTGTAGGGGGCCGGAGCCGCATTGGCGCTTGCCTGCTTGTATTGCGCGTAAGGCGCCAGCACCGAGGCGAAGAGGTCGCCAAGGGGCGAAGTCGCCGCCGGAGCCGCTAACGCTGTCGCGGCGCCCGTCGCGTTGGCAAGAGCCCCTTGCGGATCCGCCGCCAACTGGTTGAGCGAATAGAGGCTACTCTTCTTGTCGGAAATCTGGCCTTTCAGGGTGCCCGCGGCGTTTTCCGCCTCATTGGCGGCCTGCAGCCTGGCGCGATCGTTGACGCCCTTGGCCTCGGCGAACTTGGCCGCGCCCACGGTCGAATCCAGCGTGCCGCGGCCAGCCAGGGCCGCCGTCAGCCTGTCCGTCGCCTTGGCGTACTGGTCGTCGATTTGCGGGTTCTGTGCGCCCGTATAGGCCGCCTTGTAGGTGTCGAAATAACCCGGCGTATACTGCGAGAAAGCCGAGTCAATGTTGGCGTTTCCGGCAAGAATGTCAGCCTGGCGCTTGGCTTCGGCGGCCTTGGTTTCGGCCTCGCCTTGCGCGGCAATTTTTGCGGATTTCTTAGCGGCTGCTTTTGTACCGAAGGGGTCGCACATGCGGCATGATCCTGTTGATCACGGCGCAGCGAGTTCCGTCCTTAACGCTTGCTCTAGTCGAGGAATTTAGCACTGTTTTTCGCCTCTGTCATCTTGGCCGGGCCGTACTCGAAAATAGTACAGCCGTCGTATCTTTGCGCTTCGTGAAAACCGAACAGTTTGAACCACTTGATAAGATTTGGCTCGCTCGAAGTCGTGATCGCCTGAATGGTGTGGCGCTGATGGGTCTTGGCAAAACGCTTCATGTGATCGCGACTGACGCGCCATACCGACGGCGGCGCCTTCCAGAAATTCTCCACGGCGATGAACCAGGTCCGCAGCTTGCCCTCGATGTAAACCCCGCCGAGCGCCCACATCGGCTTGCCGTCGACGAAAAGGCAATCGAGACCCGCGTCGCGGATGCAAAGACGGGCGCGCATCTTGGCGTGCCAGGCGTGCTCCACCCCGTTATTGACCATCTCATTGAACGAGATTCTGGAAATGTCGTGGCAGATATCGTCAATGTCGGAATACTTCGCCGCCCGTATCGTAATCATCTCGCCTCTTCTCCTTTGTAGTGTATAGAAAACGCGCTGATCTTCGCCGCTCCGCCAAGGGAGCACTCGAAATTCAACGCCCACGCCGCCTGCTCGCCAGGGATGCCCTGATGGGGTTTCCCGAAAGAAATGGTGGATTCCCTCGATATCGTGTCTTCCTGATCCTGGCGGTTGGGGTCGGTGCAAACCGTTATTTCCCACTCGTTGACCAGGTCGAAATCGAACCCCTTGTTGGTCTTTATGGTCGAGGGTGTCTCCGCCGCCAAAAATGGCAGTTCAACGCGGCGCGTGATTTCGTCATCTTCCGGATACGTCGCGTTATCCGCGCCGCCATAAAGATAGATAACGTCGCCGGCGCGGGCGTAAAGCCGGTCCTGGGCGCGGACCATGTCGGTGATGCTGATGCCTGGCTCGTAGTAGGTCCAGGCGTTGATTTTCGCGCTCGGGAAGAAAGAGAGCACGTAAATACGCTCGCCGACCGCCATCCAGAAACGCCCGTCCTCCGGCTCGATGATGGACACGGCGCGAGCCACCTGGTCCCGCGACAGGGTGGCCAAATGCTGTTTCAGCAGCGGGTCGATGGGGGATCCGACATCCGCCACATAAGGCGCATTAGTGCCGGAACGCGCCCGCAGCGAGCGGATGCCTGTCAGGTCAAGGTAGAACACTTCACTGTTGCCGTAGCCTGCCACCGATCTCGCGGCGATGGTGCCGGAATTTTCGATGGGCTGGTCAAAGACGTTCAACTGCGCATCGGTGTCGAGAGTGTACAGGCTGATATTGTTTCGCCCAAAGACGGCCGTTTGCAGGTTGTAGGAGGCGGCGCAAACCACCCGTTCATAGCCTGCGGCATCGGATGAGACGGCAAGAAAACCGGCCCCCGACGAGACATTCACATCGGTCCAGTCCGAGGGGTCGGTCAACTGGCAGTAGCGCAGAAGGGACGCAGCAGTGCTCCAGACGCGCTTCTTGCTGACGTGGGCTGAGGTGCCTGCCGCAGCGCCCCTTGGCGTCGCCGAATAGGCGGTGCCGTCGACCGTCAGGGTGAACTTGTCCAGCTTATCGGCGGCCCCGAAAGTGCCGGATATGATGGCCTTGTAAACCCGCTTCACGGCGGTCACGGCGGTCACGCCGCCGGATACGTTCGTGTTGCTCAAAGTGACGGTGCCGCTCGCTGTCGCGACCACTGCGTAGCCGTTCGGCGTGGCGCCTGTGCCCGCCGCGGCTGAAATCGTGACCACGGCGCCGACCGCCTCCGCCGTATAGCCGTGGGTCAGTTCGCCAGCGGTGATCGCATCGGCCAGGGCGGTCGCCGTCACCGCGTTGCTCGTCACCCAATCGACGGCGGACGTCAGGGTCGATACGCCGTTGATCGTGACGTCGGAAATCTTGTTAAGACCGGGATTGGACGATCCCCCCGTAACCGTGACCGTGCAGGTTGCGATAACCTCGGTGACGCCGGCGACGTTCGCCTGCAGCTCGGTGAGGGTGATATCCTGGTCGGCGGTGCCGCCGGCGCCGTTGACCGTGGCTTTGCTGATCGTGAAGGCGGTTCCTGCGGTAGCTGCCGTGATCAGGATAGTCGTGCCCGCGCTGATCGCGCGAATGCCGGATTCATTGTTAATCTTGTCGGCCAGGTAGTCGGTAAGGACAGCGAGCGTGGCGTTGGCGTCGGAGACTGTGTCCCAATCTGAAACCCGCGTGCCGTCGTAGAAATGGTATATCGTGCCATCGTCAAATTCGGCGATCACATAGAGTTTGCCATTGAAGGATTTGACGTCGAGCACCCGCGTCATTGTCGCGCCGCCTCCGTCCTGGAGCCTCTGGTACTGCACGCCGACCGGAGTGGTGGCGGATAGGTCGGCGGAACCAAAAACGAAAAGCTGGCCCTTCACCTGGCTCATGCCAAAAGTACCGGACGGCAGCGTATATGTCGAAACGAAACTCTTCGGGCCTTCGATGTCGCCGCCTGATGTGATGTGGACGTTCTTGCCGAGCCACAAGGCGCCGGGCGTGCCAACGGAGCGTTCTCGCCTGCGGTCCATGCCGATCTTGAAGTCCTTGACGTGGAGGTACGGCATGGCTTACCGCCCCGCTATGGTGACATGAACCCGGTTGCTCTTGCTGCTGTCGCCCGCGCCGCCCATCGTAACCCGCGAGCCCGGCGCCGCGCGGGCACGCATTTGCGCCATGCGGCTCTGGAACTCGGCCTTGGCGACCTCGCCGTCCTTGCTGTCCTGCCGGGCCAAAGGCCGGATGGAGGCGGCAAGCACCACCAGATCGTCGTCGAGCAGGCAAACGTCGTCGTCGTCGACCAGGCGCACAAAGGGCGGGAGCCCGACGACCTCGCAGGTCTGACCGCTCGAATCAGGAATCGGCCATATCTCGATCTGCGGTGCCGTGCCTGACCAGCGGATATCCCACTTCTGCGCAGGGTCCGACCGGACATTGCTCTCGGAATCGAAAATCGTATATTCGCGACTCGTGATACCTTTGGCGATCTCGTAGGCGATGGCGCCGTTGTAGACGGCGATAGATTGGGTGCGCTCGAAGCTCACATCCGCCGGGAAGTCATAAAGGCGCTGCCCGGCGTTCAAGGTGAAACGGTCTGCGACCGTCCGCAGATGAGGCCAGTCATAGGCGTCATATACCAGGGCGTAGCCCCGGTTAATATGGCGCTTGATTTGGCTCATGCCGTCGATGCCGATACCGACATTCGTCGACAAGCCCAGCTCGTCCTTGAGCATGTCTTGAAGCGCCAGGAATGTCGTGCCGCGCGCCATCTATCAGGCCAATATCTCTTCTACGGGCTCGGCGGGTTTCTTTTTCTGGAAGAGATGCGAAGTCTTGGGCTTCGCCGCGGGGGCCTCTGGCGCCGCCGGAGCCGCTTCGAGCGGAACAATGTCGCTGATCTCCTCGTTCGCGCCTTCTTCCTCGTTCGCCTCGGCCACGGTCTGCGGCAGGAATTGCGGGAGAGGGCTGAAATCGGTGGGGAATATCCTGCGGTACTGGTCCTCACGGTAACGCGGGATGGAGTCGCCGACACTGCCGATCAGGCGCTCGCGCTCTTTCGCGTCGGAGCGATTGGCCGTGCCGGTATGCTTGATTTCGACCACGGCGTCACCGCCATGGATGCCGCGGAGAACGAAGATTTCGGCCGCCGTGATGTCGGCCATCTGGACTTCGTTGAGGAGTTTTCCGCCAAGTCTTACTTTCGCCGAATAAATGTGCATTTGCGTCCTTTCAGGTTGAGAAAAAGACGGAGGGCATCAAGCCCCCCGTCCTGCAGTTTGGTTAACCGGCGTAGTTATCCACGCCCTTGTAGTTGGGGTCAGTCAGCGAGAGAAGCAGACTGAAAGACAGCGACCCGTCGCAGGCTTCCGCCGGATCGTAGGTGCCGCGGACGTCGCCTGTGGTTCCGGTTGGTGCGGTCTGCACGCCGGCCACAAAGGTTCCGTTGACCGTCGCAATCGGCTCGAAGATGATATACCCGTCAACCCGGCCAGCCGTGGCGAACGCCGCAGCAGGGGTTACGGTGATATCGTCGCCGGCGGCGCACAGGCCTGTGGCGATCTTGAGCACGTCGTCGCTGTACACCGTCCCCGCGGAAGCCGCGTCTGCCACGGTGACGGAAAGACCGACGACCGCGACAGTGTTGGCTTCTACAGTGATGGCGCCGCCGGTGGTTACGGCGGAAGTGACCGTCGCCCGGATACCGGTGATATACCCGGCAACCGGCGCGATCAGTTGCATGGCCGTGGGGGCCAGCAAGTCGGTCTGGTTGAAGTAGAACGGGATCAGAATCTTGCCGTCGGCAATCCGGGCAAGCCTGACATCATCCTGGTACTCGGCAACAACCCGCGCCACCTTGTCCACATAGACAGGCAGGCCGAGCACGTCACCGAAGCCAACCGTGGCCGAGGTGATCGAAGCGCTCGAAGAGATGCTGGTGATCTTCTTGAACGCCTTCTTGCCGGTGTGGGAAGTACCGGAAGCTGACGTTTCGACCATCGCATCGCCATACTCGTCGAAGCCGGTGATGGTCAGGACAGAGGTGGTTGTCCACGCGGCCGTGATGTTCCGGGGAACATCGAGTTGGACGTTCACGCCCGCGTACAGATCCGACTGCGCGCCGTTGAGTACGAACGAGGCGGCGGCTGCCACCGACTGCGATTCGGCAATGCCGTCCGCATCCAGGGTTTTGGGCGCCCCAAGCTCGACGCGGTGCATCGGCGCCGGGACAATGCGTTTCATCAGCGGCACGCCAAACGGCAAGCCGTCATCCTGCCCGCGCTTGTTAAGCTGGAGCGAGACGAGGGTGTTCGCCGGGATGCTGGTCGTCCCGAGGTAGGTCAGGGTGACGGCCGATGCGCCGAACGACAGGCTGAAGTCGCCGTCGTCCTGGCTCAAGGCGTTCATCAGGCCACGGGACTGAGCCTTGTGGCCGTAGAGCGCGTAAGCCCCGGCGTTGCCGCCGGCGGGATAGCTGAAGTCAATCGTGCCGGAGGTGGCGACTGCCGCAGCGGGGGTTGCAGTTACGATATCAAAAGACATGGGTTTGGTCCTTTCCGAGCCCGATTAAGCGATGGAGTACACGCCGTGGCAGTTGCGACGATCGCAAACCAGTCCGCCAGCGTAGGTTTGGGCGCGGTAGAAAACGTACTTGCTCTCAGGCCGCGCCGGGTTGTGCTTCTTCCACTTCTCGCCCTCAACGTACTTCGGGAAGATGTGGTTCGGGTCGAGAAGGTAGCAATACTTCTCCTTGCTCAGGTCATCGAGCGTGGGGTCGTACTCCAACTGGATGCCCTTGAAGGTGATGTCCGCGGTCGACATGTCCATCGACTTCTTGTTGGCCCAACCTTCCAGAGTGAAATTGCCCTTGGAACGCAGTTCCTTTTCCATCCACTCAAGGAAGGACGAGCCGCAGAGGCCCTTCGACGGCTTGCCGCCGTAACGGCGAAGCTGGCGGATTTCGGTCTGCAGCTTGTTCGTCACGTTAAGATCGGACGCGGTCGAAGCGGTCAGCGCCAGAGAAGCGCGGTTGCGCCACCAGGTATTCGCCGACTGATCAATGCCGCCAACCACCGTCGCGGAGGTCGGGTCGTTCAGGATGAACGAAGTGACGCCGGGAATTTCCTTGGCATCCTGCGAACCGTCGCGCCAGTACATGAGGTTCATGCTGCGGTCGGTGCCTTCGTCCATATCCTCGATCTTGTCTTCGAGGATGTTGGCCAGGGCGGTCATTTCGCGGTCGGAATGCTGCGATTCGCCCTTACCGGTTGCCGTGTCGGTGATGGAAATGCCATCTTTCATCAGCTCTTCCATGGTGAAGCTGATGCCGGCGTGGATCAGCATCCACGGGTAGCTGGCGGTCTTGATGTTCGTCGGGTTGCCGTAGTTGACGGTGTCGTCAGCACGGAAGCCCTGGGCGGTCGTGGTGTAGATACCCTTGACGCGCGTGGTCAAAAGCTCCTTGCCGCCGGGGAAGGACTTTTCCTTGCCCTGCATAAGGGCAAGAAGCGGCTTGTCCTGGATGGTCTGAGAGGCGACCTTCCCTTTGTTCATGTGGAAGTCAATCGCCGCGTTGGCGATATTTTCGAGTTCTGCTACCGTAAACGGCATGGTCTTAATCCTCGCGGGGGAGGACGCTTAGTGAGCCGCTGCTTGTTTCATTGCCTCAAGCATGGTTTTCGGCTCGGCTTTTGCGCCCGGCGAAGCACCTCCGCTGACTGGCGCGATGGCTGCTTTCTTCGGAAGGAAGCGTTTCAGGTCGGTTTCCACCGCCTTCAGCACCTCATCAAACAAACCCCTTGCTTCCTTGTCGGACTGCGGGAATTTGCCTGTCTTCCGAATCTGCAACTCGACTGCGTCGATCACACGTTGCTGCTTCCAGTGCCAATCCGGATCCGTTTTCGCTCTCTCTGCGTGCCATGCGTCGGCTGATTTAACGACGTCGTCGACCACCGCTTTCGTCTTGCGCTGTGTCTCCTCGGCCTGCCGCTGCTGTTCCTTTTCCTCACTGCTCTTTTCGAGGTGAGTTGCCCGGCTTCGGGCAATGGACAGTTCGCGGGCGCGGGCTTCGGTGATTGCGCCGGACTCAACTTCGGCTCGCAGATCCTCGGGCAACTTGTGCCCGGTGGCGTCCATGAGCTTGCGTACTATCGGAGCGAGCATTTCAAGAGCTTTTTCAGGGCTCTTTTTGATGGCGACCATAACGGCATAGCCGCTATCGACGTCTTCTTTGCTCAGACCGTTGTCGGTCATCATTTTCGAGACTTGCTCGAATGCTTCGGCCTTGGGAGCAAGCTCTGCAGCTTTCTCTTCGGCCGCTTTGCGGCTTGCCGTCAGTACGTGGAATCGACGTTGCACGTTGCGCGTCAGAAGCTTCATTTCTTCCGGGGGAATGTCCCCGTCGTCTGCTTCTTCCTTGGCGCCAGCAACTTTGGCTGCAGTTCCTTCGTTCGTTTCCGGGGTTAAGTCGGATTTGGACGAGTCATCCGATCCAACCTTCAGCGCGTCCTTGACGGCGTCCAGCATGGACTTCTTTGGTACGTCCTTTGCCGCCGAGGATTCCGCAGTTGACGATTCTGTAGCGGGCTTAACGTCGTTACTTTCCGTGGCTGGCGAAGCCGCTTCCAGTTCCGTTTGCGAGTCCGGCATTACGCGTCTCCAATTAGTCGTGCAACATCATTCGCACATTTCGACAAATAAATCAAACTAGCCCCCCCGCAGGTGCCATTCCGCTCGCTGGGGCAGGATAGGCGGGCTGCGACTGGTTCTGCCCGCCGGCGGGCGCCGGGGCGTTCTGGCCGCCTTTGTCGCCCTGCGCTGCGGGATCTGTTGCCGGATCACCGGTCGAAGGTTGCGCCGCAGGCTTCGCCAGCAAGGCGTTGACCGCCTGAATCGACGGCATGCCCTCGACGATGCCCTCGTCCAGGTCGATGTTGAGCAGATTGAAGTATTTTTTGACGAACGGCTTGGGGTTGACCCCCGGAAGCTGGATCAACGTCGGAGCGGCGCGCTCCATGTCGGCCAGTTCCGCCGCGCGGTTCGGCCTGCCGGACGATCCGGCCTCGATCTCAAGCGCCAAGTCCTTGACGATTTCCGACCGGGTTCCGGCGTATTCCGGCCATGCGGCGCCAGGCCCGGCGATCTCAATAACCGTCTCCTTGCTCAATTCCTGGAGCATGAGCTGCCCGCCTGAACGCGCCAGATTGGTCAAAAGATCATCCAGGTCGTCGATATTGTCGGACTGGCCGCTCTGGCGGCTGTTTTCGGCGATGCTGGTTTCCGTGGCAGTGGCGCCCGATGTCGGGCCAAGATTAGCCTCCTGGCTGCCTACGGTGCGCAAAATGTCCTGGAAATGGCCCTCCACGTCATATTGCGCCGGGTCGATGGCGATGCTCGGGCCGCGTTGGATCAGTTTGCCCACTTCGTCGCCGGGGCCGAGGCCGTGAAGTTCGACCAGCTCGTGCGCCGCGTGATCGGAAAGCCGCGTCTTGTCTTTTTCCTCCAACGCCCCGTGTCGGGCCGCATACCATGGCCGGTTGGCAATGCGGTGCTCGCGCAAGCCCTGCCGGGAGCGGTTGATCTCCTCCTGGGGGTGCCGCGCCAGCCACACGTCGCTCGGCGGATAAAGCTCGTCCTCACTTTCGATCTCATTGAAGACCAGCGGGAAATGTGGCCAGAATCGCTCCAAGTTGACGTCCGGCGTTTTCGGCTCCTTCAGGTAGTCGTGATAGCCCTCGCAGACGGTGAGGGCCTGGCGCGCCTTGCGGTCCCAAATCTCGTAGACCCGGCACTTGTCCATCTCTTTGCCGCCGGAATCCTTCTTGGTGAACTTGGTGTAGTTATCCTTCACGTCCACCTTGTAGATTTCCTCGATCTCCTCAGGGTCGAGATCATAAACTTCGGCCACGAACCTTGCCCCCGCCAAGGTCTTGAGGTGGCGGCAGTTCTTGTCGATGATCAGGTCTTTCGAGCGCGGGAAGGAGAGAACCGGGCCTTCGCGGACAATGATATCTTTGTCGTTCTGCAGGTCGGCCAGCAGGGTGCGCAACTGCTCGGCGTTTTGCCCCTCGTCGTCCCTCGGGTCTTCCTGCCCTTCCTCGGCCAGCCGTTCGATCAGCGCCAGTTTCGAAGTCACGTCGCCGATCCGGGCGGTGATTTCAGGGTTGGGCTCGAACGCCCTCTGGAAGCCAAGCTTGACGTAGCCGACGCCGCAGACCTTGGTGCGGCGGACCATGGCCTTCAATTGCGATTTGTAATCATACTCCTGTTCGCCCATGAAGTATTCCCAGCAAATCTGCATGGACTTCGAGATGCGGTCGAGCAGCATGATGTACTGCTGCGCCTGGGCGATGTCCTCAAGGATCGGAAGCTGCGTCACGTCGCCGGCCTGCACCGCCTGGAGGGCGGCGGCCGCCGTCTCTTGCTTGCCGTCCCAAAGCTGGTAGAGCATGCGCTCCTTGCGCTTGACGATGGTTTCCGGGTGCTTCGCATAAAGCTGCGCCACGGTCACGTTGATGTGCCGGGTCAACACCGGGACCACGTAGCTGCTGGCGGCCCATTCGTCGTCCTCCGTGCCCTGGGCGGCGATCTTCATGCACTTGTCCATGCGCTTGAAGGCCTTGCCGTGATGGTCGGCGCTCCTCTTGATGCGGTCGACCCACGCCGTAATGACCTTGACCCGCGCCGGGTCGGCCCCTTGGGGAAGCGTCATGTCGGTCGGCGTCAACGCCGGGCTTACAGGCTCTTGTACGTCAGTTTCCATTTACCAGCCCTTTCGCGTGGCGTAGCGTTTCTCGTTCTCGGCCCTGGACTTCGCATTCCGGAGAATCCACTGGATCGAGCCGACTTGCACATCATTACTCTCTTTTTTCGACAAAGGCGACGCGCGGATTTCCTTGACCAGGCCGCGGCCGATATGGGCGATGAAATCCACGAAGTCGTCGTGAGCCGCAAAGGGGAATTTCAGCATCTCGGCGCGGGCCTCGGCGTACCACGGCGCGGTCCTCGGAAAGTGGACTTTCTTGTGCTGCATGCGCCCCTGAATAGCCCTGGCACGCATGATCTTGTCGGTCTTGGCAACACTCACCGGGTCGAGGTAGGTGTAGACCTTCTCCTCCTGCATGCGCTTGATCAGAAAGGGGCCGAAGGACTTGGAAATCAATTCACTTTCCAGCCACCACATCATCGGCTTGTGGGTCTTCATCTGAGAAATGACTTCGTCCACCGTGCGGTCGGTCTGCATGCGATCCCACACCAGGTCCGGCAACACCCAAATATCGTCGTTCTCGTCCACGCCGACGCAACCAAGCACGGTGGAGTCGTTGGTTTGCTTCATGCCGACCGCATGGTCCGACGCGCCATATTTGCGGAGGTTGGCCGGCAGTTCCGACGGATCGTACTCAAGGATGTCGTCTTTCTTGAAATACTCGCCGTCGTCGGGCGTCGGCTGGCCCATGTAGAGCGCGCCGAAGACGCGGGCGTCCATCTTCTTGGCCTCGGCCAGGAAGGTCAGCGATTTGCGCTCCGGCCACAGGGCCGACATGGGCTTCGTTCCGAAAGCCCGGATGACTTTCGGCTCGGACGGAATATCCAGTGTCAGCCCCAGGGATTCCGCAAGTTTCGGGTCTTCGACCACGGCGGGCAGGTTGATGTATTCCCAGCCCTCGGAAACGCCCTCGTAAAGCTTGTTGCGCTCCGGATGGTCGGGATCGCAGAGGCGCCCGATAAGATCATCCTGGTGCCAGCGGGTGTGGACAACGAGAACCCGCGAACTATTCAGCAGGCGGGAGAACACGACCGAAGTGAACCATTTCCATAATTTTTCGCGATAGACCGCCGACTGCGCATCTTCGTCGTTGCGGATGGGATCGTCGACGAAGAAATAATCGGCGGGCTTGCCGGTGCCGGAACCGCCTACGCCGACGAACGACAACTTGCCGCCCTCTTCGGTGACGAGAAAGTCTTTTGCCGTGCCGCCTTTGCGCAGGCTATGCTTCGGGAACACCAACCCGTAGAGCGGCGAGGTCATGATCTCGCGCACGTCACCGCCGAACTCCTCGGCGAAGGTCTGGTTGTAGCTGCCGAGCATGATGTTGGCGTAAGGGTCTTGGCCGGAAAGCCAGGCGGGAGCGCCGCGCGAAAGTATCTGACTGTTGCAAGTCGGGATCATTCCTTTTCCACACAAAAACATGTGCGATGGCGAATCCACTTCAATGCAAACGGTGTCCGCCAAGCCCGCCGGCCTGACGGCCATGTAGCGTTCTGGTCTTGCCAGTCTTATTGAGCACCGCGCGGCTTTACGCGGCATCGCCGCTGCGCCGGGCGCGTAAAACATAACTCTGTACTTAGGGCCACAATCCTTGCCGTAAAGTGTCGCCCGGCCCTCATAAAACGCGCACTTGAACCCAAGAGAGTGTACGATCTCGCGCACACCTTCGGCAATATCGCGATTGGTGTTGCAGAACTCAATCTGTCCTTTCGGGCCAACATAGCCATCGGTATCCACGAGCCCCTGAAGCAACGCCAGCCTTTGCCGGATTGAGCCACGCAAATACTCGGGCGGGATGTGCTTGTTTCGCCACAAGCCGGACGCCTTTAAGAGACTTCTGAATCCTACAATGAGAAAAGTGTCGGCCCGTCTATTGCCCCGAATGGTGTAGCCAGCCGCGGTGATTTTATGTTCAAGAAAAGTCTTATCCGCGCCGACCGCCGTGATGTAGCCTATATCCTTGCTTCCATCGCCCAACCAAACGCCTAGTGCGTAAGGATCGATGGGAAATTTCTTTTCCGAAAGATCAAGTGGCCCCGCTTTTGGAACTTTGACGTTTCGGGCAGCAGCCCTGCCCATGATCTGCTTTGTCGTTTTCTTCTTGTAGACGTCGTAACTCTTCGACATCCTCACCAACCACTCGTGCTCTTCGTCGGCGATAACCTCGTGTTTGTCGTCGAACGACACCCTGCAAACCGGACGATTTCTCCATACCGGCGTCTTGGCAACTACTGAGCACCTTTTGCCTTTGTCATCGAAAACGACGTCGCCGACTTGAAGATCGACAATTCGCTTCCACCCGTCTGGCGTGGGAATCGGCGTGTCGATTTGCAATGCTTTCCCGTGCTGAGGCCCGATGGACACCGCCACGCGCTTCATCTTGCCCGCCTTCATCTGCTCGATGATCTGGCAAAGCAGCCGCGCCTGGGGCGTCTCGACGAACCGCGACTTGTCCGGATTGGCGGGCTCCGTCGGGTCAGGCATGGTCAGCCGCATGAAGGGCAGCATGCGCTCGCGCGCTTCCCTGACCGCCAGCAGCCGCTTGGCCGCGACAATCCGTTTCTGGATTATGTCGTCGGTTTCGCTCATCCCGAGAACCCCCGCGGCATGGAGGTCACCGGCGCGTGCTTTGACCAGCGGTTGTTCGCCTTGCCCGACGCCGTGTAGTAGGCCCGGTTGAAATAACGCCACAGGGATGGAGTGAAGCCGGTGATGGCGCCGCTTTCCGGATCCTGCTCAAGGTGGATCATCGCGCCGCCGACATGCGCTTCAAGGCTCTTTTTGCGCATGAACGGCGTTTGATCTTGCGTAGTGCCAGTCTGGAGATACCAGACATTCCGGGTGATACCGGGATCGAGCTTGTGGTAGTGGCCGAGGAGGAGAACCGAAGGTTTTTCTCCGCCTTCGAGGCTTTCAATGATTTTTTGGGGGCGATACGACGTGGCATAGGACGAACCTCCTCCGGGGTGAACCACGGAAAGAATCGCTGACTTGCCGGAGTTCGCGTTGACCAGTTTGATGTGCGCTTCCATGAACCCGAGGTCGTGCCAGTCGGTGCGCCCGGCGGCCCGCATTACGCCCTCCACGTACCGCCCCACGTCAATCCCTTCGCGCTGCGCGTACCAGCCTTCGTGGTCGTCGCCCCACACGGCGTAGGTCGGAAACGACGCCTTGGGGTATATTTCGCTCAACAATCGAGCTTGAGCGTCAACGCCGTGAGCCAATATATCATAGGTATTGAAGCGGGCTTCGCCGTCGATCCAGTTACCTGTGTTAAAGACGGCCTGGACTTTGTTTTCGGTGTAGCGCCGGTAGAGGTCATGGCTCACGTCCTCACGATGATATTTGCTGCCGATATGCTGGTCGCCGCAGGCCCCGAACAAGAAAGTGTTATCCTTGCGCGACATGATCTCGATGCCCGCGCCCTCCACCCACCGCTCGGCGACGCTCTTGGCGATACCGAAACTCTCACCTTCGCGAACGATGTTGACACCTTCCAGCCTCAACTCTTCGAGCAAGTCAAGAACCTCACCGACCTTCATGCCTGTGCTGGCCGCGATATCAGTCAGCTTGACCTGGCGCTTCGCGATCAAGTTGCGAACCGCCTGTTTCCTGTCATTCAGTTTTGACTCCGAAACCCCCGCTTTGATGCCCTGCCTTCTGGCCTCGCCCAACCACCCCTTGAAAGTATTCCGCGAAACCCCGGCCACCGCCGCGGCTTCGACCTGCGTACTGTATTCAGCATACAGATTAACTGCCCTAAGCAAAGTCGCTTTGTCATATGCCTTTTGCGCCATAGTGTCTCCTGTTATCTCTGCGTAAAAAACGCCACGAGTGGCGCCAGCTTCGCCGCGATTGCGCCCACCGTCGCGGATACCGCCACGATGACCGATATGGTTTTCCACCCGCCCTTGACGCCGACCACGATGTCGCGGATTTCCTTGACGTCCTTGCGCATGCTGAAGAGATCGTCCTCCAGCGACTTCAATTTCTCCTGAACGCCGCCGAGTTCTCTTTCGTAGTTGGGGATGTTGGTCATGGCGCCTCCTCGATGATCACAGGAACGACGCGACCGCGCAGCCGTTGTTGCTGCTGTTCGTCGGATCCGCCGTCACCGCCAGCGGCGTCGAAGCGGTTGAATCTTCCGTATAGGTCGCGGCGCCTGGGGAAAATTGCGCGTTGGCGGTATCAAAACTCTCAGTCATCCCGGTCCATGCCCAGGTGCCGCCGTTCTGCGACTGAGCGCAAACCCCGGCGGCAATCCCGTAAGCGCTGACATCGAGATCAAGGGTTATTGCGGCGGTCGAATTGCCGGTGGTGGCCGAGCTCGTATCGACGGCAGTTGCCGAGGCAATATCGTTGACTTGCCACAGGCAGACGGTTGCGGCGGTGATCGCCTCGCTGAAGGTGACAACGACGGATTCCGATGTTCCGGCGGTATTGGCAAGAATGAACAGCGAGGCATCGATATTGCCGGAAGCTGCGCCGTTATCGAGAACCGCGGTCGCTGAATCGCCGCCGACCGTCACCGTCGATGTGGTGTAGACCGTGGCGCCATCCTTACCCATCACGCCCACGAGGGTATAGCGGGAGGCCGACGCCGTTCCGGTATTCTGCGACGCGAAGGTGTAGGTTGTCAGTGCCGTCGTATCGGAAGTACATTGCAGAAAGGTGATCGAGGCCGGAGTTGACGCTGTTGCAATCTGAAACGAGTTGATTACAAAGCCCGCCAGCGCCGGATGGACGGCGAAGGCCAGGATGGCCAACGCGAGTGCTGCGCGGCGCATCATGTCTGATACCCGATCAGGCAAATCTTGACGCCCTTCGCGCCGGTTCCCGCCGTGTCGATGTCGATCTTCATTTCGGCGTTGGCGGCGAGCGAGGTATCGGAGATCACTGCGGCTGTCGCAGCCGTCGAAGACCGCCGCTCGGTGGCGTCGATGGTGATCGTCGTCGAAAGAATGGACGCCGACGCCGTCGCGCCTTCTGCGTCCGGATCTTCGTTGATGTCGAAGGCGGGATTGCCGGACGATGAAACGGTGTTGATGGAAGCGCTCACGCCGGTCAGGGTGAAGGCGTATGGCATATGAAACGTCACCTTGGCCGTGCCGGTCGTAATGGCGGTGCTTTCATCGCTTGCCGCGACGCAGAAACTCTCGGTAGGCGAACGCAACGCCCCGCTGGCGATGGCGTAGGCTGTGCCGATCGTCAGCGATTCGACCTGGCCCGTGCCTGTCGTGTCGCGGCCAAGCAGCGTGTCGGTCGCCACCAGGCCGGGGAAGGACTGGCTGATCGCGTAGCCGCCGCCCGCGAGCAGAAGAGCCGCTGCAAAAACGAACTTTTGAATTTTACGTCTCATATGTACCATCCGCTCCCGTCCGATTTCGGCCACAGGACCACCGAAGCATAATTGTTCTTGAGCACGTAGGTCGAAAGCCCCACGATGGTTTCCGCTAAATTTCCGTCGATCGTGATATTGTTGGTCGCCGCGTCGCCTTTGAGATCGACGATCTTCACCGGCCGCGTCCTGCTAACCGCGGTCACAAGGTCCACCGTGGTCGCGGCGCCGGACGATTTGTTGACCAGGATGTGATCGTCAGCATCCAGCATTGTATATGATCCGGCGCTCGTCTTTTCCGCAATCGTCGGCGTGATGTGGAGGTCGACCATGACTTGCGCCGGCGTGCGCGACGCCCACGCGCTCGACTTCGACTGGATAAAATTGTCCGTCGTCGCGGTGAGCGTCGCAATCGCCGTCAGGTCGGAATCCTTCGGCTGAAACGCCGTGTCGGCGGCGGTTATCGAATAGAAATCCGTGCCCGCTTCGAGATCGAGCAGAGCCCGCATCGCGGCGTAATTCGCCGCCGTAACCAGCGATTGCGCATTCGCCGACGGGGTGAGCCCCGCCCACGTCGTCAAATCGGCGTCTTTCGCCTGGAATGCCGCCACCAGGTCGGCCTGGTCCGCGACAACTCCGCCGATGTCACCCCACGAAATCGCCGTGGCGCCAAACGACAAGTCGATCAGCAATCCCCACTTGCCCGCGGCCAAATCCGTCGCGAACGTGCCGGAAGTATGCGCCGTGATGCAGCGGTACAAAGACGATCCGGAATAAACCGAATCGTCGGCCAGGTACGCGGTCGTCGTCACCCACGCGGCCGGCTGGCGGAATCCGGCATACAAAGCCTCGTCCAATTGATCGTAGCCGACGCTGCCGTTCGCCAGCGCGCCGTCGCTCCGCTGAATTAAACCGAGATTGGCAATTATTTCGTCCGTGGTCAGAGAAATGGCCGACATCTCGGTTTCGAGCTTGTCGGCGGGCAACGGCCGCGACGGATTGGCGGTCTGGTATGCCTGGAAACTGTAAGCGCGGACGTATGGGGTTGGGGCTGCCATCAGAACACCAGAACCTCGCATTGCCCGGCGCCGCCGGCGCCGGAGCTGCCGGAACCGGAAGCCCCGCCACCGCCGCCGCCGGGCTGCGCCCCAGCCGTTGCCGCGCCAGCCGCGGAACCGTTGCCGCCATCGCCGCCGAGTTCAGACGCCCCGCCGTTCCCGTCGTTGGAGCCGGAGCCGCTTGATCCACCCCCGCCCGCGCCGCCTTTTACCGCCGCGCCGCCGTCATTGTTCCCGCTTCCGCCCCCCGGCGCGCCGCTGTTCGTCGTTGCCGCGTTCGCCGTCGTAGAAGTCCCGGCTGCCGCCTCGATACCGCTGGACCCCGACGTAGCCCCCGCGCCAAACCCGCCGTTTTGGGCGGTCGTGCTGGCCTGCCCCGCGCCGCCGCCATATGCCGTCAGCCACGTCCCGAAAGTTGAGTTTCCACCAGCGTCGCCATTGCCGTCGGAGGCCTTGGCGGCGCCGCCTGCGCCTACCGTGACCGTTTCGGTAGCCCCCAGCGCCGAGAGAAGAAACCACTCCTCTTTGAACGCCCCACCGCCGCCGCCGCTGGCGTGATTGTTTCCGCTCCTGCGCCCGCCAGAGGCCCCTGCGCCCCAAAGCCTGACCAACGCCATCGTTCCGGTTGACGGCTTCGTCCAGGTGCCGGACGCGGTGAATATCTGGCGGTTGACCGGGCTGCCGAGCTTCGACAGCAGGACTTTCTTGACGTCAGTGGCGGAGGCGTCATAGGTCGCCACATAATCCGCCGTGGCATCCGGCGTCGCATCCGCGGTCAACCCGTTGATCGTCTTGAGCATCGAGCGGATCGTGACCTTCTTGCCCGAGGCCGCCGAGGCGTCATAGGAGGGGAAGAAATCGTTGTCGACGTGCGGCCCCGTGTCCTCGGTCAGCCCGTTGATCGCCTTGAAAATGTTGGCCAGGGTGAACTTGCGCTCGGCGGTCGCCGAAATGTCGTAGGCGCCGATGAAATCGCCAATCGCTGGCGTCGTCTCCTCGGTCTGCGCCGCGACCGTATAGCCGGTGACGCTTGCCGGGTTCAGGAGAATGACGTCTGTGCCGTTGTAGACGGCTTCGCAGATGTAGCCCGCCGCGCCCAAGTCGCTTGTCGCAAGAGCCGAACCGGCGGCCTTCTTAATCGTCTTGGCGCCCGCGCCGCCCACGTTGACGGTGGGATTCGTGATCGTATTCACGCCGGCGCTGGTCCAACGGAACCGCATTTTACTGGTCCACGTGGCGAGAACTGGCGAAAACGTAAGCTCGATGGCGTCCACCGTGCCGCCGACCACGGTTGCGTGCGAGACTATGCTGTCCTGGACGTTCGCCAGGGTCGCTGCATGGGCCGCCAGTGTGGACGAGGAGATGACCAGGGGGCCAGTCATGGTGCTCCCGGCCTTCAGGACGCTGGTTGCAAGCGTCGCCGCGGCGGATGCAGCACTCGCGGCCGCCGAAGTCGAGGATCCGAGCGCTTCAGCGGCGTAGGACTCGGCGCTATCGCGGGCCGTCTCGGCGTCAGTCACCAAGGTCGTGAAATCTATCGTCTCGACCCACTTTTCGAGGGCCAGATCAGTGGCAAAGACGTTCGAGGTATGGGCTACGAGGCAGATGTAGAGCTTGTTGCCCTGAAAAACAGCAGAATCGACGGCATAAGCCGTCGCCGTCGCCCAATTGCTCGGGCGGTCGAAGCCGAGGCTGATCAGGGAGCCGTCAAGTTGCGAAAGCCCGATGGAGGAATTGGCGATTTCACCGTCGTCGCGCTGAATCAGGGCCAGATTGGCCAGAACTTGCGTGAGCGTCGTCTTGATGGCGTTGAGTTCAATGTCAACCTGATTGCCAGGCAAGGGCGTCGTCGGATTCGCCACCTGGAAGGCACGAAAACTATACTGGCGCGTATATGCCGTGGGTTGAGACAAGGGTTTTTCCACCAAAACGCGCTGCCGACGAACAGCGTTTTACGTCATCAGGGCGCAGGATAGTCGGATTTGGTGGATTTGTCGAGTTGGGCGATTAAGGGGCCACCAGACGCGGCGAAGCATCTGGTGGCCGAGCGCCAGGAGCGGGCGCTGTTTCGGTCGCGGGTGAGCGCTGACCGGTTGCGATTGTAGCGGGGGTTGGTGGAATTGTCGAGAGGCGGCTATCCGGCGCGGGGGGCATTCTTGGGTTCTTCGCCCCGCTCAACCTTCTTCGCTACGTCCTCAATAATGTCAACGCACTCATCGGAATAGTTATTTTCAAAAAGAATGCGTGCCGCATCTCTGAGGCCCATGGCCCTTGCGGCGCGAACGATATCTTTGATATCCCAGTAAGACGGGCCGTCGAAACCCCAATCCAGGGGGTCCAGCAAGTCGTCAATCCAGTCGTTTGCTTTTGCCATCTTCCTGCTCCTAATTGCCGAGAGGCGGCGCCCACGGTGCTGGACTCCAACCAGCTTACCTTCCCTGTCGCGAGCAAGGGCCGCTCATTTACGATGGGCGTTTCCCACCTAGAGCTTTCTCCGCAAACCAGCGCCGCCTCTCGCTTCGGCTTCAGGTCCGTTGATTGCCCCGTGGGGTCGAACACCCTGATCGCCGCGTCGCATTCGTCGCACGACAATCTCGACTTGTCAAGCATAAACTTTTCAAATTTCAAAAATTAGCGGAAGCAGGTTAGGCATTGCCGCCGACCGCGCGGCGACCCCCCGGGGCGGGGGTGGGGGCGACCTCTGACGCTGACACCGACGGACCTGGCGGCCGTCGACTCTGTGCTACTGCCCTGACAAGGCACTAGCTATTCAAGCATATCAAAGGCTTGACTGTTGGGGATTGTCTCGCTTGGCGCGATACGCGAGGATATGACGCCCTCCGCCTCGGTTATGAAGGCATGAAGCTGCTCCGTCGTCATGTCCTCGATTTCTCGGTCATGGTTCACGGGCTCGCTTGCCTTGGGCGCTATGAGTCCTGCTCGGTCTAGGATTGTTTTCACAGCATCTAGTTGCCGGCCATTGGGATCGGCGCCCTTCTTGGCATACTCGCGCAGCCTGGCAATGGCGGCCGGCACCAATTCAGCGACGAATAGGCGCGAGACCATCATTTTCACCAAAAAAGATATATTCGTTTTTCCTAATATATCCTTTACCTGCAGCTCGGTAAGCCCGCATTTTTCGGCGGCCTCAACCTTATCGCCAGTCTCTAGGAGCTTAGAGACGAATCGGACTTCTCGGTCGGTAAAGCCCGCAGGCGCCGCCAATGGTGCTAGTTCTTTAGGCAATGTTCACCCTGTCGCAATTGTCGAAAATGTTGCTTGACAAGATTCAATCATAGTGTATTGTCTGACTATTGGCAATGTAGGAGCAAAACCAATGAATCCCTTAACGAACGATAGGCGCTACTCAGTCAATTCTGAATGGTGCGGCTACGACAAGCCCCGCTACGTGGCGCGATTCTGCGGCGAATGGATTGGCCAAAGCATTAGCTATTCAGCCGCCGTGCTCATGTGCGTCGGCCACAAAAGCGTTCGCAACGGCGCCGAAATAATCACTGAAAAAAGCGCATGAACCCCGCCCTCACAATCTTCACCCTCGCCCTGTTCCAATGCGCGGCCACGGTTGCGCTATTGGCCTGGGTCAACCCTTAACTCTGGAGCAAATCAAATGACGGCGATAGAAAGAGATGAAAATTTTGAAGCTAATTGGCTTCAATCCCAGCAAGACTTCTACCAGCGGTCGCACGGCTACGGCGAAAAATTGGCAAGAGCCGCCTCATTCTTTGACTGGCACATGAACGAGTCTCAAGCCTTTCTCGACTACGCAAAAGCCCGAAAGCATAGCCGCGCCCACCTCGTCGAAACTAACGACTAAACCAATTCAACAATGGAGATTCTACCATGCTGTTTACTGTCTTAAATCGTTTCACCGGTACCGCGCAATTCGTCGCGGAAATTAACGCGGACGAATCAACCGCTCCTTCGGCCAAGATTGGCCTTGCCGTAAAATGGGCCATAAAAACTCGCGCCAACCTCGCCGACGCCAACCTCTACTACGCCAACCTCACCGGCGCCAACCTCGCCGACGCCAACCTCTCCGGCGCCGACCTCACCCGCGCCGACCTCTCCCGCGCCGACCTCGCCGACGCCAACCTCTCCGGCGCCAACCTCTCCCGCGCCAACCTCTACGGCGCCAACCTCTACGGCGCCGACCTCACTCACGCCAAAAATGCCGGATTGGCGATCGCTCGGACTCGCATTCTACCGGAAGGCCAAATCATTGGCTGGAAAAAATGCCGAGGTTCCGTAATCGTCAAACTGTCTGTTCCCGCCGACGCCCGTCGCTCCCACGCTTTCGGCCGTAAATGCCGCGCCGAATTTGTCGACGTTCTGGAAGTCATCGGCGCGGAAATCGCGTATTCATCGCATGACGGCGACCGCACAGCTTACTCCGCCGGAACCCGCGTTAACTGCGATTCTTGGTGTGAAGATTGGCAACAAGAATGCGCCGGCGGAATCCACTTTTTCATCACGCGCGAAGAGGCGGAAGCATACTAACGATTAAACCAATTCAACAAAGGAGCAAATGCAATGGTTGATTATGTGAAACGCCGCGAAGCCCACGGCATTGAGCTGTGGGTGAGCACGACTTGGGCACATTGGAAATACGTCCAATTCCGCAGAACCAAGGACCAAGCCGTGATATATGCCGGCGACAAAGGCCCGCTCCGCTGTGGACTCAAAACTTTCTATGCTGCCTTTTCGGAAGCTGTCACGCCCGATGACGGCGCCACGATAAACGCATTTGATCCTGACGACAAATCTCTTGTCTCGAACACTCTTGCCGCGAGTCTCTCGGTTCGCGGCAAGCTGCAGGCTCTTTACTGGAACTACCCGGGCGAAAGCTTTCGCGCATGACCGCCCTCGCCCTCGCCCTCACTCGCCTCGCCCTGGCCGCCTGCCTTCTAGTCTTTCTTGCGGCCTATCTGTAGCAATTAACGAAAGGAATCGATCAAATGGAAACTATGACGCTATCCGCCCCGGCCTATTGGGCGAGTTATCTAATCAATGGAGATTCATCTGGCCTTGAGCCCTCAGACAAGACGGCCTGCGACGCCTGGATTGAAAGCGAAGGTTTAGGTCTGCCGGTCGATTGCGACTGTGATGAATTTTTCGCGTGGCGTCATGACGCTTTCCGCTTTATGCCCCTTGGCGCAACCTGTCTCGATTACACTTTTATAATCTAAAACCACAACCTCCCTGCAAAACCTCAAAACCGGCCCCCAGGCCGGTTTTTCTTTGCCCCTGCTATCCCACCCCCCGGTCCGCCCCGAATCGCCGCCCTTGCCCCGTTTCTATTCAAGCGCGGCCATATCCGCCCTGGCCTCAAGCCCCGCCGCCGACAAGCGCACCTTCCCGCCTTCTTGCTCAAACCATAGCCGACGCCCCGTCCGCCTTCCGAAGCCCGTCACCTCCAAAGGCGTGACGCCCCACCTCGCCCGGATCTCGGCCAGCCCATACCAACGCCCCGGTTCCATCTCCCGCAAGGCCTGCAGGACAGCCGCGCGCCGCACCTCCGGCAATCTGGAGCTGGCATGGCCTAGAACCCGGTGAACCCCGCCTCGCGCCTCGGAATCGCGCCTCGCCCTTTCATCGGCATCGCGCTCCAGGCTCGCAATCCATGCCGCCTTCCGCCTCGCCTTCGCCACCTGTTGAACCCGGCTATGGTTCCGGCTCCCCAATGCCTTCCGCCACACCGTCGCCTTCTCGATCTCGCCGAAGCAATCCCGGATCCGGTACATCGCCATCAGGCGCCAGAGCGCGGCATGACGCTTCCGCTGCCTCGCGCTTCCGGCCATGTCTCCCACTTGCTCCGGCCCGGCCTTCCCGCCCGATTCTCCCATTTGCTCCTTCCCGCCAATTTTTCCCATTTGCTTTACACACTCTCGTCAAGCGACATTAAAATAATCCTTCGACCAAGGCCCTCAAGGGGAGCAGCCCGCGCCAGAAGGGCGGGCGCCGCAGGCCCCCTTTAGGGGGCAGAACTTTCCGAGACCGAGACTCAAGGGTTTTAGCCATATAAAATAAGGCTTTTATGCGTGAGTCTCGGAAAGTTCCGAGAGTAAAACCGTTTCCGAGACCCGAGACTCAAGGCTTCCGACCTTATAAACCGGGGGTTTTCACCGTGGCTGTCGGAAAAATTAAACGCTGTTTCCGAGACTTCCGAGACCCTGTTTCCGAGACTCTTTCCGAGAGTCGGTTTCACTCTAAAAAGTCCTCTTCGCCAGATTGTTGCTTTACCGGCGGGGTGTAGTCGTCGCTCAAAATCAGCTTTACATTGTACCCGACGCCGACAATCCTTTTACCGAAGTCAATCTCTCGACCGTAGCCCGCAGGGACTCTCTTGCCGAGATTCGCCGTGTCCGTAACCCAATCGGTGAGCTTCGAGAACGACCAGTTCAAAGAGCGCGCCACGCCCTCTTTGATGTCCCGCCACTTCACCTTGTCTTCACCCATCTCCTCTATCGCGTCGGCGACCGCGCCCGAGGCGCGATCGGCTTCGATCTCCTTCCTGGTCTTTCCCCCTTCCTCTCTCGCCACCCGGCTCTCGATCCGGTTCAATTCCGTCGGCGCCAGCACGCCCACCTCCTCGCCGCCTTCGCCCAGGGGCACCGAAACGCGCCGCAACCATTGCGGGCGGTTGCCGCTGGTCGAGGCCGAGATGTTGGACTTGGCCCCGTCGAGGCGCACGTAGAGGTGCCGGTCGTCTTCCTTGACGCCGTAGGCCTTGGCGTCCTTGACCGTCATGGCATAGAGCGTGAGCATGACGCGGGTGACGCCCTGCAGCGATGACGCGCCGCGGCCGGAATCGGCATTGCCGGCGAAGCCGTCGGCCGAGGCCCCATCAGGCTTCTTGGTATGGTGGCCAAACATCACGGCACATTTGGCTTCCACTGCGATCTGGCGGAGGGCTGCGGCAACAAGTCGCATCTCCACATTGTTATTTTCATCAGCCTCGTGGAACTCGACGAAAGGGTCGATGATCAAGACGCCGATGTTTTCGCGAATCAGGTGGGCCGCCATCTGCTTCACATATTTAGTCTGCCGCAGCTTACCGTGCGGATCCCGCGCCACCAGAACCAGGGGTTTATGGGCGCCGGAGTTGAGGAAGAGGCGGTCGGCCAGGTCTTCCCATTTAATCTCGTAGTGGGTGCAGGCCGCGGCGATGCGGCGCTTGAGTTCGATTAAATCATCCTCCTGGTTCCAGCACCAGATGCGCTCGGTCTTGGCTTCCTTGGCACCGATGGCCTCGGGGCGGCTGGCGGCGATGGCCAGCATGAGTTGGGCCAGCCATTGGGTCTTGCCGGCGCCGGAGGGGGCGACAAGCCCGGTGAGGAAGCTTTTGGCGAGGATGCCAGGCACAACCCATTCGCGCTTGGGCAGGCCGGCCACGTCGAAGGGGAGCAGCAGGTCGGGGTTCGGCCAGTCGGAGTTTTGGGCGTCAGTGTGCGATTTTGTCGCAGGTTGCGGAGTATTTATTTCGACAGGATCGAACTCCGAGCCTGGGGCGTGCGGGCTACCCTTCGCATAGGTGTAGGCGTTGCCGATCTTCCGGTCCAATTCTTCGAGCGGCCACGGAGGAGAGGCTTTGGTCTGGTTCCAGTGCTCGTCCATCAGCAGGAGGGCCGCGTCGTGTGAGACACCAAAGTCGCGCACGCGGCACGCCACCTTGTAGGTGATCTCGTCGCCGCCTTGCCCCTGGACAGCTTCGGGCGCGCGAGTGAGCAAGTAGTCCGTCGCTAGGGAGATGGCGGCCGGCGTATCCCATTCGATGTTCAGGTTTTGCGGGGCCTTTTCGCTTGGCGCGCCGCAGGCTTCAATAAGTTCCTGGGGGGCAAGTGCGAGATCGTCAACCGATTCCGGTTCTGCAAAGTCATCCGGGATGCTGACCAGCCACGAATAATGGCTTCTCTCAACGTCTGATCCGGCACCGACAACGTACCCATGAAAGCTTCTAGTATCGACCGATGCTCCAAGCTTTTTACTGGTGTTGGCGGTGCGAATCCCTTCGGGCAGCCGGTAGTAGACATGGCATCCTCCTGATTGTGTTAGTACGACGTGTTTGAACTTGAAGACCTTGTTGAAGGCGTCGAACTCCCGTTCCATCACCTCGCGCCCCACCTTCACGTCGAAGTCGAGCACCAGGAGATTGTCGGTCGAGATGCCGATATTGTTGTCACGCGATTCGCCGAAGGGGTCGGTCCAGGCCCTCTCGACCGCGACGGGATCGGCCGTGGCCTTCGCCGGAAAGTCTTCAATAATAGGAGTTTTTGCGTTGACATCTAGGAGGAAGACACGGAAGCCCTTGCTCGCGAGAGCGAGCGCCGATGCGCGTTTTGTCATAACGTCTCCTGAAAATGTCGAACACCCACAATCTCACATTCCGACAAACGGCGCAATCAGCAGGCCCTCTCGGAAAGAAAGTTCACCGATTTCACGATTACGCTTTACAAGCCCGTAAAGCAAGCGTAATGTGATCGACAGTTTCGACAACGGCGAATCTGATCGACAGGAGAAATTATCATGAGCGTTAAAATTGTTAAGAGTGACCCGCCTGAATCCAAGGAAGTGCTTGCTTCCGCCATCGTCAAGATCGGGGAAAGCCTCTCCGCGCTTCTGAAAAGCGGTTTGAACAAGCGGGCGATTATCGTCCTCATTCAGGCCGAAACGAAGATGGGGCGCGGCGACATTGAGACGGTTCTTGACGCGCTGCCCCGACTGCGGGGCTGGTATTGCTTATGAGCACCCACATTGGCGCCGAGATGCTGCGCAAGGCGGCAAACGTGATCGAAGAGCGGCAAAAGGCCTACGGCCCGCCGAACCAGAATTTCAAGACGATCGCGAGTCTCTGGACTCCGTGGCTGGTCGGGCGCTACGGCGAAGTGGCGACGATCCATCTGGACGAGGTCGACGTGGCCGTCATGTGCGACCTGATCAAGACCGCGAGGCTGGCCGAGACGCCGGATCATGAAGACAGTTGGGTCGACAAGGCGGGCTATGCGGCGTGCGGGCGTCAGGTGAGCGCCAAGGAAGAGATCGGCGAAAGAACGGAACCCTCGCTTCCAACAGCCACGATCTTTCACGAGTACGGATGCGCGCTATTCAAAGGCGGCGAGTGCGATTGCCTGCGGCGGGTGTCGAAATAAGCGGATGCGGTCGAGAGTTAGCGTTTTATTCTTGACTGTCAAGCAAGACCTATTCTAGGATTAAAAGCTAAAGAGAGGCCACGCAGCATGAAAACCATTCTCGCCCTCGATCTCGGCACTACGACCGGCTACGCGCTTTATAACGGCGCGATGATCTCCGGCGTGTGGGGCCTCAAGCCCGGTCGCTTCGACGGCGGCGGCATGCGCTTTCTCAAGTTCCGCCGCTGTCTCGACGAGATGCACAAGACCACGAAGATCGAGACGGTCTATTTCGAGGAGGTCAGGCGCCACGCAGGCACCGATGCGGCCCACGTCTACGGCGGGCTGATGGGCCAGCTCACGGCATGGTGCGAGGAGAACGGGATTCCGTATGCTGGCGTGCCGGTGGGTGCGATCAAGAAGAGTTGGACCGGATCGGGGGGCGCCAGCAAGGATCGCATGGTTGAGTGCGCCATTAAGCGCGGGTTTGTGACTCACAGTCATGACGAAGTTGACGCGATAGCGCTTCTCGATCTTAAACTGAAAGAACTGCGCGATGCTTGAGTGGCGCAAGTGTTCAGATTGGCCGGAATATGAGGTTTCGGAAAACGGAGACGTGCGGCGTGCCGTTCGCAGAAAGGGAAATGTTGGTCTCCGGAAGCCCTACTTAACTAAATCGGGCTATTTCTACATAGTGATGCGGCGTGACGGAGAAAAGAAGGCGGAAGCCGTTCACCGTCTCGTTGCTAAAGAATTCCTGCCTCGGCCCAAGATCCACGAAATTCATGTTGCGCACAAAGACGGCGACAAGGCCCACAACCGTCACGCCAATTTGAAATGGTGTGATCGTAGCGAAAACGAAATGGATAAAGTGGGCCATGGTCGAAGCAACAGGGGCGCGCGGCAGGGCCGCAGTAGACTGAATGCGAACGCTGTGGTCCATATTCGCCAAGCGATAAAAAAGGGCTGCGCGCAGGAGGAGTTGTCGGCCGTCTATGATGTCGCGAGGACCACAATATCGAGCATTGCAACAGGGAAGAGCTGGGCTTGGTTATGAATCTCCGCCCTTATCAGATCGAAGGCGCCGCGTGGCTCGCCGGCAAGGGCGCCGCCCTGCTCGCCGACGAGATGCGGCTTGGCAAGAGTGCCCAGGCGGTATGCTCCGCTTTTCAATCCGGCGCGGAGCGCGTCGGCGTCATCTGCCCTGCTTCCGTCGTCGCCGTGTGGGAGAGCCAGTTCAAGATTTGGTGGCCGATCGATCCGCCGGAACTGAAGATCACGTCCTACGACAAGGCCACCCGCGGGGCTCTCGACGGCGAGCGTTTCGACGTGCTCATCCTCGACGAAGCCCACTACCTCAAGACCAAGGATTCCAAGCGCACGAAGAAGGTCTTCGGCGTCAAGTGCGACGGCATCGGCGGGCTGGTCGAGCGCGCCCGCAAGGTCATCGCCTTGACCGGCACGCCCGCGCCGAACCATCCGGCCGAGATGTGGCCCGTCCTCCGCGCCCTGGCGCCCGAGACGATCCTGAAAAACGGCCAGCCCATGGGCTACTGGACTTTCGTGCAGAAGTATTGCGTAACCCGTGATAACGGCTTTGGCATTCAGATCACCGGGGGCAAAAATCTCGGCGCCCTGAAGGACGCCATCGCCCCCTTCGTCCTGAGACGGCGCTACGCCGACGTGGCCAAAGACATGCCGCCCCTGCAGATCGACGTGCTGCCTATCGTCGGCACTGTGCCGGACGAAGGGGCGTTGAAGGACGCGCTGAAAAACGTCAAGGACGACGACAGTCTGCTGGCGGCGTTGAAGCGTAATGCCGAGCACATCGCCACGCTCCGACGGCTGACGGCGCTTGCCAAGGTGAAAGGCGTGGTCGACTGGTTCCGCGACTGGCGCGAGGGCGGGGGTGGCAAGGTGGTCTTCTTCGCCCATCACCGGGACGTTATGCACGATCTGAAAGTGGGGTTGGAGGGCGTGACCGGGGCCGGAAGCGTAGCCCATGTTGATGGCGCCATGGCGCAGCACAACCGGAAACTTGAAATACGGCATTTTATGGAGAGAGACGAATGCGCGAGCTTTGTTGGGCAATTACAGGCGGCAGGGGTCGGTATCGACTTGAGCGCTGCGAGTACCGCGATATTCGTCGAAACCTCTTGGGTGCCGGGCGAAAACCAGCAGGCGATGATGCGGATCCAGAAAGTCGGCAAGACCGAGATGCGCCAAGTGTACCTGGCGACGCTGCCGGGGTCGATTGACGAGCGGGTCCAGATGGTCTCGGCCCGCAAGATGAAGGATGCAGTGGAGGTTTTTGGCTGATATGTCGAAACATACGAGATTGAACGAGCAACAGGTTGCCACGGTCAAGCAGCGCTACGAGGCGGGCGATAGCCTGATCTGGATCGCCAAGAGCATGAAGATCAGCCGGCAACTGGCTTGGTATCACGTCAAGGCGAAGCCGCGTCGGCGGTTGACGAAGAGCGCGCGGGCGATGCTGTCATGACGAAACCAGATGACGGCGGGCCAGCGTTTCCAAATAGTCTTGCGGCAGATGGTCCGTTTGGCGGAATGACCTTGCGGCAATGGTATGCGGGAATGGCGCTTGCAGGTTTTGCCAGTATTGAAGCAAGCGTTGACAAAGGAAAGAATGAAACTTTCGATGAAGCACATCTTCGCTACTGGAGAATGATTGCTAAGTCTGCATATATCGCAGCGGATGCCATGATCGCCGAGGGAATGAAGGAGACAGGGAAATGAAGAGCGTCTTTACCATCCTTGCCGACTATGAAAAAGTTCATGCCATGCTTGATAAGGGCAATTCATGGGAAGATGCCACTGAAGAACTCAGGAAAAGAGGATGGAGAGCCGACTTTAAATCGTATGATAATTGGTACGCCTATACAAATCAAAGACTTATTTTGGGGTTGAAAGAGCTTTCTCACGCACCTCCTCCCGCCGCCAACACGGCCCTGATCGGGGAATTGGTGGAGGCGCTGGGAAAAGTCACAAAAGAGTTGACGTTTGTTACCGAAGGGGAGAGTTGCGACCACAGCGTTGGAGTTTGTTGGTGCCAAACATTCAGAGCGATAGATGATGCCAATGCCGCCCTCGCCAAAGCCTCACAGTATCAATCCACAGCCAAGGGAGAGAAGTGATGATTAGGCTAATATGTTGGTGGTTTGGCCATAAATGGGGGAAATATTATAGACTCTATGCGGGCTCCGGCATAAGTGGCCCAGTCTATTCTTGGGAGCATCAGTGCTTGCGATGCTTCAAAACTGAAGATTGTAGCGCCCCGCTTAATCGCAAGAAAGAGGATTGACCATGACCCAGGAAGCAATCAAAGCCGGAGTGGCAAGTGAAGATAGCCCCGAAAATGTTCATGTCACCCCGATGACGCCCCAGACCCATGCCCTAAAATGCACGCTCTTTGGCATTGCCAGCACGAGGCGGTATTGCGGGGCACCCACAAAATTGTTCCCGTTGCCGCCCTCACCGCCATAAAGCCAGTCGCAGATGGGACGAGTGCGATTGTGCCGAGTAAGCCGAATGACGAAATGATAAATGCGGGTGAGGACGAAAGTTTTCGGAGAGACAGAGAGCTCGGCACAACTCATTCATTTGTTAGGGCAATCTATAACGCCATGCTCTCCGCAGCGCCCGACTCCGCCCCCTCGCCACAGGATAGGGATGAGGTGGTGATGGAGAGAGTGGCAGCGGACATGCACCGAGATTGGTATGACGGAACTTGGGAGACAGCAGGGCTGGCCTATAAAGAACAATTCATGCGTCATGCCAGAGTCGCACTCGAAGCAATGGAAGGATAGGATAATGAAAGCTACAATAGAAGAAGATGCACATATCATCGCTACTGGTTGTACCTGCGATTTTTCTCGCGGCACTCGCGGCATGGACCGCTGCTATCATTGCGACGGAACTGGCTCCAGGCTTCGCGTCAAAGATCATTACTGGCCAAATACTAAAAAAGGCTACTTCGAAGCGTTGGCTAAAATACGGGAGGAAAAGCCGTGACCCCTACGCCAGAAGAAATCACGGCGCTTGCGAGGGCGGTGATTATTGAGGAGCATATGCGTTGCCCGTGGAATCCGTTCTCTCCATATTCAAGGTGGGGACGTATGATTGATGAAGAATACCGTAAAGAGGCAACCACCCTCCCCCACAAAGGAGAACCCTTATGAAACTTGACCCGATCGCGCTGGAAGATGCTGTGAAACAGGCTCACGAGCGGGCAATTGAAAACAGTGAGCCGGGATTTCTTCCTGCGTGGGATGATCTGCCGTCAAAGGCCAAAGAACTCCATTGCACTAGAATAGCTACGGACATCACCGCCTACTTCGCACGGCTTGAAGCGGATGGGCTGGCGAGGCAAGGGCTTGGTTATGATCTGCCGAGAGCCAGGCCACCAAGCGATTGGGCAATATGGACCGAAAAAGAACCAGGCTTCAAAGACGAATGTTTTCCCGTCACCATCATCCGCGAAAGGCCATAACAATGACCCCTGAAATCATAGCCATGGCGCTCATTATTGGAGTTTGCATCTACGCATGGACAATCCGCGAAGACATTGGAGGGTGTGACTGATGGATAAGAATAACCCGGCAGTCTATGAATGTCCAAAAGGCAAGTCAGGCTTGCACACATGGGAACGAAATCCCGATATGAGCGCCACTTGCAAATCATGTAAGTTGTATTTGACTGTTTTGCAGGCCGCCGACTGTTATGAAGATCGCGCAGCCACGATCCGCGCCCTTCCCACACCGGAGTAATGCAGATGACAGATGAAGCCGAAACGCCGCTATCAGACCACATTGCTCGCGCGCTAGAGCGCATGAAACTTGGTGCTCGAATGATACTTGACTCAATCCCCAATGACTCAAGCTTATCGAGCTCGGCATTTTCAGCCGATACTGTGAAGGCTATTGCCGCCCTCGCCCGCATTGGCATGGCTGTGCAGCCGAGGCCGATTGAGGAGGCGCCAAAGGACGGAAGGCCTGTACTGTTGATTGGTTACGGGCCGGGATCTTGGGCCGCGTCTGGGCAATGGGTTAAATATGCCTCGGAATGGCGCGACTCTGCATCTTGCAGCCATCGTTTAGCTGATCCGACACACTTCATCCCGCTTTCCGCCCTTCCCGCCCCGCAATCAAGCGAGACGGGCAGAGGAGATTGAGGTGGTAGGCATACCCACCCTGAAGCCCTTCGCCGCCGCCCTGGCGAAGAAGCATGGCATTTCGGAAAAGGCGGCCGGCGAGTTCCTGCTGCAATTCACCGAGCGCATCGCCGCGCACGCAAAGTCCGGTGCCCATGTGCGGGTCGAGAATCTTGGGGTATTCTGGATGCGGCGTTACGCCAACAACCCGGTCGTCGACGCAACCGGCGTCCGCCACGAGTTCCCGGTTCGCGAGAGGCTGGTATTCCGCCCCGCGAAACCACTTGCCAGGCATTTCAAGCAAGAAAGCGCTTGACTGTTTCAAATTGTTTTGTTAACCCATGTTGGAAATGTAGGAGATATCGAAAATGATCGAACTACGCATAACCGGCGAAACCCCCCAGGAATTTCTGCAGCAGTTGATCGTGGCGCACGCCGCGATGACTTTCCGCGGCGTAGTCGCGGCCATGCCGGCCGGCATCGCCCCCGAAGTCGCGAACGACGATCCGAATCGCCCGACAACGACAGACCGCCCGCCTGATCAGGCTGAGACGAAGCCTGGCAAGCGCGGCCGCCCTAGGAAGGAAGACACTTCCGAGCCGACGCCCGCAGCGGAAACCGCCGCGCCGGAGACTGGAGCCGTTACCGCTGAGGTTAAGCCGGAAGCTGTCGAAATCGAAACGCCGAAGGACAAAGACGCCATGCGCGCCCTCCTGAACACGGTAATCATGAAGGTCGGCACCGGGAAGGCGAAGGAATTGATCGCCGAGTACGGCGAGAACCTGTCGGCCGTCGGGCTCGACAAGTACCCCGAGATGGCGCGCAAGGCGCACAAGCTGATCACCGCCGGCTGAACTTAACGCCAGGAGCGAGATATGACGGCGCACACGGAACGAGCCCACGCTAAACTGTCGCCCTCCGCCAGCCACCGCTGGATGGAATGCCCCGGCAGCATCCGCATGTCGGAAGGCATTGAACAGGGCTCCTCGGTCTTTGCCGATGAAGGCACCGCCGCCCACGAGCTCGCGGCCCATTGCCTGAACACCGGCTTCGATCCCGACCGCTTCCTGAATTACGTCGTCGACATCAAGGCGAAATCGGCGAGCACCCGGTTCCTGATGCCGGGCACACCGATCGACAACGGTATCGGGCGTTTCCAGATCGACGAGGAGATGGCCGAGGGCGTTGACTTATACGTCAACTACGTGCGGGGCCTGATTGATCCCGGTGACGAGTTCGAGGTGGAATACCGCTTTGACCTGCAGCACATTTCGTCGGGAATGTTCGGGACGGGCGACGTCATTATCTACAAAATCAAAACTGCGCATCTGATCGTACCTGATTTTAAGTACGGCAGAGGCGTGGCTGTCGAACCGGACGAAAACCCGCAAGCTTTGTCCTATGGCTGTGGCGCCATAAAGCGTTACGGCAACCGCCCGCTTGCCAAGGTGACTCTTGCCATTGTGCAGCCGCGTTGTGCTCATCCCAAGGGGCCGATCCGCGAATGGGAAACCACAGCGATGGATGTTCTGGAGTTCGAGCAGACATTGCGTGAAGCCGCGGTGGCGACGGAGTTGCCGGATGCGCCGCTCAAGGCTGGCGAATGGTGCCGATTTTGCCCCGCCGCGGCGATCTGCCCGGCCTTGCGCGCCAAGGCAAACGCTATCGCAACGGCAGGTTTTGAAGAAGCAATCGAGCCGCAGAAGATGGCGCCGGAGCAGTTGGCTGCGGCGCTGGCTGAAGTGGATATTCTAGAACAATGGGCCGCCCGCGTGAGGGGGTACGCTCATGACCAGGCGGTCGCCGGGATCAAGGTTCCGGGCTGGAAGCTGGTCGCAAAGCGCGCAACGCGGAAGTGGCGCGACGAGGCATCGGCCGCCGAGCAGTTGATGCTGTTGCACGAAATCCCGCGCTCTTCGCTCTATGTCGAGGAGATGATCTCGCCAGCCGTGGCCGAAAAGCTCATGCCCGGCAGGAACAAGGAAGTGAGGGCGAAGGCCCTCGATTCACTGGTTACGAAGCAATCTTCCGGCGCCGTGCTGGTGCCGGAAGACGACAAACGCCCGGCGCTGATATCTACGGACGGGAGCGAGTTCAATGATTGATGTCGCAGGGTTTTTGAAAGCCATAGCCCCGGTATTCGGGGAGAGACGGTTGAAGCTGGACGCCGAGTCCATCGCAATCACTGTTTTTTACAAGAACGCAAAAGGCGAGCCGGAATGGGCGCAGGTGGCGTTCGCAAATGAAGATTTCGAGCGTTTTTCCGCCAACAGAATCCACTTGGAAGATAAGTGGGACGATTTTTTCGAGGTGCTGATGAGCCGCGGTCGAATCCTTGGCCGCGGGGCATCTACGCGAGACGACAAGGAGATTCCGGCTGCCTAGAGTGTCGGAATAATAGAACGGAGTTGAACGACATGGCCTACAATGAGTGCAAAGTGCTGAAGGATGCCAACGGCAATCCGACCGGGCAGGTGGTGACGCCCCAGGCGATCATGATGTACCCAAGCCTGTTCGAGAAGCAGATGCCGCGGGGCGAGACGGACGAGAAGAAGGCGAAATATCAGGTTTCCCTGATATTTCACAAATCCGCCAATCTCGGCCCGCTGAAGGCCGCCATGGACGCTGTGATCGCCGAGAAAGTGTCGCCGGGCGCTCTCAAGACGACGAAGTTGAAGAAGCCTTTCCTGAAGGTGACGGAAGAGGAAAACCCGAAGGTGTTCCACGCCTTGGTGGCCGCCGGCTATGATCCGGAAGACTACCCCGTGATGCTGCGCACCGCCAACGGTTTCAAGCCTGTCATCAAGAACCCGGACGTGTCGGACTGCCTGGACGAGGAGCAGACCTACGCGGGCCGCATCTGCCGGGCCAATATCAACTTCTGGTTCTATGACCATGCGGTCGGCGGCAAGGGCATTTCCGCCAGCGTCAATTCCGTCCAGCTTCTCGACCACGGGCCGGTCCTGCCGCGCGCCGGCGGCGGGGGGTCGGACGGCTCCGAGTTCGAGCCCGCGGATACCGGCGGCGGGGCGAACGCCTCGGCGGATTCCGTTTTCAACTGAGATTGACAGCCCGCCAGCTTCCCGCAGGTGGGCCGGGGCATCTGACTGACTAGGTACGCGCGATGTGGGGCGGGCACCCTTTTCTTGGGGTCATTGATCCATCAAATCGCGCGGTCCCCGGCTGAATTTTGGAGGAGATAAGCATGGAAATCGGTTCCAACTCGCGCGAGCAGCTCAAATCCCTGATCGACAGGGTCGAACGGCTGCAGGATGAACAGGCGGTACTGGCCGAGGACATCAAGGAAGTCCTCGCCGAGGCCAAAGGCAACGGCTTCGACACGAAGATCATCCGCAAGGTGATCGCGATCCGCCGCAAGGGGGTGAATGAGTACCAGGAGGAGCGGGCGCTGCTCGACCTCTATTGCAAGACCATTGGCTTGGAGTTCCTGGAATGAACGAGCAAGCGGCAATCCTGATCGTCATGGCCGTCGTCGTGCTGCTCGCGTTTTATGTAGCCGAGGAGGTTTGAATGGAAAAGCTCGAAGTCATCGGCGACACCATTTACTTCGAAGGCAGGCCCGTCGCGGTGTTCCTGCCCAAGCTGATCGCTCCGGAACGGCGGGATGCCGAAGAGGCGCTTGGGTTGCGGCTGCCGGAAAAGGGGCTCCGGTGAGCGCTTATTACAACGAAACACGATTTCCTGGAGTGAGCCCATGACCCTCGTCTATCTCGCAACCCCCTACTCCAAGTACCCTGGCGGGCTCGAAGCCGCGTGGATCGACGCCTGCCGCGTATCCGCCGCCCTTTTGCGCCAGGGTATCCAGGTCTACAGCCCGATAGCCCACACCCACGGAATCGCCATCCACGGCGATCTCAACCCGCTCGACCATGATCTGTGGCTCGGCTTTGACGAAGCCATGATGAAGGCCTGCGACGAACTGATCGTCGCCAGGCTGGAAGGCTGGCAGGAGTCCCGCGGCATCGCCCATGAGATCATGAAGTTCATGGGGATGGGCAAGAGCGTCCTTTATGTTGATTTCGATGTCGAGAGCGGCGAGTTGAAATGATCAATTTGGGGGTGGCCATCGCCGGTGGCGGCGGGAAGCGTCGAAAAGACGACTTCTATCCGACGCCATGGGAGGCGACCGTTGCGCTGCTGGAGGAGGTTGAGTTCCCCGAACGGATATGGGAGCCGGCGTGCGGCGACGGCGCCATGGTGAAGGCGCTTCAGAGCTACGGACATGACGTGACCGCAACAGATATTGTCCGTCGTGAACCGTACAAGCTTCTTGCAGATTTTCTTGACTCGGAGGATTCGATTTTTCAGCCGGCGAACCCGTTCGCAATAGTCACCAACCCACCATTCAAACTGGCAGAAGAATTTATCCGAAAAGCGCTTTCTTTCACCCCCGTAGTCGCGATGCTGCTGAAGGCGACCTATCCGAACGCCGCAGACCGCATAAAGCTTTTTGAAGAGCACCCGCCGTCGCGCGTCATGCCTTTGACGCGGCGCCTAGACTTCACTGGCGGCGGGAATCCGACCATGGACTGCACATGGTTCGTATGGGGCACCGAGCCAAAACCCCTCACTCTGCTTCGCAAGCCGGGGCCAGAAAAACACCCGGTGCTGCGATGAAACTCACCCCCAAGGAGATGGCCCTCATCGTCCGCAAGGTCAGCGATTCAAGGCTCCTGACGCCACAGGAGCGCGACATCCTGCGTGCCATGGGGCGACTTAACGGGTCCGCCTGCCCAGTTATGCAAATAGTCGAATATCTGCACATATCAGGTTGGCCTGGCGCCAGCCACGGCTCGGTCAAGGTGCTCCTGCACCGGATCCGCAAGAAGATTGACGGCACCGGGCTTTATATGGCGTCTGACCGGGCGCGAGGCGGGGGAGTGGCATTGCGCTATGAACCAATCATCTGAAATTTGGAAAGCCGTTCCGGGGTTTGAGGGCTCTTACGAAGTTTCCGATTTGGGGCGGGTGCGAAGCTTGAGCCGCGTAATCACCGCAAAAAATGCGTCGATTAGAGGATACCCGAGACAGGTCAAGGGGAAAATTCTGCGTGCTCAAGATCATTCTGCGGGGTACGCCCAAGTGGCACTTAGCGGGAAGTGCTGTTTGGTTTCGCATTTGGTCTTGCTGGCTTTTGTCGGCCTCCGTCCGGAAGGCGCCGAAGCTTGCCACAACAGCGGTCGCAAAAGAGACGACCGCTTGGTCAATCTGCGATACGATCGCCACGTGGCAAATTGTGCTGATCGTGTCATTCACGGCACCCATAGCCGTGGGGAGCGCAACGGCAACGCAATTCTGAAAAAAGAGGACGTGCTTTATATCCGACGCTCGATGATGAGCAGGCAAGTATTGGCCTACCATTATGGTGTCCGAGCTGCCCACATTGACAGAATCCGCGCCAAAGAGAGGTGGCAGCATGTCTAGAGTCTGCCACGTTGACGTGGAAAGCCGTAGCGCGGTCGATCTGAGGAAGACTGGCGTGGCTGTTTACGCAAGTGATTTATCTACGAATCTCTGGTGCATGTGTTTTGCCTTCGACGATGGGCCGGTCAAGTTGTGGAAAGAGGGCGAGTCGTTCCCTAAAGATTTAGCCGATCACATAGCCGCTGGCGGCGAGATGGTCGCCTTCAACGCTGCCTTCGAGCTTAATATGTGGAAGTATCTGATGGCTCCCAGGTACGGCTGGCCCGAGCCCAGCTTGAAGCAATGGCGCTGCGTCATGGCAGAGTGCCTGGCGATGGCGCTGCCAGCGTCATTGGAACAGGCGGCGCTTGCCCTTAAATCCCCTATAATCAAGGACGAGGTTGGTGGCCGGCTGATGAAACAGGTCATGAAGCCTCGCGCCACGAAAGATGGCTCCCTGAAGTTTTGGAACGAGCCTGACAAGCTTGAGAGACTTTACGCATATTGCGCCCGCGACGTTGAAGCGGAGCGTGAGGTTGAGAAGCGAGTGTTGCGACTGACCGCCAGAGAGCGGAAGGTGTGGCTTTTGGACCAAGTCATAAATACGCGCGGTTTGAATATTGACCAAGAGCTATGTCGCAGCGCTCTCCAGATCGTTGACGGCATTAAAAAGAGCCTCGACGTCGAAATCTCCAGAATCACCGAAACGGAAGTGACGGGCTGCACCAATCGCAACCAGATGCAAGCGTGGCTCCGCAAAAAGGGCCTGCCAGTCGATTCCATCGCCAAGGACGCCCTGGAAGAGCTTCTGGCCCGCGCCGATCTCGATCCGGTCGTTCGCAGGGCCATAGAGCTGCGCCGGGATGGCGCCAGGGCCGCCAGCAGTAAGATCGACGCCCTAATGAACGGGGTGAGCGCTGACGGCCGCTCCAAGGGCATGCTGCAATACCACGCCACGGTGACGGGGCGGTGGGGCGGCCGGCGCTTTCAGCCGCAGAACATCGTGCGCCCGAAGACGCAGGACATCGACACCCTGATTGGCGTTCTGGCCAAGGGTGACACTGCCCTGTTCACCATGCTTTACGACAACCCCTTGCAGGCCGTGGGCGACAGCATCCGCTCGCTGGTCAAGGCGGCCCCCGGCCACAGGCTGCTTGCCGCGGACTACGCCAATATCGAGGGCCGCGTTGCCGCTTGGTACGCCGGCGAGGAGTGGAAGCTGAAGGCGTTCCGCGAATACGACGCGGGCACCGGACCTGATCTCTATAAGTTAGCTTATGCTAAATCTTTCGGCGCGCCCATCGAGACGATCGACAAAGACCAGCGCCAGATCGGCAAGGTCATGGAGCTTTCGTTGCAGTACCAGGGCGGTCACGGGGCTTTCGTCCAGATGGCCCCGAACTACGGGGTTGCTGTTGACGACTTGCGGCTTATCGTCAAGTCAAATGTTGACGCCGAGACGTGGGATCGGGCGCTCAAGAAGTTCCGGCCGCAGAACGGCTTCGGCATGCACCCGGAAACCTGGACCGCGATTCGCATCCTGATCGACAGTTGGCGGGCGACGCATTCTAAGATCAAGCAGGCGTGGTACGACCTTGAGGAGGCGGCCAAGAACGCCGTCGAGAACCCCGGTGCCGTCTTCACGGTCGGGCCGGTCAAGTTCAAGAAGAGCGGATCCTTCCTGTTCATGCAACTGCCCTCCGGCCGGGCGGCTACTTTCCCCTACCCCTGCATCAAGGAAAAGAAGATGCCGTGGACGCAGACCGAGGAGTGGAAAGACCCGAAAACCGGGGAGATTCATGAGTCCGAGGTCGACGTCTGGAAACCCTGCCTCTGCTACAAGGCCATGGACGACCGCAACCAGTGGTCCGACGCCTACGCCTATGGCGGGCAGATTTTCGACTACGTGGTCCAAGGCACGGCGCGGGATATCCTGGTCGAGGCAATGTTTGCACTCGAAGATGCCGGCTACCCGACGGTACTGACGGTCCATGACGAGAGCGTCAACGAGGTTCCCAAAGGCTTCGGCAGCCTGGCGGAGTTCAAGGAGATTATGGCGCGTGTGCCGGATTTCGTGAAGGGCTGCCCGATTGCGGTTGACGGGTGGGAAGGCGACAGGTACAGGAAAGCGTGAGCCAAACGCGCAACTTGGCGCGCAAAAATAGAGAATCGGATTTGTCGAAACCGCGCCAACCTATTGATTTACAAGGCTTGCACCCGTAGCTCAGACGGATAGAGCGCTGCCCTCCGAAGGCGCGGTGTCGGGTTTGTCGATATGTTAAAATTCAATGATTTCATCGACACATCTTTCTGATGTGTCGAAAATCCGCGACAAAATCGACACGTTTTGGCGCGTTACGCGCCGCTATCCGCTCAGTTTTCCGCCCTCAACCTTCCCCAGGTTCTCGGTGCTGCTGTGGGCGTAAGTCTTGTCCACCGTGTCCATGCTGTCACCGAGCAGCCTGGCGACGTGAAACGGCGATGCGCCGTCCTGCAGCATGAGCGACGCCCGACTGTGCCGCAAGGTGTGGGGCTTGCGCAAGTGGGCAAAGCCGTTGGCTTCGCAGAAGCGCCGATAGGGCCTGTACATGCGCTTCAGGCTGAAAAGCCGCCGGCGGCCCTCCATCAGGGCGTTTGCGGTGAGCCACAGGAGGTCTTTCTCGATCTCGGGGTATAGAGGGACCACCGGGCGCCGCTTCTTGGTCTGGCGCTCTCCTGGCTTCGCCAGATGCACCTTCTTGCCCACGAAGTCGACCTGGTCAATCTCCAGGTTCTCTATGGCGGCGCGGCGGGATCCGAGGTGGTAGACGATATTGATGAAGCACCGCATCTCCCCCCTCGCCAGGGAGAGCAGCTTGACTAGGTCGTCCTTGGTGTGGACCTGCTTCGAGGGGGCGCTTTCGGACGGTATCTCGAAGGTGGGGGTCTCGGCCTTGGTCAGCCGTTTCCACAATAAAGCGTGGTTGGCGGCCGCCCGGAGGGTCACAAGCTCCCTCCGGATGGTTGAGTCGGAGGTCGGAACCCCTTGCGCCGTGAGAGCCTTCTTGCGCGCCGTCACATATTCCCGGCAAGTCGGCACGTCCACCGAGGCCAGCGGCCGGTCGCCGAGCACCTCCTTGAGCCTGGCGATGGCGATGCGCTGGCGCTCCGGTGCGGCGCACTTGAGGCCCACGTGCTCTTTTTCGTACTGGTCGAGCGCCGCGCGAATTGTCAGATCGTCGCCTATTTTCTGATATAAGGCCTTGCCCTCTCTCAGAAAGGCGATGAAGGCGGTTTTCGCCTCATTCTTGTCCGCCGTTCTAAGGCTAAGACGATTCGTGCGCCTAGCATCTTTGTCGTACCAGATGACGTAGTAGTGCCCGTCCCGGATGTCGAGCCACGGGATTTCTCTTGCTGCTTTCGACATAATTCGCTTCCTTCGACAGTTGTTTCATGAAAAATGGCGTGACCGCCCGGCGTGCGGGAATCGGGGCTGATACGGCCGTCAGCGACCATCCGCTGCACGGTGCGGGTCGAGACCCCCAAGGCTTTGGCCACGCCGCCGAGCCTCACGTCTGCTCGCCCTTGACCAGTTGCATGATCTTGATTGCCGCGGACCACGGCACCGCCTGGTTGACGCGCAGCCATACATTGCCGTCGGACAGGTCGCGAACGTCCAAGGCGGGGATCGCCTCTCCGGCGATAGAGACACCCCTGGTCGGCAGCAAGTCCTCTGGCTTGGCGTCCAAGGCCGCGCACAGGGCCTTCAGTTGCAGAGGGCCGGGCAGTGACCTGCCGCGGATATAAAGGCTGATGCTGTCGCGCCCGAACCGCTTCTTGTTGGGCATGTGCATTTCGGCGTTGCGCGCCAATTCGCTCTGGAGCCAACCTTTTGCGACCATGGCGGCCTGCAGGCGGCGGGCAAATTCAACCTTTACTGCGTCCTTCGGTGCGTTAGCGGGCATCTCCCCGTAGGGCGGGGGGTTCTGGTATGCTCTTCTGGCCATAGTGCTCACCCTGTTGTTTACGCATCACTTTTCGCCGTCTTGTCGTATCTGGTGGGTGGGGCGGGGTTTGTCAAGCAACATTTGCTGCATTTGCCACATATTTTCTAATACTTAATGGTAAATTTTCTAACGCCTGTCGCGAGGCCGGTCCCTGAAGCCGTCCCACTCCTCGCCGCGCTTGCCGGCGTCGCGCCACGCCTTTTCACGCTCGGGGGATTTTCGCTTGAGGAGGACGGGGAGAATCGCCGCCATGGCGATCGAGACTAACCCGGCGATGAACCGGGGGTCGCTGAAGCTGAACCAGACAGCCAGCCCCGCCACTGCAAGCAGGGCGAGGCCGACTATCCAGAGATAGAGTTTCATCAGATTTTAGCGACGGCAGCGCGACCTGCGCCCATGCCCCATCCGGCGAGAACCCACTGCATCCAGTTGGCAGGGTCGACGACGACGCCGGGGATGTCAACGCCGAGAACGCCCTCGGAGACGCCAATCATGGCCACAGTGGCGGCAAGCACGTAGAATTTGTAACCTTTAAGAAAATCAAACATAGTCCAGTCCTTTCAGTTGGGGTTAAAACCGCTCCCACATGCAGAGCGAGTTGTCGAAGGCGCGGCGGGCCACTAGCCCGTCGTAGACGATCTCGGCTTTCGCCTCGTCGTTCCATGCCGCATCGAGAGGTGTGAAATCCTCGACGTGGGAATGACTCAAGGCGTTCGCCGCCTTGACCATCCAATTCTTCTGGCCCCGCGCCGTCTTGAGCAGGTGCCAGGCGTAGGAGCCCTTGAGCCTGGATCCGGCATCAGCCCCGGCAAGACGTCCGGCGCCGCGGTTGTAGAGGACGCCGAGGAAGCCGAGGCGGTAAAACTCGTTCGGCGGCACGAAATCGATCTTCTTGAAGAGTGCGTCCAACTGCGGAGCGTAGACCTTCTCGATGTCGTTCCTGAAGATGGCGCGGGCTTCGTCGTCATCCTTCAGCCGGGTGTTTTCGTCGACAAACGGCGGCAGGCCGTTGACGTTGGTGTGCCCCAGGCCGATGGCCCATGGTGGCGGGTCGCCTTTGTCGCGGTAGGGCGTGAGCATGATCAGCTCCCACCTTTCAATCCCGCGCGAGAATATGTCCCAAGGAGTCATCACATGAACCCCGCGACCCGCTTGCGAAATGCTGCCATGTCGAATGACGGGTCGATCTTGCGCTTCGGGGCGTACTCCTTGTGACCGACGCACTCAAACGCCGACAGCCCGAGATGTCTGAGAATCGCGGCAACGCCTTTGGCGTAAGCCTCCATCTGTGCCTTGGGCCATGGTTCGCCCTTTTCAGGGTCGATCTGAGAGAGCCCGTTGTTCTCGGCCTCAATGCCAATGGAGTTGGTGTTGCCAACGTCCTCCATCTTGTTCCAGGAGCCTTTTCCCGCATGGTTGGCCTTGCCGGCGGCGACCACGTAGAAGGTGCCGTCCCGGCCCAACACAAGCTGCGACAAGGGGCCGGACACGTCAGGGCGGCCGTCACGGACGATCCACAAGGAGGGGGCGTTCCCAGGCTGCTGCGTCGCGGTGTGATGGCACAGTACGAATTTGATCGGGCCGACGTCGCCGCGACCGCGGGTTTTCCAGCCGTCAAGTTCGACAACCTTCAGCCCCGCCTTGCGCAGGACTGAAGGGAGCCATGTCAGCGAATAGGTCATCCGGTGACGCCGCCCATAGAGCCGCCGACATCGAGAACGCTGTCGATTTTGGAGGCCATGTCGGCTTCGGCGTCTTCCATGGTCTTGACCTGCTGGAGCAGGGAGCGGTTAGTGCTTTCCAGAGCCGCGATCTTCGCCTTGGCGGCGGTGTAGGCTTCAATGAGTCTTGCGATGTATTCGGCCAGGTTCTTAGGCATGGGGGTCTCCATGGTTTGAAATTGGGGGATAAGCACGACTTTGGGCCTGCGGCGTCTCAGCCAAGCGAGCAGGTTTCCTTTGGGCTTAATCACGGCGTCACCTCCTTCGGCGGCAACGCCGGTTGGGTTCGCATTTCGGCGATCTTCGAGCCGTCATCGACGATGTAGAACTCGTCGCCGGTGTCATCCTTCTGGCGCCAGGCGTCCTGCAACTCCTCGACCCGCTTGTTCGACGGCCACGGGTAGGCGTAGCTCACAGGCACGCCATCGCGGATGATCCAGAGATAGACCGTATGAGTCGCTTCGTCGGGTACAAAAGCGACGACAGGCAGTTCGGTCATTTTACGCCATTCTATCTCGACGGGCTTCGGCTGCCCCGCCGCCTCGAAGGACATGGCGAAAGCCCCGCCAACCATGGCCACGAACAGCAGGGTCGCGAGGCCCCGGTGCCAGCCCTTCGGGATGACGAAATATGTGAAGACGCCGAGCAGGGCGACAAAAGCGAAAACCTGTGCGATGAAGTCCATGGCCCTACCTCAACAGCGATTTGAAGACGTGGTTGACCGAACCCGGTACGACGCGGCGCTCGCCGTCCAGCCTGAAGCGCACAAGGGTCGCCTCATCGCCCGTCCGGTAGAGCGTGACCTTCTGCCTGAAGACGACTTGCCCGCCCTTGCCTGCATTCGGGTCAAAGGTGACGCGGACCTCGCCTTCTACCTCGACCGGATACATCGAGCCGGAGCCGCGATAGGCGTGGACGTTGATCACGTAATCGCCTGCAGGCGCGCCGCGGGCGTAGGCGTTCTCGAAGTTGCGCTGCCCGACATCGTTCGCCATGCCGAGATCGTCGCGCAGCAGGTTCCAAATCTTGCCGGAGAGACGGTTGTACCAGATGTGCTCGTCATTCGGCGCCAGCAGGTGGGTGTCCACATCAGCGTCCAAGCCGTCCTTCCAGAACACGTAGACGCTGATGTTGCCGGCGGAGATTTCGTCGTCGGTCTTTTCCGCCGACTTGGTCTTGTTGACCTGCGTGATCAGCACGACGGTCGTGAACATGAAGGCGGCCAGCAGCGCCCACAACAGATCATTGAAGGTGAACAGGGTTGCGTTGAGACTGCGGTCCCGCTTACTCATCGCGCCAGCCCAACAGCCGGAGGTTCAGTTCGATCCAGAGATTCGAGGCCAGGGCGAAGAGCGAGACATAGAAGGCGATGCCGATGGCCCTGAGAAACAGCGCCACCACCTGGGTCACGTCGCCGCCCGACATAAGGCTTTGCGACACGGAGGCGAGGGCTGCGAGAACCCCCACCTGCATGCCGATGACGGCGATGCGAACCATCTTGTCGGCCAGCCATGCCGCGTCGGGGAACCGCTTCACCCCGACGAGGAAAATTCCGACAAATCCGAGCAATGCGACAACCGCGCAGAAATAACGCGATTCACCTTCAAAAGGCTTGGCAACGTAACCGGTGAGCCAGAGGGCAATCAGCCCGGCGGCCAGCACGCACTGGATGACGATGAAACGGAGGGCGTGGACACTCATGATTCCCTGCCTTTCGGCGGGGTGCCCATCCAGTCGTTGCCCGACGAACGGACGCAGGACTTGCCTTGCGGGGACGTGACGACGATAGTGAAAGTTCCCGATTCGGAGCTGAAAACCGTGACGAGATCACCGTTGTCGCTGATGCCCGCACCGGTTGGAGATTCGCCGAATTTCTTCTCCAGGTTTTTGAACACCGTCTTGCTGTCGCCGCACACGCTTTCGGCGTGGGCCAGATGCGCCAGCACAGGCAGCGGCCCTGAGAGAAAGAATGTCAACCCGATCAGCTTCAGAAACTTTTTCATGTTGCCTCACCTCCATGTCGAGCAACCACTATCGCACGTTTCGACAAATCCGGCAAGAAAAATCTGTCAAGCGAGATTTCGTGTGCTATATTAAAGGCATGCTTGCACAAATCAGAACCTACGGCCCGTTCATCTGGCAGCTTTTAATAGCGGCGGTCTCAATTGCCTTCCTGGGCTTTATCCTTTGGGCGTTCTTTTCCTGATTCGCGGCCGGCTGCGGTCCACGCCATCAGCCGGCTGAGCTTTGCATTCCACGCTGGAGTACCGACCTCGACTTCACGCATCAGGAGATGCTTTGCCACTTCCGGATCGAAAATGGCGCGCTGCACCAGCTCGTTCGCCGATTTCGATCCGTCGGGGAATTGTTCGGAGAGCAGCTTATACTTGCGGATTTTAGAGCCGCCTTGCAAAGCCCCATACCAGGCGCGGAAGAAGATTTCCAGAGGCTTGGCCGCCTTGGTGAGCAGGTTCGCGTTTTCAATGGTCCCGGAGCCCGCCACCGCCTGCACGTTCTTGCGGCTCAGCATCTCCAGCCGCTTTTGCGCCTGGCGCAGGTATTTCATATCCTCGCCGAAGATTTCCGCTAGCGCGGGCTCGTTCTTTTTGAATTGCTGCGCCAGCTTGGCATAGGACACGGCTTCGCCGTCGGCGTTCGTCACCGCCTTGGTCAGGTGCTCGGCCGCCGCGGCGCGGAAGCCCTGCTCCGCCGCGGTATCGCCCGCGAAGGCCGTCTTCAGTTCCTTGATCTTGGCCACGGGGTCGCCGCTGGAGAATACCGATGCGACGGCATTTTCCGGGTTCTTGCCGAGATAGACCGACAGCGCCGATTTGCTGACATCACTTTCGGTTTGGGCCAGCGCCCTCTTGGCGGCGACAACTTCCTGCTGCATGCGCGAGGTGGCCGCCTGCCCGCCGGTCTTCGTCTTCGCCGTATTGGCCGCGCCAGAGCGCACATCGGACAGGAGTTTCGTCACCTCGGCGTTGAGGTCGGGAATTTGCGACAGCATGCCTTGACGATTGTTGATCCATTTCTGCAAGGAAGTCTCAGGGATTCGGCCATCAGCCCCGACCAGTTTGGCCAGGTCGGACAGTACGTAACGGCGCGCAGCGTCAGCGCCTTCGGGGCCGGCGGGGGACGCCGCGAGAATGCGCTGCATGTCGGCGGCGGCCTCCTGTCCCCCTGGGCCTTCCTTCAGGAACCGACCGGCAGTCTTGGTGGGCGGGGTCTTGGTGCGGGCCAGGTCGTCGGCGTTGGCCGCCTTGCGCAGATTCTTACCCTCGCCCTGATTGAACAGGGGCGCAAACTCAGTCTCGTAATAACTATTGGCCTCCTGCGCCCGTTTGCCAGCTTCGCCCCCCGTTGCCGCCAACTGCTCGGACGCCTTGCCAGTCGCTTTCTTGAGCCCCCGGATGCTGTCGGCTAGGGGGAATTTCTGGCCCGCCCTCGCTTGGCTTTCCATTGAAGACAGCACCGGGCGCATATCGTTCATGGTCTTGAACGGCACCATGGGGATATTCAAATTCTTCGGGTCGCCAGTCATGCCGCGAATGTCGTCCGCAATACCTTGCGGAATGACCTCTCCCTTCATTGAAGGCAGCAGGCTGGCGGCCTTGGCGTCGATCTCGTCCAGCGCTTTCAAGAGCTCGTCGGCCGGAACCATCGTCTCGGCGTTCGGGTCGATCGCCGCATACTTGGCATTCTTTTCCGCCTGCATGGGCCGCAAGGTCTGATCGACCACGGCGCGGTCGAGATCGATGCTGGCCGCGTCGGCTCCGCCGCCATAGGGACGATAGACATTGCCCAAGTCGGTTTCGCCCTGGTTGGCAAGGTTCAAGTCTTGCGCAGTCTGCCTCAAGGTGGCGCCAAGCTGGCCTTCCTGGGCGGCGACGTTGCCCTGCGCATCGGCGACCTTCCGGCCGATCGTGCTCTCGGCCAGCCGCTTCGGGGCTTCCATGTCGGCACCAGGAATCTGCAACCGCTCAACGTCGCCCGCCGCTGACTTTGCCACACCTTCGTACTGCCGCGCGAACTTTGGGCCGTTCTCAAGGGCTGCGGCCTTTTCAAGGTAGCGCAGGCCTACATCATCGGTCGCCATGCCGATGGTGGGCGTGGCGCCGCCGGCTTCGCTCTGGAAACCCGTGGTTTCCCGCAATTTTGCCAGGGCGGCGTTCTTGTCGGAAGCGCTGTTTTGAAGGAATTGCGCCGCCTGGTCGGCAGTTTTGCGCGTCGGCGTGATCCCGGTCTCGGGGTCTTGAAACTCCCTGCCAGCGGGCAGCATGTCAGTGAAGCGCGACCAGTTGCCTTTGGTCAGGCCTTCGGCCACGTTAAGCAGAGTGTTACCACCGATACCGCCGCCAAGAACGGCCAGAAGCGTCGTCAGGGGGCCTTTGAGGTAGTCGGGGAGATATTCGTCGGCTGCGGTGAGCGCAGCGCCCGTGCCCGCGCCGCCCGCCACGTCGCCGGCAATGGTGCGGCCCGCGTTACCGCCGACATAGGGGCGCAAGAGCGCCGGAACCTCGGCAGCGGCTTTTTTCACCGCAGCTTTCGCCATGCCTATGCCGGACGTCAGCGCTTGCGTGCCGAAGCGGTCGATGTTGTAGCCGAGTTTCTGCTGGTCGGTCAGGTTTTCATAGTCAACTGCCTCTCCGCCAAGCGCCTCGAAACCGGATTCAGCCATGTTGGCGATATTGTCAGAACCGAGAATGGGGTTCTCAATGCGAGGGAGGCGCGGCAACTCTACGTCCTGGCCGGAAAGCCACGAACCCAAATACTCCGCTGCCGGGAGCGCCGTGCTGTTCACAAGTCCCGAGCCTGCGTTGAGCGCGCCAGTCATCAGATCGACGGGGGCGCCCGCAATGTCCGCGACGCCACGCCCGACGGCCTGGGTGCCGATCTTGAGATTCTGAACGAGACCGGTTTCCGGCGCAGGCGACGGAAGATCGACCTTGCCGGGCACCGCGGACTGGCGACGCGCCAGCTCGGCCGCAGCCTGCCGTTTCAAAAGTTCCTGTTGGGCAGCGGCTTTGAGAGCGTTAGGGTCCATTTACGATGGCCTTCAGTTGCTCGTCCGTCATGGTCGACACGTCCGGCAACCCGGCAGGAGCCGTGCCGGGGGCGGGCTGTGCCGCAGGCGCAGCCGAAGGCGCGCCGCCAGGCTGGCCGAACAGATATTTGCTGTTCACCTGCATCTGGCTGTTCACGTAGTCCTCGACCTGCTGCAGTTTCGTGAGAAAGCGCTGTTGGTTCATCGCCCAATCGCGCGGGTCGCCAATGATCGCGGAAATTGCCTCCACGTCCTTGTTGGAAACGCCATTGCCGGTCTGCCCTGCGATGGTGCTGGCGCCGGAGTAGGCGAGGATTTTTCCCAGACTTTCGATTTGCCCGAGGGCGGGATCGTATTTCGGGCTGAAAACGCCAGGGTCAATGCCTCGCGCCGTGGCGTCTTGCTGCAAGCCCGCCAAAGTCCCGTCAATATCCTTGATGCCGAACACGTCGCCGAGGCTTTTCGCAATCTGCGCCGAATCCTGCACCGCCTGACGGCCAATGCCGACCACGCCGAAAATGTTCGGATTTTTAGAGGCAACATCGCGCGCCATGCCGATGGTCGCTTTGAATTTGTCGTAGTTGACCTGACTCTTCTGCAGTTGAGTCTGCACAGCGTTGGTCGGCTCAAATCCGCTTCCGCCCATTTCCACAATAGGCTGCCCGTCGGGGCCATAAACCGTCACGCCCTTGCTCTTCGACTTGCTGATCTGCTCGACCGCCCATGCCCGTTTCGCCTCCGGCGGGGCATCCGGCATCGCGGCGTCAGCCGCAGTCAGGTAGCGACGGAATTGGTCGACCGGGCTGACTTGGTTGTTATCTACCACAGGCGCCGCGCCGGACGAAACGAGATTACCCTGCGGCAGGAAGCTCGGCTTATCGCCGACCATCGCAGGCTTGGGCTCCTGCAAAAACTGCTGCCACAGCCGCGAGTTGTCGGCCGCGTTATTAGCGAGAGAAGTTTCCGCTGTCTTATCGTAGCCGTAGCGCTGCGTCGTGTTGTCGGCCTCGTTCATGCTGAAGGCGTTGGAGCGGTTGAGATCGAGATTTTCCGCACTGTCGCCATATTTTCCGGCCCCAGCCATCGCGTCGGTCGTCTGCACGCTGCGCGGTCCTGTGATGTTGCCGGCGAGAAAATTCGTGAACATGGCCACATCTTCCGGCTTTATCCCACCGAGCACGCCCGATTCGGCAGCACGGGTGAAATTGACGTTGCCGTCAGCGGCGGTGCCGAAGGTGCGGGCCAGTTCTTCGATGCCAAGCTGCTTCCGCTGCGCGTCGGCCAACTCCTGCTTCTTCAGCGCAGGCGTGAGCTGGTCGCCGAACATGGACTGGCCAAGTGCGCCGATGGTCTTGGCCAGCGGGTTTTCCGAAGCAAACGTGTTGATGATCCTGGGCATCAGTCGTACAAACCCCCGTTGACTACCTTGGCTTTGGGGGTCATGCCGCGAGAGCCCGCCGCCTGCACCCCCAACCCCCCAAGAGCGGCGATGATCTGGCCCAAACCGCTTGACGGCTTGGTCGCCTTGTACTCGGCGAAATCCTGCAGGTAGGGCATGATTCGTGCGTTTCCGGCCACAAAATCGTTATTCGTGTTGATGCCGCGGCCGAGCCCCGCATCGGCAATCGCCTGGTCCTGCATCTGCACGCCGTAGCCGCCGATTTTCCCCATGGTGAGCGCCTGGTCCTTGCTCTTGGCGAAGGTATCGGCCAGTCGCTTGCCAAGCTCGCTCTTGATGACGGCGGGCGCGTCGGGAGCGGCAGGAGGTTCGATGGCGGGCTGCGAGATCGACTGCTCCA
>SXGT01464647.1_pt1 | contig 48993 bp, 37 predicted proteins | sample 3176221 | NCBI WGS metagenome assembly SXGT01 (sample SAMN11356862, study PRJNA531348) | freshwater metagenome | isolation source: freshwater sample F1-120 | place: China: Fuxian Lake, Yuxi | collected 2017-12-25
CTGCCCGAAGCGCAGAAGGATCGCTTCCTGATGAACACTTTCATCCGTTATCCGAAGTTGGCGGATGAGGAACAGATCGTTGAGCAGACCACCATGAATGTGGTCGCCGACATCAAGCCTGTGCTGGAGCGCGAATTCCTGCTCAAGTTTCAGGAGTTGATTCGCAGCATCCCGGTATCGAAGCACGTGACCGGCTACGCGGTGGATCTGGTGCGCGCGACGCGGCCCGAGGAACCCGGCGTCCCCGCGTTCATCAAGGACCAGGTCGGCTGGGGCGCCGGCCCGCGCGCCAGCCAGGCGCTCATCCATTGCGCCAAATGCTATGCAGCACTCTCCGGCCGCGTCAATGTTTCGTGTGACGATGTGCGCCACCTAGCCTTGCCCGTATTGCGGCACCGGCTGCTGGCGAGTTTTGCAGCGGAGGCAGAAGGCATCACGACGGACATGATCGTGAAAAAGCTTCTGGAGGCGATTCCGGAGCGGACGACTTCGTGAACTACGGTGAGCACACAAGCTGGCAGCTTGTGGCTACGATTTGGCCGTAGCCGCAAGCTGCCAGCTTGCGAGCTTGGGTTATTGCCATGCCGCTGCGTGAAATGATCTCCCGTCGCAATCTGCCGCATTGGTTTGTGCCGACGGCCTGGCATTTCGTTACCTACCGTTTGGCCGGCACCATCCCGAACGTAGTTCTTCACCAACTCCGTGAAGCCAGAGATATCGGCTTGAAAAAAGCGAAGGAATGTGGGGAAGCCGCTCCGGCACGTCGGGAGGCTCTGCACAAAAGCTTTTTCGCGGCCTACGACCGATACCTCGATCACCATGTTGAAGCTGATTGGTTGTCGCGGCCAAAGATCGCGGCGATGATCCGCGAAAACCTGTACCACCACCACGGCCACAAATACCATTTGCTGGCATACAGCATCATGCCAAATCACGTCCATGTGCTTCTTCGAGCGATTGGGTCGGAAACCATGGAGAACCAGGTTTGGCTGCCGGCGGACGCCAATAGTGTTATGCCCGACGAGGCGCCAGACTCAACTGGGCCATTGACCGTCATCATGCACAGCGTTAAGAGCTACACCGCAAATAAAGCGAACGAACTGCTTCAAAGGCCCGGTCAATTCTGGCAGCATGAATCGTATGATCATTGGGTGCGGGATGAGGAGGAGTTGGAACGGATCGTGACCTACATCGCGTGGAACCCCGTAAAGGCAAACCTGGTGAAAAAGCCTCACGAGTGGGTTTTCAGCTCCGCTCATGATCGCTTCCTGCATGATGGAGAAGAGGAAGGATATCTATTGCTTGCGTGAAGAAGCTCGCAAGCTGGCAGCTTGCGGCTACGTAGCCACAAGCTGCCAGCTTGCGAGCTCGATATTGGCAGAGTGTACCCTCCGTGAAAATTGTCATTTCCCTTTCCTGGCTCCACAACCTCGGCACGCAAGCCCGCGCGCTGTGGCAGCGCTTGCACCGCGCCGTGGTCACCGCCCAGGGGCCAACCTTGGCCCAAGGAATGCACGGCCTCGATCCGCAGCGCTATCTCGATCCGGCCATCCTGGCCCGCGTCGGCTTCTCGCCGCTGCTGGCGAAAGTCGTCGTCGAAGGATTTTTGAGTGGGCTGCATAAAAGTCCCTATCATGGCTTCTCGGTCGAGTTCGCCGAGCATCGCGAATATGTGCCGGGGGATGATCTCAAGTACCTCGACTGGGCCTTGTATGCGCGCACCGATCATTACTACATCAAGCGGTTCGAGGAGGAGACGAACCTCCGCTGCCATATCCTCTTGGATCACTCCGCGTCGATGGCCTACGGCACCGGCGTGTTGACCAAGTGGGATTACTCTTGTTTCCTCGCAACATGCCTGGCGTACCTGATGGTGCGGCAGCAGGACGCCGTCGGCCTGGCGCTCTTCGGCGCGTCGCCGGGATTTTATGTGCCGCCAAAATGCCGGCGTTCCCACCTTCGGCAACTGATGGCGACGATGGTGCGCAACGCGCCGGCAGGCAAGACCGATGTGGCCGCCAGCCTGCGCGCGACAGTCCGCAAGCTGAAGCGGCGCGGATTGGTCGTACTTATCAGCGATCTGATCGACGATCCGGTTGAAACGCTCAAGGCCATTCGGCTGCTGGCGGGGCATCGGCATGAGGTCGTCGTCTTTCATGTGCAGGATGCAACGGAGCTGGACTTTTCCTTCGAGGGGGCCGCGCTCTTTCGCGACATGGAGACCGGCGAAGAACTGGAGATCGAACCGGCATCGCTTCGGGCCGCCTATATCGAGAAAATGCAGGAGCTGACGGAGTTTTACAAGAAGGGCCTGGCCGAGATGGGGATCGATTATCATCTCGTCAACACAATGCAGTCGTATGACCAGGCACTGTCCGCGTATCTGAACCGACGCGCCCGGACGCGGCGTTGACCTTACCGCTTGCGGCTTCACGCTCGCATTGCGCCCAGCGAACGCAAAGCCGCAAGCGGCGGAATTACGGAAAACCATGACGTTCCTCGCACCCTTTGCACTGATCGGTTCGCTGCTTCTGATCATCCCGATCCTTGCGCATCTATTCAAGCCGCGCAAGATGAAGCAGACTCCGTTTAGCAGCTTGCGCTGGCTGAAAGAAACCCGGCAACGGTTGTCACGGCGCATTCAGTGGCACCAGTGGCTATTATTTCTGTTGCGCGCCGGCTGCTTGTTGTTGCTCGTGATCGCCCTGGCCAAACCGCTGATGGGCGGCGGGGGTTCCGGGCGGCCGACGGATCGCGTTATCATTCTGGATACCAGCCGCAGCATGGGTTACCGGATGCCGGAGTCGCCGTCGGCGCTGGAGCGCGCTCAGGACCTCGCGGGCCGCATCGCGCAGACGGGACGCGCCGGCGACCGTACTGCGTTAATTCTTGCCGGGGCCTCGTCCAAGCTCGCCGCGCCACTTGATGCCGATGGGTCGCCAGGGGTAGCAGCGATTCAGGCGTCCAGGCCCGACCTGGCGGATGGCTCACTCAGCGCTGCGTTGCCCGTCGTTCGTTCGATTCTGACGCAATCCGCTGAGCGCGACGTCGAGATCGTCTTCTTGACCGACAATCTCAAAGCCCGCTGGCAGCAGCAGAGCATCCAGGCCTTTCTCAAGGACCTGCCGAAAACGCCGCAGGTGAAGATCATCGACGTCGGCGCCGGGTCGGCCAACAACGCCTGGATCGCCGACGCTCGGCTCCTGCACTTTGGCGCGGAGGAGCGCTGGATCACCGTCGAGATAGGCTGTGTCGGCGAAGCGCGGGCCCGCAGCGTGCGGTTGACGGGCATCGCGGGGGCCCAGGATGAGGTGCGCGAGATAGCGTTGAAGCACGGGCAGGTGACCCGCGTCCATTTCGAACTGGCTGCCGGATTGAACCTGCAAGGACATGTCGTCGAGCTTCGGCTCGAACCGGCCGATGCGTTGCCGAGCGATGATAGCTATTGGTTGAACCTCGATGCATCGCTGGCGTTGAACGTGCTGTTGGTGGAACCGGACGCCGCGGGACCGGACGGACGTGCCATCTGCGTGTTCCTACAAGCGGCCATGGACGCGCTTGGCGCGTCGAAAAATCAGGCACTGGCGGTGACTCGTCGCACCCACATCAGCCTGACCGGAAGCGATATCCCAAAAGCCGACGTCATCCTTTTGGCCGGGGCGCCGGAACTGACCGACGCCGCGCTGGAAGCAATCGAGACGCGTGTGCGCGGCGGCGCTGGCCTCGGGCTTTTCCTTGGGCCTCGTCTGAATAATGCGTTTTACCAGCAGAAACTTCATCGTCCCCACCAGCCGGGCGAGAGCCTTTTGCCGATGATTTGGAACGGCGATGCGACGGATGGCAAGCCTGGCATGTTGACCAATATTCGCTGGACGCATCCGATTCTTGCTCCGCTTCAGGATCCAATCCTGAGCGACATTACCAGGAGCCAATTTCGCAGGCATTATCCGCTGGCTGCCAGGCCAGCGAAGAACGCCACGGTGCTGGCGCGATTTGACGATGAGGCGCCTGCCCTCATCGAACATCCGTTTGGCGCCGGACGGGTGCTGACCTTCAACACGTCGGCCAACGATGAGTGGAGCGATTGGCCTCGCAGCAAGAGCTTTCTTCCGTTCGTCGATCGGCTGCTCACTCATCTGTCGGCAAGTGGTCGCCAGCGCAGTTTCACGGTAGGGGAGGCGGTGACGTTGCCCTTGCCAAGCCGTCAAGGAAGCGCAGACGTGATCGTGGTAGCCCCGAGCGGCGCAAAGTTATCGCCCCGCCAACTGGCAGTTCGTGGGCAAACGCTCCTGCATCTCGACGAGGTCAGCGAGGCCGGAGTCTATCGAATCGAGGGATCCGACAAGAAGCCCTTGGCCTTCACCGTCAACACGCCGCGCGGCGACAGCCCGTTGAGCCCGATGGATGCCAAGGCATTGGCAGAGTGGTGGTCTCCCGTCGTCCCCGAAATGCTGAGCGCGGAATCGGCCGGGCAACGCCTGGAAACCCCGTCCCGTGCCTGGCCGGTTTGGCCCGCTCTGGTGTTGTTCGCTGGGATGTTACTCGTGGCGGAGACAGTCTATGTGCATCGGCTGTGTCCGCGCGCCAACCCGAAAGCGGCCGAAGCGGTGGTCGGAATCATGAAGCCAGTGGGGGAAAAGTCTGTTTAGACCAGCCCCGAGCGCAAGCGCGTGTGGAGCGCATCGCGTCGCTTGCGCTCCAGGCCAGTTAGCGAGTGCCTTGATGTCCATCCAGTTCAACCCCCTGTTGCCTTTTTGGCTAAGCGTGCCGCTCATCGGCGCGTTGTTGGCCGGCGTCGTCTATGCCATAGGGACGCTGAGACAGAAACAAATCGCACGCAACTGGTTGATTTCATTCTCCTGCTTGCGCACCGGCATTTTTCTTGCGTTTGTCTTGATTCTGTTGCAGCCGGCCATCTCCTATACTCGAAGCGTTCCGCAATTGCCGGAGTTGCTCGTGCTCGTGGATGCATCGAGAAGCATGAATCGCAAGGGGACCCACGGTACGCGGTTGGAAGAAGTAACTTCCGCTTTGCAAAAAAGCGAGCTGCAAGCCGCCCTGAAGGGGCGCTACCGATTGCACTGGTTTAAGTTCGACAGCACGTCGACGCCTTTCGAGCCTGCTGATCTGGTCCACGTCAAGACAACCGAACCAAGCACGCAATTCGCCGAGAGCATCGACGCCGCCTATCGACAGATGAGTGCGGTGGGTAAGAAACCACAACGCGTCTTGCTGGTCAGCGACGGCAACGATCGCGGCCAGGCCGATCCCGTGGAGACCGCGCGACGCCATGGGCTCAACGTCGATGTGCTTGCGCCGGCCTCGGCCAAGTTGAGCGAGACGCCAGCGCTACAAATAGCCGAGGTCCAGAGCGCTCGCCGCGTGTTGCTGGGCTCCGAGACCATCTTCCGGGTGACCATCGTCGACAAATCGCCCGCCAGCGCGGATCGACTGGTGCGCATACACGTGACCGAGGACGGCCGGAAGATCCTGGATCACGCCACGGCCTTCAAGGCTAGCCGCACGGAGCAGACTCTGAACCTCACGCACCGCCCCACCACGGCTGGCCTCAAGAACTACGAATTTCATCTTGCCGCTGGCGACGCGGACGCCAAACCCTATTCGCTCCCCGTGCAAATTCTGGACAGCAAGTATGAGGTGCTCATTCTGGAGGACCGCTGGCGGTGGGAGTACAAATATCTGCATCGACTCTTCGAGGACGACCCGAGCTTCCGATTCTCCGCGCTATTGAATCGCGGCGGCGGAGCGTTCGTGCAGTTCGGCTCGCCGGATCGGCGAGTCAACCTGGTCGGCTTTCCGCAAAGTCGGGCCGATCTTGACGGCTTCGACACCTTCGTTCTGGGCGATGTCAATCCGGCGAACTGGCCGCGCGGACTGGCGGCCGACCTCGCCCGGCAAGTGACGGAGGGAGGGCGCTCGCTGGTAGTCGTTGCGGGTCCGAATCTCGCCAAGTTGCTGGAAATCCCGGAATTGCATGCCGTCTTGCCGGTCGAGCTGGCGACCGACTCCAGCAAGCCGCTTGATGGCCCGATCGAGGTACGTGTCCGGTCTGACAGCGCTGCGTCACCATTCTTTTTTCAGTTCCACGCCGGTGACGAGGAAAAACTGCCGCTGCTGGATCAGATCTACCCAACCGTGCGTAAACGTCCGGGTGCGACCGTGTTGCTCGAAGCGACCCAACACCGCAACAGCTACGGTCCGCAGATCGTCATCGCCGAACACACCGTCGGGCGCGGCCGCGTGTTGTTTGTGGGGACCGATACCCTCTGGAAATGGCACACGCTGGCGCCGACGAAGGATGGACCGACGCCGTACAGCATCTTTTGGCAGCAGGCGTTTCGGGCGATGACACCAGCGCGATCGAACGCGGAAGCGGTACAGCTCTGGTTGACACCGGGTCGGAGCCGTGCCGAGGTCGGCCGACCCATCACGATCCAGGCGGAAGTGCAATCGAGCCGGGTGCTGCCGCATGTGAGCATTCAGGCAACCGTGGCCCTGCCCGACGACAAGCGTGTCCCTTTGGTGTTTGCCTCCGACCCGGCCAACCCGCGTGTGTTCCGCACCGAATTTGTAGGTACGCAAAAAGGCATGCATCGCATCTCGGCCACCCTTCTGGGGGAAGGCAAATCCCTCGCAGACGCGGCGAACGTCCTCCAGGCCGAGGAGCCTCGCGGCGAGGACGACGACCTCGGCGTCGATCTACCGAAACTGGCACGAATCGCCCAGGACACCGGCGGCCGTGTGCTCGACCCGACGCTTCCCGAAACCTGGCCGACCCCGGAAGGCGACTCACTGCCGCCGATCCTACAAGGGAACACGATCGACCTTTGGAGTAACTTCACGTTGCTGCTGGTGCTATGCGCTTTACTTGGGACCGATTGGTTCCTGCGTCTCTTCAAGGGAATGGTGAGCGGCTAGGCGAGCCTCGCCCCATAACGGGCCGGTTGCGGATTCCGGCCCCTGCGTGCGCCAACCGGCCCGTTACGAGGCGCGGCTCGCTATTGAACGCGAGGCGCGATTTCGTACCATGGCGTTGAACCCCACGCTTTCCTTCAGCCCCGTTGGCCTCATGAATGACCAGAAGTTGCGCGTTCAGCTCCACGAACGCAGCTACGATATCGTGGTGACGGGCAACGCGCTGTCTCAGCTCGGCGAGTTTGTGCGCGAGCGGACCCGGGGCAGCGCCGCGCTGATCGTTACGGATGAAAACGCCAAGATCCATGCCGTGGCCGCGCAGGCCAGTCTCAATGCCACAGGCTTTCGCACCAGCCTCGTGATTCGGCCAGCGGGTGAAGGGCAGAAATCGCTGGAGAGTGCGGGCCAACTTTATGACACTCTGATCGATTTGCCGGCCGATCGACGTACGCCGGTGATCGCGGTAGGCGGCGGCGTCATTGGCGATCTTGGGGGCTTCGTCGCTGCCACCTATGCGCGCGGCATTCCACTCGTCATGGTGCCGACCACGCTCCTGGCGATGGTCGATAGCTCCGTCGGCGGGAAAGTCGGCGTCAATCATCCCCGCGCCAAGAACATGATCGGGGCGTTTCATCAACCCGTCGGCGTGTTCATCGACTGCGCTACCCTCCACACGTTGCCGGAACGCGAATTCAAGAGCGGTCTGGCCGAGGTGGTCAAGTACGGCGTCATTCTCGACGCGCCGTTTTTCGACTCCCTCGAACAGGATGCCGAATCGATTCTGAAACGTGATCCCGCGACGATTCAGCGGATCGTCCTTCGTTCGTGCGAGCTGAAATCACGCATCGTTGAACAGGATGAGCGCGAGGAGACCGACGTCCGCGCCAAACTGAACTACGGGCATACCTTTGCCCATGCGTTCGAGACAGCGGGGGGCTATGGGCATTGGCTGCACGGAGAGGCGGTCGCTGCCGGAATGGTTTGCGCGAGCCTGTTGGCAGAACGGCGCGGGTTGATACCCCACGAACTTACCGAACGGCAGCGGCGTTTACTGCGGGCATTCTCCTTGCCGATCGCACCGGAGCCCTGGCAAATTGATGGCATGATCGCAACGATGCGAAAGGACAAGAAGGCGGTTGCCGGCCGAATGCGCTTCATACTGCCGACGCGAATGGGTGAAGTCGCGTTATTCGATGATGTGCCCGAAAGCGACGTACGGGGCGTGCTGGAATCGTTCATCGTTTAGCCGCATGCCTTCGACACGGGGCTAAGCCAAGGAAATCGCCGTGACTCTTTCCGACGACGAACACGATCTCCTGGCGCTGCACCTCGTCACCGGCGTCGGGCCGCGCCTGACATCGGCGTTGCTCGAACATTTCGGGTCAGCGTCGGCCATCCTCCACGCATCCTCGCTGGAGTTGATGGAGGTTCCCTACCTCGGCCCCAAAGTGGCGGAAGCGCTGACCCGCGCCCTGGCCAATCCGGACGTCGCACGCGAATGCGAGGCCATCGAGAAGCACGGCGTCCATCTGCGCGTCATGGGCCGGCCGGACTATCCTGCCAATCTCGCCACGATCGACGATGCCCCCCACCTGCTGTTTGTCAAAGGCACCATCGAATCTCGCGATGAGAAGGCAATCGGCATCGTCGGATCGCGTGCTTGCACCACGTATGGCAAGCGACTCGCCGAGCGCATTGCCCAGGACCTTGCCCGTGCCGGTTGGACGATCATCAGCGGCCTGGCCCGCGGCATAGACGGGTGTGCGCATCGTGGAGCACTGCATGCCAAGGGCCGAACCCTGGCCGTGCTCGCGGGGGGCCTATCAAAAATCTATCCGCCCGAGCACAGAGATTTGGGCGACGAAGTCGCTAGCACGGGCGCGTTGATAACCGAGTCGTGCATGCGCATGGAGCCCATGGCGACGCTGTTCCCCGCCCGCAATCGCATTATCAGCGGGTTGAGCCGGGCCGTCGTCATTATCGAGGCGGCGGAAAAATCGGGGGCGCTCATCACGGCACGGCTGGCGGCGGAGCAAGGGCGCGAGGTCTTCGTCGTCCCCGGTCCCGTCGATAGCCCTGCAAGCGCCGGGGCGCTGCAGCTCCTTCGTAAAGGGGCCAAACTCGTGCGCAACGCCGACGATATTCTGGAGGATTTGCAGGAATTGCCGAGCCTGGTCGAGGAGAGAATCCAGGTCCAGTCCACAGCACCGGTTGACCTCGACCAGTCTCAGCGAAAAATCTGGGACGCCCTGGCGGAACGCCGCAATGTGGAGGAGTTGACCGAGCAACTCGCGGTGCCGATCAGCGAGCTGGCGCGACAACTGATGACGCTGGAATTGAAAAAAGTCGTGCGGCGCTTGCCGGGGAATTCCTATGAGCGTTTCTGAATCGTGCTTGCATCTCAATGCAGGTGCCCTACAATCGCGGAGATTGTTGTGATCATTGCCGCGCGTTCTCATGGCACTGCGCAGGCGCTCGCCGTAAACCTGGATGACCCCCACCGATGGACCCGTCCTACCTGCAAACCCTAGATCCGCTGGCTGGTGTTGTGCCGGGCTCCGTGATCTGGTCGACACTATTTGCGGCCTTGCCGGTCGTGGTGCTCTTTTGGCTGCTGGTGCCGATGCGATGGCTGGCGCCAAAGGCGGGGGCGGCCGGATCATTGGCTGCTATTCTCGTCGCGATTGTGATCTTCGGCATGCCGGTGGATATGACGCTGTGGTCCTTCGTCCATGGCGCGGGCTTCGGCCTTTTGCCTGTGGGCTGGACCATTTTCAACGCGATGCTGCTCTACAACATCACGGTGGAGACGGGGCAGTTCACGATGATCCGGCGGTCGGTGGCGAGTCTGTCGGGCGATGCACGGATTCAGTCGGTGCTGATTGGCTTTTCGTTTGGCGCATTTCTGGAAGGGGCAGCCGGCGGGGGTACGCCGGTCGCGATCTGCGGCGCGATCATGGTTGGCCTTGGCTTCAACCCGTTTCTGGCAGCCGTCCTGTGCCTGATCGCCAACACGTCGCCGGTGGCCTACGGCGGACTGGGGACGCCGATCTTGGTGTTGACGGGCGTGACCGATTTACCCGGCACGACGATCAGCACCATGGCTGGGCATCAGTTGCCGTTCCTGTCGCTGCTGGTTCCTGCCTACATGGTCAAGTGCATGTGTACCTGGAAGCAGACGTTCGCCGTTTGGCCGGCGCTGCTGGTATCGGGCGGATCGTTTGCGGTATTTCAGTTCGTGTTCGCGACGATACACGAGTATTTGCCCGGCGTCGTTCTGTATCCGATGACGGACATCGGAGGGGGCATCTTTTCGCTGGTAGTGACGGCAATCTTCCTGCGTTATTGGAAGCCGGCCAACGAATGGCATTTCAACACGCCGACGGATGCCGCCTTCACAGGACCCGCGCCCGCCGGCAGCATCGCCGCGGGGGCACCGACCGCCGTCGCCGTCACGGACCAACCCTCCGGCGCGACCCCATCGATTGAACTCGATCCCAACGATCCGCATGCAGCCGAGGCCATTGCGCTCATGGGGGGCGCTTCCAAGCAGTCGGCCGCGAATGAGAACAAGCCACTCACCATCGGCAACGTGACGCTGGCGTGGACCCCTTTCATTCTGATGTCCGTATTGCTGATGCTCACCGGCATCGTGCGCGAGCGCGAGGGGAAACGGAAGGACCTGGGGCCGGTTTTCGTTCCTGGCACGAACATTGAGACCAACTACCTGATCCCGATTCCGACGTTGCACAATGAGGTGATGCGTGACCCGCTCCTACGGGCCAAGGCTGACGAGCGGGAATCCGCCATCTTCAACTTCGCCTGGCTGACCGCGCCGGGCACGGCTGTGTTTTTCTCCGCGATCTTGTCCATGATTCTCCTGGGCATGTCGGGCGATCAGATAGCACGAGTATCGAAGCGAACCTTCGTGCAGATGAAAATCCCGATCCCGACCATCGCGTTCATGCTCGGCTTGAGCTACGTGACGCGCTACGCCGGCATGGACGCTGTGCTGGGGGTCGCTTTCGCCAGCACCGGCGCGTTTTATCCGTTCTTCGCCGCCATCCTCGGCTGGCTTGGCGTCTTCTTGACCGGGACGGACGCCGGCAGTAATGCACTGTTCGGCAGCTTGCAAAAGATCACCGCCACCGCGATCCATACGCCGGACAGCATGCTGGCAAGCAACCTTACGGTCGGTCAAGCACAGGTGCTCATCTGCACGGCAAACTCGACCGGCGGCGTGATGGGCAAGATGATTGACGCCCAGTCGATCTGCGTCGCCACCGCGGCCACGCATCAGATTGGCAAGGAGGCCGACATCTTCAAGGCCGTCGTCTGGCACAGCATCCTGTTGGCGTCGATCGTCGGCTTGATGACGCTATTGCAGGCGTATGTGGTCCCCTTCACGTGGATGGTGCCGAGGCCGTGACGCGGTTTTCAGCGCACGGCTTGGCACCGTGTTTCTGTGCAAATCGATCACACCCGCCCCCGTCCTTTTTTGGTCAAAGTTGAGCGGATCAACATCGACGAGCTTGGCAATCTGGCCTTGTTTCAACACGCGCTCACTTCGTCGTATCAAAGTACGTCACATTCGGGCACACTTGCCGGGTCATCTTCGAGAGGTATTGCCGAATTTGATTGAAGGTGCGTAACCGGCGCAAGCGTTCGGCGACTTGCTCGGCGAGTTCGCGGGTCGTACAGCGGGCCACCTCCTTGATCGTCGGTACGAACGCCGGGCTCATGCTGAAGCGGCGCAGGCCCATGCCGAGGAGGGGGAGGAAGCAGCGCGGCCGGCCTGCCATCTCGCCGCACAGTGTCACCGGCTTCTGATGCCGAGCGCACGCGCGCAAAATGTAGCGCAACAGCTTGAACACCGGCGGGCTGAACGGCTCGCACAAATGGGCGACCTTGGGGTTATCGCGGTCGGCGGCCATGACGTATTGCGTCAGGTCGTTGGAGCCAATGCTGATGTAATCGACCTCGCGCAAAAGTGAATGGATGCACATCGCCGCCGCGGGGACTTCGAGCATGATGCCGAACGGGATATCTTCCGCGAAGGGGACCTTGTCTCGCCTCAAATGCTCGATCGTTTCCCTGAGCATGCGGCGAATGACGCGGACTTCTTCGAGCGTGCTGATCATCGGCACGAGCAGGCTGACCTTGCCGTGAACGCCGGCGCGAAGGATGGCGCGGAGTTGGGTCTGAAAAAACTCGGGGTACGACGAGGTAATGCGGATCGATCGCCAACCCATGAAGGGGTTGGCCTCGCGTTCGTGGCCAAAATAGGGCACGAGCTTGTCGCCGCCGATGTCGAGCGTGCGAATAGTCACCTTGCGATTAGGGGAGGCCTCAATGATTGCTTTGTAGGCGGCGAGCTGTTCCTCCTCGGTCGGCACGCTCGGATGGGTCAAGAAGAGATACTCGGTGCGGTACAGGCCGATGCCGGTGGCGCCGGTTCGGCAGGCGGCCTCGGCGTCGTGAACGCTGTTGACATTGGCCAAGAGCTCGAGCGGCGTGCCGTCCTTTGTCGCCGCCGGCTGATCGCGATTCTCGACGAGCTTGTCGCGCAGATGCACATACTCACGGGCGGCCTTGCGATAGGCGGCTTCGAGCTCGGAGTCGGGCTTGATGAACACCGAGCCGACGCGGCCATCGAGAGCGAGCAGATCCCCAGTGACGATCTGCTTGAGGATGCCGGGCAGACCGGAGACCGATGGAATGCCCAGCGAACGCGCCAGGATCGCTGCATGTCCGGTGCTGCCCCCCGCCTCGGTGAGGATGCCGACGACCCGGAATTTTTCGAGGAGGAGCGCCTGCGACGGCAGGATTTCCGGGGCGACCAGGATGATCGGCTCTTCGCCCGCCAGGCCATGCGGGACTTGATGGAGCGCCAGGTGGCCGATGATCCGCGCGACGACGTCGCGGATATCGGCCATGCGTTCCTTGAGGTATTCGTCCTGGATCTTCGCGAAGAGGACCGTGTATTCGTCGAGCAATTCGTGCAGCGCCGTGCGGGCATCGACCTGACGCTGCAAGATGCTTGACTTGACCTTGCCGACGAGGGCAGGATCGCGCAGAAGCAACCGGTGGCCGCGGAAGATCTCCGCCTCGTCAGCGCCGAGCTGCTGCCCGACGCGCGTGATGACAGCATCCATCTCCTCGCTGGCAGTGTGGCAGGCGGCATCGAAACGGGCGATCTCGTCGGAAATGGCAGCGGCATTCAAATACTGCGGCTCACGCTGCACGAGCACAGAATCCACGCAGTAGGCCCGCGCAACCGCGATTCCAGGGGAGACGGCGATGCCTTTGAGCATGCGCTCACTTTAGCAGGGGCGTCATGGTGGGGCAATACGGTATGAACGCCAGGCTCCTTCTTTCAATGGCGTTCGATCGCTTGCGGCAATTCAGTCGCTTGGCTCATGGCGAGCGACGATATGCTTAACGCAGCCCCACGAAGCTGCCGCGGTGTTCTCTTGCCATCGCCCACAGAAAGGCGCCGACATCGGGGCTTTCGAAGAAGAAACCGACGGCATTGATGCGAACGTCCTTTTGACCGGCCTGCGCGGCATTCCAGCCGGTCTTCAACTTATCGCGCACAAACTTGCCCATGAAGTAATTGCGCTGTTCCTCGGTCGGCTTGGCGCCGCTGACCGGGACGCCGGGGCCGATGTTGGGCAATCCATCGGAGAAAAGGTAGATGGTGTCGAGCTTGATCTTGCGATAGCGGAAGGCCTCGTCAAAAGCGTCGTGCATGTTGGTGCCCCCTTCGACCTTCACCTTGCGCAAGGCGTCACGCGTCATCTTGGCGGTCTCGACGCCTTCGTATTTGAGCCAAATGTCGCGATTCTCGAACAGGTAATGTGTCTTGTCCGAGAACAGGATGACCTGGAAGCGCTGCAGCGTCGGAATGCTGCGCATCAGCTTCATGAGGGTCTCGCACAGGAAGGGCCATTTGTCGGGATCGTCGGTGGTTTCGTCTTTCATCGCCATGCTGCCGGAGATATCGATGAGAAAGATCACGTTCTCGCCGGTGAGCGGGATGCCGGCGAAGCGCTGGTCGGCCTCCGCCTGCAAGGCGGCAATGCGTTTGTTGAGCGTGTCCTTGTCGAGGGTTGCGGTGGCCTGGTACTTGGCGAGCTTGTCTTTCCATTCCGTGCGCTCAGCCAGAAGGGCGGCAAGCTGCTTGCGAGCGTCGGCGAGGTCCTTGGCGCCAAGCGTCAGGTCTTTCGCGGCCCGGTCCTTGAGGGCGAGGAGGGTCGCCAACTCCGTGCGTGATTTATCCAGGTCCTGCTCGCGCACTTTGAGCTGCAATTCGGTGAGCTTCAATTTTGCCTGGGCGTCCTTATGGTCGTCGCGCAGGGCGTCGAGCAGTCTTTGCAGCTTGCGGGCGTCGTCGGCCGACAGCTTCAAAAGGACCGCCTGCTCTTGCAGCTTCTTGTTAAAAAGATCGATTTCGAGTTGCTTGCGGGCGATATCGGTTTTCATCGTGGCGATGCGGGCAAGCAGATCGGCGTTGAGCTTGAGGGTTCCAGTCAGCTCGGCGCTGGTTTTCTTGTTGGACGCGAGCAGCTTCTCCAGGTCCTCTTGAAGCTTTTTGAGTTGATCCTCCCGCAGGTTCAGGTTGCCACGCGTTTCCACCAGGCTTTGCTGCCGAATCGCAGCAATCTGGCGGGCGTCGTCCCGTTCTTTTTCGGTTGCGGCCAGGGACAAGACCAGCCCCTGATGCTTCTTCTGCCAATCCGCCAGTAGTGCTTGCAGGGTGAGAACGTCGCTGGAGGCGGACAGGAGGCCCTTCTGGGCCTTTTCGTACTGCTGCCGCGCGCTGATCGCGGCAGCGGACTGCTGCCTGGCGTCGTCGGTCTGCATCTCGGCTTCCTGGTGCGCGACCTGCCAAAGCAGGATGACGCAGCCGAGCGCGCAGCAAATGACGTCAAGCATGTAGATGTTAAAAATCGTCGGAACTTTATGGCGTAGGAGCATGGGTGGCTCGGGGGTTCAGGAGTCAGGAGTCATTGCTCAGTGGTCAGTATGCAGCAAGCCAACGGACTTGCCTCCTGACCCCTTGTTTCTGCCTCCTGATTTCGAACTCTGGGGCAAGGGGACGATCGTCTCGACATGCCCCGCCGGTAGCATGCCGTGGCGGAACAATTCGGCGAGGCCATGAGCGGCCTGCGCCGGCGCCTCGGGGGAGAGCACCAGGATGCCGCCGGGCTCGGCGGGTTCCGGGAACATTAACTGGTGGCCGAAGTCGTCGTCGGCAAGCTGGGTCACTTTGGCGGCCGGTAGCTTGGTTTCGCCGGACGTTGACGGCAGCACCAGCGTGTGCAATGCATCCAGGAGCCCCGGGAGTCGGCTGGCCTGATGCGTGACGACGATGCTGCGCGGCGATTCGCCGACCGGCCAGCAGGAGAGCATGCTCTCGGTTTCGTAGAGGGCGTGGCGCGCCAGCGCTTGACAAAACTCGGCCGGCTGCTCCGGATGAACCAACAAATGCTTGAACCACTGCTGCCCCTGCACGCCGATCTGGATGGCCTGATGCCGGAGGGCGGCGTCGGTCAGGGGTTCCAGTTGATCGTAGAGGCTTTGCTCGGCCGCGGGCACATCGCGAGGATCCCGGCGATGCTGCCAAACGAACAGGTCGGCCAGCGCGTCGATCAACCGTTCCTGCCAGTGTTCGAGGCCGAGCTGAGGAAACACGCGGACGTCGAGCAAATGGGCCTTGTCGGCAAGAGCCTTGACCCAGCCGATGGTCAGGGCGTGATCATCAACGTCGATGACCAGAACGGAGCGGATCCAGAAGCGCTCGGCATGGGCGGCCAGGGCGGCGGTCAACATGGTCGGTGCGGACCCGAGCACGGGCAAACGAAGGCGTTCGCCCAGCTTGCGCAGCATTTCGACTTGCGAGAGAGCCAGGTAACCGGGAACACTCAAGACCAGGCCTTGCGAATTGGCCCCGAGGCAACTGAGCTTGCGCCAGACGAGATCGCACGCATCGCGCGTATCGAATGCATGCCGACCAGCCTGCCAGCGCGGACCCTGTCCAGGCTGCACTGATAGGTTTTGCAAGAACGCCTGGCACACCAGATGCGCGGACGTGCGGCAATGGCGCAGCGCGAGTCCGCCGACGGACGGGACCGATTTCTCCAGGCTGATCGCGAGCGGTAAATCCAGGGCAGGCGGGTCGAGCGGCAAGGGGAGTGGATAAGTCCCCGAGGCGCCCAGCACCGCCCGAACTCGTGTCGCGTTCCAGTCCAGACCCAGCACACTCATCGCGCGCCCCTCTCTGTGTGGCTACCCGCAATCCGGCCGGCCGCTGACAAATCGGCGGCATGACCCAGCGTGCCGATATTGCCCGCCAGTTCCGGCTCATAGATGCGGTTGACGAGATGCTCTAAGCAGTACTGCTGGCAGTCGATCACCATCGATTCTTCCTCGCGCTGAAGCGTGTGGATCAGAAACATCGAGATCAAGCTCAAGCCCAGGGCGACCAGCGTGCAGTCGAACGCAATCGTCAGGTGCTGGGTGGCGATGCGAAGCTGCTCGCCACCCTCACCTGCAAGCGTCATGCTGCCGGCGAGGCCACGCACGGTGCCGAAGAAACCGATTGCGGGAATCGCCCACGCCAGATAATTGAGCGTCGCCATGCTGGAAATGAGTCGGCCGAGATCCACCTCGGCCTGCGTTTTCAGGGTCTCGCGGACGTCCAGGCTCGATCGGCTCAGGCCCAGCTTCGAGAGGCCTGCGCGAATCATGTTGGCGAGAATGAACGGTCCGTGCTGGGCGGTCAGTTGATCGACACGGCGTTGTAAAGTCCGTGCGTCTTCTGGCAGAATGCGCGTGCCTTCCTCGGTTGACAGCAGTCCCAGGCTGAAGGCGGCGCGCTGCCGACGGGTTTCCCAGTAGCGGCCAACGAAAATAAACAGGCCCCAGACGAAGCAGCAATAACACGCGATCTGCTCCGGGCCAAGCAGGAGCTTCGCCCAGCGTTCGGTCGGCCAGGTCAACCAGGCATCGGTGCTGGTGCCAGCGTAGGCCTGCCAAAGCGGGTACACGATCATGCCGACCAGCAAGACGGTAAAGATCAGGAGCGGCCATTCGCGGGTCGGCCGCTGTGAAGGGGTGAGTGGCATGCGGAGTCCTTGGAAGCTGGTGTTTCCCTTTGTTTACAGTCAGGCAACTATTCGTCGAAAAACGAGCGTTGTCAAGCAGTTGCGCCAGGCACGCTGCCAACCAAGCCCACGATTCGTTTACGGGGTCATTCCCACAGGGCAGAGCACTCCCTCCTGGAGTCGGTACGAAATCCTTTTCTCCTGTGCTCAAGGAGTTGATGAGGGCAAGGCCAATCACTCCCGAATTATACCAGAACGGCGAGTATGCTGGGCAAGGAATTATCAGCAAAGCAATGGAAATTGCTGATTTTGGCCATCTGGGCGCCAGGTAGGATCGTCGGCATGCAGGCAGCCTGAGCTGTCAAGAGCCGGCCCTGCCTGGCTTGGAATCGCGAAGGTATTCATTGGTTAACGAATATCAGGCTCAACGTGGCTACGGTCCGTGCGCCTGCTTCAAGATTCCAGTCCAGGTTCTCTTGCATACCCCTCATCTTCAATAGCATAATAAGGTAGGATGTTCGTAGGCTTGAACTGCTCCAACCTAGCCGGCATGTTCTTTAAGTCCATCCACGTGAGTTACACCATGAACGTTCGACGATGTATTGGCGTGTTGCTTTTGGCTGCTGGATTCGCAAGTTTTCTGGGCGTTTCGGACGCAAATGCGTTTCCGCGCCGACGCGCGGTCGCTACGTACGGGCAGGCAACGCCCTATTACGCGGCGCCGGACGTGTACCCGTTCGGGTATTCCTATTCGCCCTATGTGATGCCGCTGCCGGCCTACGGAATTCTGCCGCCGCCGTTGGCGACCTATAACATGCTGTACAGCGATGGGTACCTCCAAGCCGCGCGCGATACCCAGCCCTACCTGCCGATTCGCGATCCATCGGAACCGCCGGCGCGGAAACGGTCCTCGGCATTTCCCGCCGTACCGTTCGGCACTCTCGAACCGCGCGCCACCGATGTACGGCGCGTACGCTATGAAATCACCGTCCCTTACGAACGGGCGACGGTTCTCATCGATGGCGTCAAGACGAATCAGACGGGGTTGACCCGAACTTTCGTCACGCCGCCGCTCGAAGAAGACAAGCAGTATACCGTGACCATCACGGTGCAATGGACCGACGAGAACAGCGAAACCCGCATTCGGCGGAAGGACTTCATCGTCGTAGCGGGCGAAACGATTCGCCACACGTTCATTGAATAACCGACACGATGTTTTCCATAGTAAAGGCGAGATACGAAGCATGGACGATCAACAGCAAAAGGACGATCGCTGGCGTGAGTTGGCGGAACTCCTCGGGTTGGATGATTCAGCTCCCGCGGCGAAGCAGCCCGCACCACCGTCCCCCGCTCTACGGAAGCCCGAGCCCCCGGCGGAGCGCCCCGCGCCGCGACCCGTTGAGGATCCGGCGCCGGTGCATCTCGACGATATCCAGCCAGAAAAACAGCCTCGCGTCGAGGAAGCTCCGGCGGACTTGAATCAAGACGAGCCGCCGAGCTCGGATTGGGAAGAGGAGTTTGCCGAGGACGACACCCCACTGGAGGGGTTGGAGAATGACAGCGAGGAGCTACCGTCCATTCAGGAAACGCCGGGTACGCCACCTGGTCCAGCTGGTGAGGGGGAAGAACAGCCGCGGCGCGGACGGCGACGGCGGCGGCGCGGGCGGCGGCGCGGCGGCGCCGATCGACCTGAAGGTGAAGGAAACGACCAACGGCCACAGAATGCTGCGCCTCGCCCGCCGCAGAGGGCTGAATCAGCCGCTCAACCTCCGCGTGACCGCAATTCGGAACCGCGCGACGGCCGGGGGCGTGGCCGAGGGCGTGGACGCCGTGACGAGGAAGAGCAGCGGCGCCCTCGGGTTGAACGCCCGACGCCGGAACCCATCCTGGCGGAAGAAGTTCAGAATCCACCCGTGGGCCGCAGGCCGGGACCGGCGACTGAGGACACGGACTTTTCCGACTGGACCGTGCCAGCGTGGCCCGATCTGATCGCGTCGCTTTATCGCCCCGATCGTTAGCGATCTCTCGCCGTACTGTTGATACTCTGCGGGACGGGTCCTCAAACCGTCCCGCCTTCCTCAGCAACCAAGCTCCGGCCGGAACGATGTAATCCGGACCGCAGGACTCCTATCATGGCGGATGCAATCATCGATCTGGTGGGCCCCGACGAATTGCCGATGGTTTGCGATCTCTATAACGAGATCTTCCGTCCGGCACGCGACGTCGAAACGCTGCGTCGTCGGTTCCGTGGCCGTTACAATGTCCTGATGCTGGTCGCGCGCCTGGACGACAAGCCGGTCGGGTTCTTCATTGGCTTCGAGCTAAAGCCTGGCGTGTTTTTCTCGTGGTTTTACGGCGTGGTTCCCGCCTACCGTCGCCAGGGCATCGCCAGCCAGCTGATGGACGCTGTCCATAGCTGGGCCAAACAAAACGAATACGATTCCATTCGATTTGAATGCCACAACCAGCACCGCCCGATGCTACACCTGGCTATCGAATTGGGTTATGACATCGTCGGTATGCGCTGGGATCCCGAGCGCGGCGATAATCTGGTGATCTTCGAAAAAGTGCTGCACGACTAACCGGCCTTGCGGCTTCGCGTTCGCACGGCCTCTTACGGACGCGATGTCGCAGGTGACATCAGTTTCTCATCTCCACAAAGTTCTTCAGCAGCTTCGGCCCTTCCAGCGTCAGAAAGCTCTCTGGATGAAACTGCACGCCATGCAACGGCCAGGCGCGATGACGTACACCCATGATCTCGCCTTCTTCCGTCCAGGCGTTGACGATGAAATCGGGGTTATGGAAGGTCTCACGTTTGATAACCAGGCTATGATAGCGCGTTGCCTCGAACGGATTGGACAGGCCGCGAAAGACCCCTTCGTTGTCGTGCTGGATCATCGAAGTCTTGCCGTGCATCACGCGGTAGTTGCGAATGACCTCGCCGCCGAAGGAGTGCCCGATGCATTGATGGCCCAGACAGACGCCGAGCATCGGCACCGAGGAGGCGAAGCGTTTCAACACCTCATTGGAGATCCCCGCCTCCTTGGGTGTACACGGCCCCGGCGAGATGATGATATGGCTCGGCTTCAGCCGGGCTATTTCCTCGATTGCGATCTTGTCATTGCGAACCACGCGTAGATCGACGCGCGCATCCATCTCCCCCAACCGCTGCACGAGGTTGTAGGTGACGGCGTCGTAGTTGTCGCTGAGGCGGATCATGGGAGGGGTGAGACGACCAACCCGGAGCGCCAGCGACGAGATCGCCTATTCCCTCGGCTGCGCTCCGGGTTGGTTATCCTTGCTTCTCCGGAATCACCTGGGCGCTATTGACATTCTTGTACTTGGCCGCGTCGGCGGGATCGAGCTTGATCAGGTGATCCTCGCTGGCGGGGATGTCGTACCAGGCGCCGTCCTGGAAATCGACGATGGCTTTGCCGTTGTAGTTGACCGTGACGACACGGCCGACAACGCCGGCAAAGCGTTTCAGTTCCGGCCGATTCTCGTTGATCTTGACGTACTGGTCGATCCACGATTGTCGCAATACGTCTTTTTCTTCAAAGCGGTCCATGGGAGGCGTCCCTCAACGGTGGTTGGCTGAAGGTGATTATATGGCCGCGGGACGTGTGAGGACACACCCATCGCGTAACGGGCTTGCGGTCAGGTTGGGGTTTACGCTTGCGGAAAATCGAGCCGTTTCACGAATTTGCACGCCTCCTCGGCGCCGAAGTCACGTTCCATGCTGGCGTCGCTCCATTCGACACACAGAGGCCCTTCGTAGCGAATGGCATTCAGGGTACGGATGATCGCTTCCCAGTCGATGCCGCCGTGGCCCGGCGCGCGATATTCCCAGCCGCGGCGCACGTCGCCATAGGGCTGATAAGCGTTCAGGATGCTGCTGCGGCCGTTGAGTGTCATGACAAGATCTTTGACGTGTACGTGAAAGATACGGTCAGGGAATCGGCGCAGGAATTCGACGGGATCGACTCCTTGCCAGTGCAAATGACTGGGATCGAAGGTAAAGCCAAACTCCTCCCGGCCTTCAACGGCTTCCAGAGCCATCTCGGCACTGTAAAGGTCGAACGCGATTTGGCCGGGATGCACCTCCAGGGCAAAGCGAATACCCGCATCGCGGCAGGCGTCGAGGATGGGACGAAATCGGTCGGCGAAATCGAGCAGGCCGTCCTGCACCTCCGCGGGGCTGTTGGCCGGATAGCCCATGACGCCCGACCATAACGAGGAGCCCGAAAAACCGCTGATAACGCCGACGCCGAGCTTCTGCGCTGCCTGAACGGTGGCGATCATCTCGGCGGCGGCGCGTTCCTGAACGCCATCCGGATCGCCATCTCCCCAGACGTATTCAGGCAAGATCTTCTTGTGCCGCGGCTCGATGCGATCGCAAACCGCCTGCCCGACGCGGTAGTTGCCGAGAACGAGTACTTGCAAATCATGACGGGCGAGAAGGTCGAGCTTCTGCTGGCAGTAGTCGTCTTCGCTCAACGCACGCTGCACTTCGAAATGGTCGCCCCAGCAGGCAAGTTCTAACCCCTGATAACCCCAGTCGGCTAGCTTTTGCGCGAGTTCGTCGAGCGGAGATTGCGTCCACTGGCCGCTGAAAAGCAACACCGGGCGAGGCATGTGAGATCCTCCATGAGATCAGACACGCGGAGCGGGAGCGCGTAATCACTCCGTAAAAGGCCTCATGTTTGCCTCGCAACCACGGGGCGCTTACGCAACCTCACTCGGTCCATTGTCTCAGGCATTGCCGTCTGGCGGTGGGGCGTCCGGCGGCGGCGGTTGGGACATAGGGCTGGGAGCGGGCGGGGCTTCCACCACATTCAGGCTGACCGTTCCCGGCTTCCCCGTCGGCGCCATTGGGGCGACCGGTGCGGCCGGGGCAGGTTTCGTGAACGGGTCATCCAGATCTTCGTCTTCCTGATGAACTTCGTCCATCGGCGTGTCGTCCACATGCTGGCGCATCAGAAAATAGACGATCGTGCTCGACGTCCAGAAATAGCTGTAGCCAAACCCGACCACCAGCAGAAAAAGCAAATAGATCCACACCGACACCAGCGTTGCGCCAAGGCGATTGGCAGCGGTAAGCTTGTATTCGGGCTTGAACTCGAGCCGATCGATCTTGCGGCCATCCGGCGTGGTGGCCTTTTCCTTTTCGACAAACTGACTGCTGCTGATGAGCAAGTCGCGCCACCCGAAAGAAGTTGGGGCGTAGTAGAACAGGTACGACGGCTCCCGATCCTTCTCCAGGCTCGAATTGGCGAGCCCCGGCGCGCTGCTTACGCCCCACTTGCCGAGAAACACCATCAACGACGCCATGAACCCGATAAAGAACACCAATGCCGCACCATAGACGATGGCGAGGAAATTGTACCACAGGTACTGCCAGGGAGCTTGATAGACGTAGCTATACGAACGGCTCAAGGCGTCGAAGCTGTCGGTCCCCTCGGTGCTGATGGTTGCAGTCATGAGCGGCCAACCGACCAGGCCCAGCAGGACGATGGCCATGATGAAGCCCAGCAGAATCACGACGGGCCAAAAGAGCCCGGCGAAGAGGTCGCCAAGCCAGGGTATCCACTCGATCCAGCCAAACACGATGAGCACGATGGTAAGAATGGCCACCAGGACCAGCGGAAACGCCGGCGCGGCCAGGTAGGACACGAATCGTTCGCGCGTGAAGGCGAGGGCCTCCTTCATCGTGATGCGTTCGTTGCGGGCGACTTGCACCGCGGCCAGTCGGCAGATGGCGCCGCCGAAGAACCCCCAGACCGCCAGGGTCCAGAGCGTGATGAGGATCAAGTACAGTCGGCCCCAGAAGCCGGCCCGGGCGTCAAAGAAAAAAACGATCGGCGTCAGGAATTTGTAGAGCGGTTCCAGAAGCACGGGGGCCTCATCGCTGAAGAACCAGGCGAAGAACTTGCCGCCGCCCACCAGCGACTCGCCGCGGGTCTTGACACCGTCGGCAATGATTAGGTACGGGTTGCCCCCGCGATGTTCCGACCAGGGGGAGACCCGCAGCTTGCCTGCCGGTTTGATGGCAGGATTCTTCAGGTGGGCGTGAAACGTCCGCAGAGCCTGTTTGGCTAGCCCTGGTCGAGTGTCGGGGGCTGCTGCAGCGACTGCGGCAGCTTTCTCGATGTCAGCGAGACTCATCGCATCTTCGCGCGCCTTCTTTAACGCTTCGAATTTCTCTTCGACATTGAACCGAGCGTTGTTGATCTCGATTCCCCGGATGACTTCCTTCACCTCTTTGCCCTCCGTGTCCATCACCGGCTTGCCCTTGTCGTCGGTCTTGACAATCGACTGCTCCCACAGGGTGAGGGCTGAAATCGTGAGTCCGGGTTGCGCCAGAGTCGGTAACGCGGCTTTCGCCTCGTTGCCAACCGGGGTTATCTTGAATTTGGCGCCCGATTTGAGGAGTTCAAGAATCGCCTCATCGTCCTTCCCGACACTAAGCTTCACTGATTCGCCATGGGCCTGGTAGCCTTTGGACCAGCGGTCGAGAAGAACATATTCATCGACATCGGTTGCCACATCTCCAGCATCCACGGGCCTGGAATCTGACGGCGAACCAGCCAACTCATGAATGAAGTTCCAGGATGCACGGCTTGCCTTGAATTGGCTCCATTCCGCCTGGACCTCCGCCTGCGTTTTTTTCTTTTCAAGATCGACCACCGGCACAGGCGCTCGGTCGCCGCGCATGCCATAGAAGGTCCAACTGATGATTGCCCAGCCGAACCAGGCCAGAAAGATGCCTGCGGCCGCCAGCAACAGTTTCTTCATGTCGAGCGCGACTTTGAAGGCGGTGAATATCTTGGTCCAGGCGGGTTTGGCGGGGGCCGAGCTGTGCTCTTGAGCCATCGGTACACTCCTTGTGTGGATCGAAATCCTGCGCAGCACGAGTCGAGATAGGTGGTCTTGAAACTCAATTATATGGTTGCAGGGAGAGGGAGCAATGGCGAGACCGCGGCAGTTCGCCCCGCAAGCGAGGAGATTCTGCGGTATCCCTCGCCTGCGTGTCGGGAACCTGTTCCGCTCATCCCCAGCAGATAACGCCCGGCTCGAACGGATTGCCGAGGTTGGCGTGCCGTGGCAGCACGCGGACCGTAAAGCCGTAATGCCCACTCGAGTGGCAGCGAATCTTGCCCTTGTAGACCCAATGCGCCCCGCTGGCGGCGCCGTTCGTTGACATGGCAAGCGTAGCCGGGAGTGGAATCTCGCCTGCGTTGTCGATGATGCCGTGGAAAAGCTGCACCTCGACGTCATCGGGCGATAGAGTCCCCAGGTTGATGCGAGCGGCAACCTCGAATTCGGCGCCGACATGCATCGCGTCCTTGCCGTCGGCCTCGACGTGATCAACGCGAACCTGGCTCCAATCACGCAGCAACTTGCGCCGCCAGTTCGACAAGCTCGCTGCTGACTTCAGGTTGTCGCTTGTCAACTCAGCATATCGAATAGCTGATGGGACATAGCAAATCTTGGTATATTCTTCGACCTGGCGATTGGTGTTGAAGACCGGGCAGACCGTCTTGATCGACTGCTTCATGTAATTGATCCAGCCACGCGGCAACCCGTCGGAGGAGCGATTGTAGTACATCGGCACGATCTCCTGTTCGAGGAGGTCGTACATGGTTCGACTCTCGATGTCGTCCTGATAGGTACGGTCGCCTTCGGTATATTCTTCGCCGGCGCCGATGGCCCAGCCGTTGTCGCCGCCGAAGGCTTCGCACCACCAGCCGTCGAGAATGGAGAGGTTGAGCCCGCCGTTGATACACACCTTCATGCCGCTGGTGCCCGAAGCTTCAAGGGGGCGGCGTGGATTATTGAGCCAAACGTCCACCCCCTGCACCAGGAAGCGGGCGACGTTAATGTCGTAGTCTTCGAGGAACACCATGTGGCGGCGGAACTCCGGGCGCCGACACACATGCACGATCTCGGCAATCAATTCCTTTCCGCCATGGTCGCGCGGGTGGGCCTTGCCGGCAAAGATGATTTGCACGGGCCGATCCTTGTTGTTGAGGATGGCGGCCAGTCGCTCAAGATTGCGGAAGATCAATGTACCGCGCTTGTAAGTCGCAAATCGCCGGGCGAAGCCGATGGTCAGGGCTTCCGGATCAAGCACTTCGTCAGCGCGCGCAACTTCCGACGGAGTCGCACCACGGCGTTCAAGCTGGACGCGCAGGCGCTTGCGGGCGAAGACGACAAGACGTTCACGCCGGCGCTCGTGGGTCCGCCAGAGCTCCGCGTTGGGAATGTTGTCCACCTTTTTCCAGATCGCGTAATCGGTTGGCCGAAGGTCCCAGTGACCGCCGAGATAGCGGTCGTAGAGGGCTGAAAAATCGGTAGCCATCCAACTCCGCGTATGCACGCCGTTCGTGATCGACGTGATGGGAACCTCGCTCTCGGGCAGGTTGGGCCAAATCGCCTTCCACATATTGCGCGACACCTTGCCGTGAAGCTTGCTGACGCCGTTGGAGATATTCGACAGCCGAATCGCCAGGACGGTCATGCAGAACGGCTCGTTGTGGTCCTTCGGGTTTTGCCGACCCAGGCCTAGAAATTCATTCCAGTCGATCTTGAGGTGCGGCAAGTAGCTGGCGAAGTAGTGCTGCAGAAGTTGCGGTGCGAAGACGTCGTTGCCGGCCGGCACGGGGGTGTGGGTCGTGAAACAAGTTCCTGCCATCACCGCCTCGCGCGCGGCGGCGAAATCCAGGCCGTGCTGCTCCATCATCACCCGAATACGCTCCAGAACGCAGAAGGCGGAGTGCCCCTCATTCATATGGCAAACGGCCGGGATTCTGCCCAGTGCGCTCAAGGCGCGAATACCGCCGATGCCGAGCACCATCTCCTGGCGGATGCGCATGTCATGATCGCCGCCGTAGAGCCGGGAGGTGATCTGCCGGTCGTCCGCGGTGTTCTGAGGGATGTTGGTGTCGAGCAGAAAGAGTGGGATGCGGCCAACCTGGATTTTCCAGACGCGAATGGAGACGTCGCGTCCGGGCAGGGGCACACTGACCAGCAAGGGGGAGCCATCGGGATTCGTTTCGGAGATGAGCGGCAGGTTGAAAAAATCGTTTTCGGGGTACCGTTCCTGCTGCCAGCCGTCCACGTTGAGGTATTGGCGAAAATACCCCTCGCGATACATCAACCCCACGCCCACGAGCGGCAAGCCCAGGTCGGAGGCCGATTTCAGATGATCGCCTGCCAGCAGGCCCAGGCCGCCCGAATAGATCGGCACACTTTCGTGCAGACCAAATTCTGCGGAGAAATAGGCGACCTGGTGACGATGCATCGCTTCGGTCGGATCTTCGGCTTTCTTCACGAAGGTCTCGTTGAACCAGGTCGAGGCCGTCAGATAGCGATTTTGCGCCTCCAAAACCCGGTTCATGTGGGCCATGAAGCCTTCATCGTCTTTGAGTTGATCCAGCCGATCCTGGCCGACACTGGCCAGTAGTTTGACAGGGCTATGCTCGGCGTCCTCGAATTTCTTTTCGTCAATGCGCCGCAACAGGGCAATGGCATCATGATTCCAACACCACCACAGGTTGTAGGCGAGATGCTGCAAACCACGGAGTTCGAGCGGTAGATTGGGGAGTACTGTAAAAGTTCGTAATGATCGCGTGGCCATGCGCACCCACCTCCTGGGTTGAAAACGGACGAATCCCTTACGATCAGCATATTTTGCCCTCGTGGATCGGCAATCGCATTCGGGATCGTTACAATGTCCGGGTGATCGCGTTTAGCGCTCGCTTGCGAGAGGCATTCGTAAAACGAGGATTTGGAACGACTAATATGCGTACTCTGATTACCGGCGGCGCCGGATTTGTCGGCTCCCACCTCTGCGAGCGATTCCTCGCCGAAGGACACGAGGTTCTCTGCCTCGACAACTTCATCACCGGCAATCCGGTCAATGTCCAGCATCTGCAAGGCAATCCGCGCTTCACCGTCCTGCGCCATAACATCTCGAACCATGTCGAGATCGACGGACCGATCCATAACATCCTGCACTTCGCTTCACCCGCCAGTCCTGTCGATTATCTGCGCCATCCCATCCCAACTCTCAAGGTCGGGTCCCTGGGCACACATAACACCCTCGGCCTCGCCAAGGCGAAGAATGCTCGTTATCTCCTGGCAAGCACCAGCGAAGTCTACGGCGATCCGGAGCGCCATCCCCAGCGCGAAGATTATTGGGGCCACGTCAACCCCATCGGCATCCGTGGAGTTTACGACGAGGCGAAACGTTTTGCCGAGGCCATGACCATGGCCTATCATCGCTCGCATGGACTTGACACGCATATCGTCCGCATTTTCAACACCTACGGCCCACGCATGCGTTTGGATGACGGCCGCGTCGTGCCCAACCTCATGGGCCAGGCGCTGCGTGGCGAGTCTCTGACCGTATACGGCGACGGCTCACAAACGCGCAGCTTTTGCTTCGTCTCTGATCTGGTCGAAGGCATCTACCGTCTCCTGAACGCCGACTTTCATGAGCCGGTCAATCTGGGCAACCCCAACGAGGTGAGCATCCTCGAATTTGCCGAGGAGATTTTGAAGCTCTCGGGCGCAGGAAGCCAAATCGAATTCAAGCCGTTGCCACAGGACGACCCCAAGGTGCGTCGTCCGGACATCGGCCGTGCGAGGGAATTATTGGGCTGGGAACCCAAAGTCGATCGCAGCGAAGGCATGCGGCGGACCATGGAGTATTTCCGTGCGTCTCTGTCGTCGTAACGCCTAGAGAACGGTGCCAAAGCAGTTGGAATTCGCTTTTTTCGATGCTTGGGACGCCAGCACTCCGCCTATTCACACCTAGGAACGGCGGGTGAGTGCGAGATTCCCTACGCCTCGGAATGAGAGAGAGTATGAGAATGATCAAGAATACGATTGCAATTCGTGCCGCCCCAATGTCGGCAAAGTTGGATTTCTATCGTTGTGGAACTTGAATTCTGCGCGTATAGTTAGATTATGCCCAATCAGAATTCTACTACTGAGGAGTTAGTGGCTGCCCAACCTGAAACCACAGCGTGCATTGGCGTGCCTGAGGCCAAAGCTGGACGGCGCTGGTTCCTTTGCGCCGTAAGTGCATTGGTGATCGCGGTGGCAAGTCTGGCATTCTTCTTCCACGGCGAAGTGACAGCCCTTTTCTCGCCGCCTTTGCAAGAACCGGCTGCTGAGGGATCCGAATCGGTCACAGTAATCGGGCGAGACCTGGTGTCGATTGCCCCAGGAACCCGCTTGCATGACCGCCTGCGCGTGGAACCAGTGGAGCGGAACACCCTCGTGTATCCGCTCCTGAACGTGACAGGCTATATCATCGCACGCCTGGCTCCTGGTAAGGAGCAGCCAGAAAACCGCTGGGACTTTGCCAGTCCGGAATTAGCCACGGCATACGGTGATTGGCTCCACGGTCGCGCTGAAGCACAGTTCCTCGATAAGCAAGCAGCCAGAACCCGGGAATTGGCCGCCGTCCGCGTCAATTTCTTGAAAACGATGTTGTCTCAAAGAGAGAAGTTGTTTCCTTTGGGAAGTGTGCCGGAGCGAGATCTCGTTGCTGCCAAGGCAGATTATTTGCAAGCAGAGATCCAGGCGCAGAAGGACATTACCGAGGCCGAATCAGCTCTGAAGAAAGCCGACCGTAGTCGGGCGTTGCTCGAACGTCAACTTCTCCAATCAGGTATCGATCCGGAGGTCGTCCACAAGGCAACCGAGGGGCTCGTTTTGGTCGTAGCCGATGTTCCTGAGGCCAAGGTAGATTTCGTGTATGTGAACCAACAATGCGAGAGTCGTTTTTTCGCGAATCCCAGCCAAGGACACCCGGGCCGAGTCGGTCGGCTGGGCCCTTCCGTCAACAAAGAAAAGCGTACCTTGCGCGTCACCTTCGAATTGGCCAACCCATCGGGTCGATTATTACCGGGCATGTTTGCTGACATAGGCCTGGGTTCTGAACCGCACAGCATCCTTACCGTCCCGACCCAGGCAATCCTCCATGCTGGGAATGCCGACTATGTACTCAAAGAAGCATCCGCGGGCACTTTTCGCGTCGTGAGAGTCGTCGTCGATGAGCCTCGCCAACTGCCAGGCAACGGGAAAGTGAGCGGGGTGGACACCTCAGTAGTCCCGGTACGTGAAGGACTTGCCGAGGGGGACCGAGTCATTACCGTCGGCTCTATTCTGTTGAAACCCGTCATGGTCAAGGCACTTGGACATGGTACGATCGTACAGTGAATCCTGACCAAGACATTCGCCTAGCATTTACGCATGTTTGAAGTCTTAATCCGCTGGTCTTTTCGTTTCCGCTGGATCGTGCTGGCCAGTGCCATTCTTATTTCACTCTGCGGTGCGTGGGTTTTTCGGCGCATGAAGATTGAGGCGTATCCTGACATCTCCGGTGTCAGTGTCACCATTGTAACCCAATACACGGGGCGAGCACCGGAGGAAGTGGAACGTCAGGTTACGGTTCCCATCGAACGGGAGATGGCAAACTGTCCGCATGTCGAAGCCATCCGTTCACGCACTATTTTCGGGCTTTCCGTCACACAGCTCACCTTCGAGGACGGCACCGAAGGGTACTGGGCCCGACAACGGGTACAAGAACGACTGACCCTGGTTGATCTGCCCAAGGGCGCCTCAGCAGGCCTGGCGCCGTATATCTCGGCGGCTGGCGAGATCTGCCGCTATGAGGTTCGGACCGACGGCACCCAGGATGTCATGGCTTTGCGCGAACTGCATGACTGGGTCATCATTCCACGGCTTTTGCGGGTTGCCGGCGTCGGGGACGTCGCAAACTTTGGGGGCGACGCCAAGCAATTCGTTATCAGCGTGCAGCCTCCCAACCTGCAGCGACTCGGGCTCTCCTTCACCGACGTTGTCGATGCAGTCCGTGCCAACAACGCGACCTCGGGCGGAAGCTACATCACCCGGGGGAGCATGTCGTTCGTCGTCCGTGGCCGCGGCGTGGTACAGGACTCGCAGGAGATCGGCGAGATCTTCGTCAAGTCGATCGGCGGCACCCCCGTTTACGTTCGCGATCTGGCTGAAGTGCGCGTTGAAGCGAAGACCGCGACGGGACTCTTTGGTCGGAACGAACGTGATCACACCATCGAAGGCCTCGTGACGATGCGGAAAGGAGAAAACCCGTCCGTTGTCCTCGACAAGGTCAAGGAAACCATTGATGAACTCAATCACGGAGAATTGCCGGAAGGGGTCAGACTCGAATTGTTCTACGATCGCAGTGTCCTCATCACGAGTACCTTCGAAACGGTGACCCATAGCGTCGGTATCGGTATCGGACTGGTCGTTGTCGTGCTTTTGTTCTTCCTTGGGAGCCCTCGGCTCGCAGCCCTGGTGGCCATCACGATCCCATTCTCCTTGCTGTTCGCCCTGGTGTTGATGTTTGTCGCTAATATCCCCATTGGGCTGCTGTCGATCGGGGCGATTGATTTCGGTATCATCGTCGATGGCGCGGTGATCATGGCAGAGAATATTGCCCGCCGCCTAGGGCAGTTCCACAGCTATACGTCGGCGAAGGAAACTCGACATGTGATACTCAAGGCTGCGCTGGAAGTGCAGCGGCCCGTCTTTTTTGCCGTCTTGATGATCATTGCCGTTCATTTGCCCCTCTTGACGTTGGTTCGCATCGAAGGGCTGCTGTTTCGGCCGATGGCCATCACCATCGTTTTCGCTCTTGTTGGTTGTCTGATCTTTGCTTTGCTTGCGGTCCCTGTCCTGGCAACCTTTCTCTTTCCGCGTGGACTGGTCGAGTGGGAGAATCCTTTGCTGCGTATCGCACGGCCCATTTACGCTGCTGCGGTCGAACTATTGACGCAATACCGCTGGGTCGTGGCGCCCTCCTCTTTTTTCGTCCTTGGCGGCATCATCGTCTGGTTATCGCTGCGATTGGGAACCGAGTTCTTGCCGTACATGGATGAGGGGGTCATCTGGATCCGCGCCAACTTTCCTGAAGGCACGTCGATGCAACAAACTAGCACTTACGCCAACGAAATCCGCAAGATCCTGGGAGAATCCAAGGACATCGCCTTCGTGACCAGCCGCTCAGGCCGTGCCGATAACGGACTGGACCCATTTCCGCCAAGTCGAATCGAATTCATGGTGGGCCCAAAACCTCGCGCGGAGTGGACGCAATTCAAGAGCAAGCACGCCATGCTCGAATCGCTAGGCAAAAGTCTGCGCAGTGAATTCCCCACCACGCGATTCAATATTACGCAACCGATCATCGATAGTGTCACCGAGGAGACTAATGGCACCTCGGCCAACATGGCTGTCGAATTCAGCGGCAAGGAGGCCGAGGTTTTGCTCCGGCTCGGCCGACGCACCGTGGACCTGCTCAAATCCGTCCACGGGGCGGTCGATGTCGCCATCGAGCAAGAAGGACCACAGCCGCAGCTGGTAATCGATCCACAACGTGATTGGTGTGCACGCTACAACGTGCGGGTCGAGGACGTCAACGTGCTTGTGAACACGGCCTTGGGAGGCGACCCCGTCGGGGTACTGTTCGAAAAAGAACGCGTATTTGACATTGCCGTCAAGTATGATCGCTTGCAAGTAAACTCGAAGGAAGCGATCGAGCGCATGCCTGTCTTCACCCAAGACAAAATGCCGATTCCATTGCACCAAGTCGCCAAGGTTTACGTCCAGGACGGACAGACGATGATCGCGCGCGAGGGTTCTCGCCTGCGAATCACGGTGCGCTGCGATATTGTTGGCCGCGATCAGGGCGGGTTTGTCGCCGAGGCTCAGCGCCGCTTCAACGCGGAGATCCAGAAGGATGTGCCAGCCGGCTATCGCGTCAGCTGGATCGGGATGTTCGAAAATCTGGACCGCGCCCGCCAGCACTTTCGGGTCCTGGCGCCAATCACCATTGGGTTGATTTTTCTGATGCTCATTTTTACCCTCGGCTCGATGCGAGCAGCACTCACTGTCCTCGGCGCACTCCCATTCGCCTTTGTCGGTGGGGCAATTGCAATTTATGTTCGTGGCATGAATGTCAACGTTTCCGTGGCCGTTGGGTTCGCGGCCCTCTTCGGCGTATCGATCATGAACGGCGTTCTCCTAGTTCAACGCATTACCACTTTACGCGTCCAGGGCATGCACATTGACATGGCAATTCGCGAGGGGGCCAGCGAATTGTTGCGGCCGATCCTGATGGCATCGCTGGTCGCCATGTTAGGCTTGCTGCCGGCGTCGCTGGCCGACGGTCTGGGCGCTGATGTTCAGCGCCCGCTGGCGACCGTTATCGTATGGGGACTTTCAAGTTCGACGGCGATGACGCTATTTATGGTGCCGGTCTTGTATCGCCTTCTAGCGCCACCGTTGCCGATAGTGCGGGCGCAGGACGAAGAGTAATGGTTCAACGGGTCCTCTACGCAAGCGTCGGCTGAGGGTGCCGCCAGTTCCTGGGACTGGGGCTCGTATGCTTGGAAGTTTTTCCTACTTGCATAAGACAACCGCATGAACTCGCCTGGGCCAATGGTCTTGATTACCGGCGCTGGCAGCGGCGTAGGTCGCGCGCTGGCGCGCGTTCTCGCACAGGAGGGCTACGGCATTGCAGCCGTCGATGTGCGTGAGGATGGTTTGCGCGCTCTCGCCGCGGAAGTTCATCCCAAAATAGTCGTCTGGCGCATCGCCGACGTCACCGACCCTGTCGCTTTGCAAAACGCCGTGTGCGAGCTTGAAACAGAGGCCGGCCCCATCGATGTTCTGGTCGCCAACGCCGGCATCGGTATCGAGACAACGGCCGTCAACTACAGCGCCAGCGATATGGCCAAGGTTCTCAACGTCAATCTCGTCGGAGTCTCCAACAGCATCGCCGCAGTGTTGGCAGGGATGATTGAACGCAAGCGCGGGCACCTCGTCGCAATCTCCAGCATAGCGTCCTACCGCGGGTTACCCCGCATGATTGCCTACTCCGCGAGCAAGGCAGGGGTCAACGCCATCATGGATGGGCTGCGCGTAGAATTGATACCGCTCGGCATTCATGTGTCCACCGTCTGCCCGGGCTGGATCCGTACTCCGCTCACGCAGGATATCGGAGGGGATCTGGCCTTCATTCTCGAAGTCGAGGAGGCCGCCCGCGAGATCGCCTATGCCATTCGCAAGAAACTGGTTTTCTATACTTTTCCGCGCCCGATCCGCTGGCGCATGCGGCTGCTCACCATGCTGCCACGCTCCTGGCAGGATTGGTACATCACCCGGTTGATGAACCGCATCAGCACGAAGCGATTCGGCGACGCCAAGGAACCTACCAAGCCCGCAGGGTAACGTGGAGTAAAAGTCATGCATTTGACCCGTCGTGGACTACTCCAATCCACGTTGGCCGTCGGTTCCGCCGGCGCCCTCACCGCGTATGCGGGCGAACCACGGCGCCGGCCGCGCGTTGCCGTCGTTTACACGATGTGCAATCACCGCTCGCACGCGCACGTCATTCTCGAAAACTTCTTGACGCCGTACCTGTTCAACGGCAAGTTGACAACACCGGCAGTTGAAGTCGCTTCGCTCTACGCGGATCAGATCACACCGTCGAAGACCAACCCCGATCTGACCGAGACAATGGTTCGCCAGTTCAAGGTGCCGCGTTTCAAGACGATCGGCGACGCACTGACCCTGGGCGGTAAGGATCTCGCCGTCGATGCCGTGGTGTCGATCGGCGAACACGGCGAATATCCGAACAGCAAGCTCGGCGTGCGCGAGTATCCGCGCAAACGCTTTTTCGACGAGATCGTCGCCGTCATGCGGCGTAGCAACCGCTTCGTGCCGATCTTCAATGACAAGCACCTGTCCTATCGCTGGGACTGGGCCCGCGAGATGTACGACACCTGCGTGAAGCATCGCATTCCGTTCATGGCCGGCAGCTCAGTGCCGCTCGCGCAGCGCCGGCCGGTGCTGGAACTACCTGCGAATTGCGTGGTCGAGGAGGCGATCAGCATCCACGGCGGGCCGTTCGAGAGCTACGATTTCCACGCCATCGAGGTCCTGCAAGCCTTCATCGAAGCGCGCAAAGGAGGCGAGACCGGCATCAGCCATGTGGAGTATCTACCGCGCGAAGCGCTTTTCCGCGCTGCCGCTCAGGGCCGCTGGTCGCTCGAACTCGCGCGGGCGACGCTGCGAGTTGAATTCGGCGACAAGATTCCCGATATCACACAGCCAATCGACAAGCTCGAACCGTTCGGCATTCTGATCACCTACCGCGACGGGACGAAAGGCATGGTGCTCAAGGTCGGCTACAGCGCCACGCGCTGGCATTTCGCCTGCAAGCTGGCCGGCGAACGAAAACCGCGGGTGTCGAGCCATTACGTCGGCCCGTGGAACAATCGCTGTCTGTTCATGGCGTTGTCGCACGCCATCCAGCAGTTCTGCGTCACGCGCACGGCGCCATATCCCGTCGAGCGCACGCTGCTGGCAACCGGCGCCCTCGAAGCGGCGGTGCGATCACGTGCGGAGGGCCGGCGTCTGGAGACCCCGCACCTGGCGATCCGCTATGAGCCACGCGATTTTCGTGCGCTGCGCGAAATGGGCGAGTCGTGGAAGATACTGACGGAGGACGTGAAGCAGACGCAGGGATTTGCGGAGCGGCCGCTGCGGAGATAGGCGTTGGCACCCGCCACACAACGGGCGACAACTGACATTGCAAATTCCCGCCATGCCGATCGGCAGCGCTTGCGACACCGGTTGTCCTCCGGCGAGATTCAATCGCAAATGAAACCTGGGCAATGTTTGACAACGAACGCGCGACTTGTTAGCGTAGCTTGCCGTAGGTTGGCGACGGCTAAACCTCGCCTAGTGAAATGTGATATGCAGCGATGCGTTATCAATGGATCGGCGGTGGACCTGCGGGTCAATCGACAGCGTGCTGCCTGTCCGAAAAATGGAAGGTCGCTCATAGCCCATGGCCGAACTCTCACCACCATCAGAATCCGCGGAAACGACCGGCCACCCGAGGTGGGTCAGGATCTCTCATTGGCTCGTGGCCCTGAGTTTCCTGGCTTTGGCCTTCACCGGGTACGTGATCCTGATGTGCCACCCTCGCCTCTACTGGGGCGAAGTGGGGAATGACTTAACGCCGGCGTTTCTGGAGCTACCGATCAGCCGAAATCACCAGCACGGCGGCTGGGAAGCAAACGAACCCATCGGCCAGAAAGCGGCGAGCCCTGTCAGCGCGAGTCGGACCTATGAGATCTTCAATGAGAATAGCTGGGCGCGGAGCCTGCACTTTCTGGCAGGGTGGTTCCTCGTGGTGCCCGGTGCGGTTTACTTGCTGGCAGGGATTTCCACCGGCCACTTCCCCCGCATCCTATGGCCTCAGGCTGGCGAACTCACCGCGCGAAAGCTTTGGCAGGAAGTGATCGACCACCTGCGACTGCGGATTCGGCCGGCGACGGGCGGGCCGCAGTACGGCCTGCTACAGAAATGCGCCTACTGCGCAGTCGTCTTCATCGCACTGCCGTTGGCGGTGCTGACGGGCCTGGCGATGTCCCCCGCGATTACAGCCGGCTACCCGATCCTCGGCAGTCTCTTCGGCGGCTTTCAATCTGCTCGCACGATCCACTTCTTTGCCGCCGTCGTCCTCGTACTGTTTCTGCTCGTTCATGTGGTGATGGTCGTCAGGTCCGGCTTCCTGCGCCAGATGCGCGGGATGACCTTGGGGAGCAAACCATGAACACCAGGCGACTCCTTACCCGCCGCAACCTCCTTCTCGCCGGGCTGACCGGTGTGGGTGGCTTACTGTTGTTCGGCCGGACCAAAAAGCTGCCGCCGACGTACGGCCACATCCTGCGAATGGGTGACAACCTCACCTACGCCGCCCATCGCCTGCTGTTGCCGGGTCAGTCGCTGGCGCGGGAGTACAGTCGCAGGGACATCACGCCGTTTCCCGCCGTATTCATCAAAGACACGAGCGACCCCACGCATCCCATGAGCAGCGAATCCTACCGCCGATTGCAGGCAGGCGGATTTGCCGACTGGCGCCTGAGGGTCGAAGGTCTGGTCGATCGTCCCGGGACTTATTCGCTCGCCGACCTCAAGCGGTTCCCCGCGCGGACGCAGATCACCCGACACACCTGCGAGGAAGGCTGGTCCGCCATCGGCGAATGGACCGGTGTGCAGCTAGGTCGTGTGCTGGAGGCCGCCGAAATGCACCCGGACGCCCGTTTCGTGACGCTCCACTGTAATGATGGCTACGTCGATAGCATCGACTTGCTCGATGCCCTGCACCCCCAGACCCTGCTTGCCTACGGCATGAACGGACGCGATCTATCATTGCCGCACGGAGCGCCGGTGCGGCTGCGCTTAGAGACCCAAATGGGCTACAAGAGCATGAAGTATGTCGAGAAGATCGTTGTCACGAGCGAGTTCGGCGGCGACGAGGGGACCATTCAGGACGGCTGGTCGTGGTATGCGGGGATTTGAGGAAGAGAGTTTCCGCTGGACCAATATCTGGCCGCTGAAGGGTGAGTTAAGTTCCTTCCACGGTGACACTTCGGAATGACTTTCCGCGTCGGAATCGTTGCCATCGGTTTGGTTTCGCACGCTGCGGAGTCGTCGGTGTCTGCGCTTGGAACTGGTGAGCATGCGGGATATCGCCGAGACCAATTGAGTTGCATCGGGGGACATGATGGGGGTCGTGTCGAACTAGCCGGTCACGATGACCGGGCCAGCATCATTGGTTGCGCGTGTCATCTAGGTGTAGTGCGCCGCGCTCTCGCTCGGTTTTGCCAAGTCGCCGGATCGCGTGAGGTGTGGAAACGCGAACGGCCGCGGTAAACTTGGCTCCCCGTCCCGCGCGGCGCTTCTCATACTACTCCGCGTCTTCAATGAATTCGTATTGAGCCGCTCGTTTAAAAACGACGGGCAAACTCATTTACCGAACCTCGCCAGGGCCGCCGCTTCTATTTGCTCCCACGGGACGACATCATCAGGATGCGCGGCATGATCGGCCAAGCGCCGCTGGAGTTCGACCCGTTTCGCTTCGGACAAGGTGGATACCGGTTTCTCGGCGACGACACTATCCAGAATCTCTTGAGCCAACGCGATGCGCTGTTCGATCGACAATCTGTCAATCCCACGTTGCTCGAGGGTCGGGGACATCGTCAATCCTCCCATGAATGACAGGCACCCTCAGAGTACCAAAAAGCGGCGGCAAAGGAAACCATACCTCGAAGGCGTAAAGCAATACTCAAGGTCACGGCGCCGGCGCCGGCGTCGGGTAGCGCGCGATGACACGATCCACCAGCCCCGGTCGCTTTTGCAGCCACGCTTCCAACGTGGAATCCTGTTTGAGCAGCTGGGCGACGTCGAGGCCGTGCACCGCTTCGCGTTCGATGAATCTGCGAATTTGCTCCCGCGCCCACGTCACCGGGTTGCCACGCTGATGAAACACGCCGCGATCGCGGATGGTTTGCCAAACGGAACGCGGCAACGGGCGGTTGCCCTGGCCGACAAAGAAGAGCGGCAAGATCACGTTCTGGAGGGGACCGCCCTGGGCGAGCAAGTTCTCTTGTAAGATTTCCGCCCAGCCCAGTTCGATATTCGCCCAGCCGCGCGGCTGCGCGAGCATTCGAGAGGTGACCAGAAACACCACATGCCGGCATTCCAGCACGCCGTCCCTCAGCGCGTTGAATGAAGGTCGGCCATACGCGTAATTGTGTTGGTCGAGCCACGGCACAATACCGATTGCTTCAAGGGATTTCTTGAGTGGCAGGACGAGCGAAGTTCGGTCCTCCCGGCAATGGGAGAGAAACACGTGGTAGTTGCACTGCGGGAAAGAGGCGATTTGCCACAGCATGGCCCGGAATCCTATTTGGGAGGCGGCTTGAGCTTCGGCACCGTGAGTTCCGGAGCTTCGTTCCCTGTGATGAGCGTGATCATTTTCTCGCCGAGCGAGGTCGGGTGCACGAAGATGCGATTCTTGGTTTTGACGATGCCATTCTCCTCCAGTTCCTTGCAAGCCAGGATAATCTCCCCCACCGAGATGGGTTTCTTGGCGTTCTCAAAATTCCCAGCCAAGGTTTGAAACGCCAGCCCGTAGCCTTGTTTGCGGTGGGGTTCGATGCGCGGAAACGCCTTGAGAATCTCCGTGTAGATCGGATCGAGAGATGCCACGTATTCTTTCAGGTCCTGTTCGGATGCCATGAGTTGGATCCTCCACGCGGAACTCGCCAATATCCCTATTATATCGCGAGGCATTACCGCGCAAACTCCACCGAGCGTGTCTCGCGCACCACGGTCACCTTGATCTCGCCCGGATAATTCAGCTGCTGCTCGATCGATTTGGCGATCTCCCGGCAGGTCTTCAACGCCTCGCTATCCGAAAGCTGATGCGCGTTGGCGATGACACGCAACTCCCGGCCCGCTTGAATGGCGTAGGCGTGCTCGATACCGGGGAAACCCTGGGCCAGCGCCTCCAGCTCTTCGAGCCGTTTGACGTACTTCTCCAGCGTCTCACGCCGTGCTCCGGGGCGAGCAGCGCTGATGGCGTCGGCGGCGGCGACCAGCACGGTGTAGATGTGATCCACCGTCACGTCATCGTGATGGCCGATGATCGCGTGCAGCACTTCCTTCGAGGTTTCGCCGTAGCGTTTCGCCAGTTCGGCGCCGATCTTCGGATGTCCGCCTTCCATCTCGTGGTCCGCCGCTTTGCCGACGTCGTGCAAGAGCCCGCAACGGCGTGCCAGCTTGCCGTCCAGACCCAGCTCATCCGCCATCATGCCGCAGAGGTGGGCGACCTCGACGCTGTGATTGAGCACGTTTTGGCTATAGCTGGTACGGAAGCGCAGCCGGCCGAGCAGATGCACAAGCTTGTCATGGACGTGGCCGACATTCGCTTCCATCACAGCCGCTTTGCCGAACTCCATGATGTTACGTTCCATCTCTTCTTGCGTTTCCTTGACGACCTCTTCAATGCGCGTCGGGTGGATGCGGCCATCCTGGATGAGCTTGCCCAGGGAGAGCCTGGCGATCTCGCGGCGAATGTTGTCGAAGGCGCTGACGATGACTACGCCTGGGGTGTCATCGACGATCACGTCCACGCCGGTGGCCTTCTCGAAGGTGCGAATGTTGCGTCCCTCACGGCCAATGATGCGGCCCTTCATGTCGTCGGAGGGGATATCGACGGTACTGACGGTCGTGTCGGCGGTGTGCTCGGCGGCGTAGCGGTGGATGGCGGTCGCGAGAATGCGGCGGCCTTTTTCTTCGCTGACCGATTTGATTTGCTCCTCGTTCTTCTGAATGCGCGAGGCGATTTCGTCGGCCAACTCGTGGTCGAGCCGTTCGAGGAGGGTCTTCTCGGCCTCATCGCGGGACATGCCGGTGATTTCGTGCAGCTTCCTGGTTTCCTGCTCGACGAGGGTCTCGGCGTCCTTGATCTTTTTCTCGAGGTGGACCTTGCGCTCGTGCAGTTTCTTTTCGTCGTGCTGGATGTGTTTTTCTTTTTTGAGCAGGTTTTCGCTCTGCTGTTCGAGAAGGTCCTCCTTCTTTTCGAGGCGGCGTTCTTGGTCTTTTTGTTCATTGCGAGTCTTCTCGACCTCGCGATTGTACTCCTCCCGCCTCTTGAAGAATTCGTCTTTGGCCTTGAGTTCAGATTCCTTGAGTATGTTCTCCGCGTTTCTCTCAGCCTGGCTGATGAGCTCCTTGGCGCGCACTTCGGCGCTGTGGAGGTTTTGAGTTTCGAGACGGCGCACATAGAAATAGCAGGCCGCGGCGCCGGCGGGCAAAGCCACCAGCACGCCCAGGCCGATCCACAGAAGCTCCATGAAGGCCACTCCTTATTATCGTGGCCCGCGCGCAGCTATTGCGAAGGGAATGAAAATTGAACCAGGCCCAAGGCCAAGGCCTTGAGATCAAGTCAAACCTGCATCAAGATCGCCGAAACCGACGTGAGCGAAGATGCTGTATGGGTGGGGAAAAGCCCGGTGGCGCCATGATAGGATTAAGCCACCAGGACAATGCCGAAGAATGAAATCGTCGCACAGCCCGCTGCGCCAGGAGGGGCATCGGCCTGTGCACGAGTCGAACTACTTTCTCGCAGCAGGTCGGGTCTGACCAGAGAAAAACCCCGGCCAGAATCGCCACTGCCAACAAGACACCCAAAAGCGTCATGAACATCATTTAAGCTCGGTACAGGTTTCGGCGGTTGATGTATTCCCAAGGCAAACGACAGCGAGATTCTCGATGTACGAGAAGGCGCGGACCGTTCGATGCAATACGCCAATCACCCCCATCCGTGGAACCAATTCGGGCCGTTCCGCGAACGACCGCCGGCGCCCACCGACCGTGGAGACGCCTATCACCCATCGTATTATGAAGGAAGCGCGAATCCCACGTCAACTAAAAAGCACCGCAAAGTGTGGATTTTTACCGAACGAGCCCGGATCCCCTGCGATGTGGTCCGGTTCATTCCTTCCGCGTGCCAACCGAAGCGACGACTTCGTTGTGCAAGCGCAGCAGGTCACCGCTGATTTGCACCAGGATCTTGGCCTGGTTGCGGTTGTCCTCGCTATCGCGCCGCCGCAAGGTCTCGAGTTGTTTCTTGAGGTTGACTGTCAGGCCGGCGTTGACGCGCAGGAACTTGAGCGGCGTGAGCTTGTCGCCCGCTTCTCGGCAGACCGCGAGGTGTTCCTTCGCCTTGCCAATTTCCTTTTGCACGCCGGCGACATCCAGCGTCGGCCAGGTCTTGTAGAAGAAATCGCGCGCCAGCGTGTGTTTTTTCTGTTCGGGTGAGCCCGCGTCTCCCTTCAGCCGCCAGTTCTCCTTGAGTTTGTCGAGATGGGCCTTGATCTTGGAGGCCTGCTCCGGGCTGGCTTGCACGACTTGCTCATAGAGCCGAATGGCTTGATCGAAATCGGTCTCGACTTCGGCAAGCCGGGCCCGTTCCAGCAACTTGTGCAGACCGAGCGATTGATCGCTGCCGGGATCTTTCAAGACGGATTCGATACGCAGGATGAACGCCTGCAATCCCTTGGCGCGCTGGCGCAGCTCCTCGATCTGCAATTCTCCCTCGCGCGGGTCGAACGCCCATTTTTTTTCGCGTGCAAGTTGAATCAGATTGTCTTGTTCGCGATCGAGATAGCGAATCTCCTCCTCCAGGATCGGCAAGCGTTTGCGGCCCGCTTTCAGGGCCGACTCTAGCGATTGATTGAGGAGGGCGGACAATTCGGTCACGCGTTCCGTGGATATACGCACATTATCGTACACCCGGTTCAGCCAGGCGTCGCGGCGAACCTCCAGCGGCAACGTGTCCGAGCCGGGCTGCGTTTTCGCCCGCACGACGACGGTGCGCCCTTCGATCAATTCTACCGGGAACTGTGCCCGCACCTCGTCCCCTGCCAGCACCTGGACCCAGGCCAGATGCGCGAACGCCTCGCGCGTGATCGCCAGGCCGGCGCGATTGCGAATCGGTTCCTCGGGCTTGCTATCCAGATCGAGACGCTGGACGCGGACGCGCAATCCATCCGGAGGCTGCAGTGTCTTGTCGTCCAGCAACTGCACCTTCACCGGTCCTTGCACGGTCGACAGACGCAGGGCCCGGAAACCCTGCCCGGGTGGACGCTCACTCAGCACATCTTCGCGGTAGCGATGCCAATATCGACACCGACACACCCCACCGGCCTGCACGGCTACCACCTCAAGCACGGCCCATTCCAGGCGTGCTGCGCGCTCCCGTCCTCCTTCCGCGTTGATCTGGCTGACGGCAAAGACGTGCCCGCGCTGAACCCAGCGATCCATCGGCTCGCCGAGTTCGCCTCCCCGCAACTTGAGCGTCACCTCCTGACCGACGGCATCGCCTCCCTTCAGTTTCAGACCAATCGACTTGCCAACGCTGGTCACGGTGCCGACGGGGCTGAAGGAAGCACCGATCATTTTCGCAATAGTGGCGGCGACCGCGGTCCGATCGCTGGTCAGGGCCTTTTGCGTGAATGCTCCAGCCTGTCCGGTCATGCCGTCTTGAAAGCGCGTTCGCACCTGGTAGGTCCCGGCGACATGATCGACGAAAACGAAGTGCGTGGCGCGCTCGGAAAGCGCGTCCCAGGCTTCGATCGCAGGATCGAGCCCTTTCGCTTCGATGGCGTGAAGGAGCGGATGGTCGTGCGTCACCTCGACATGGGCCAGGCGGCCGAACGATAGACGCAGTTGGTTCTTCACGTCTCGCTGTAACTGCTCTTGAAAGAGCGGCGTGAACACACGACTCGGCGCAATGTGCAGCACAACTTGAAGCTGATAAGGCGTTTTCGTGTGCGGATCGAGCTCCGCACGAACGCAAGTCGTCGGAGCAAAAAAGGCGATACAAATAAACATCGTCGCCCGAAGCGCAAGCGAGGGATGCGCCATCGTAAGGTTCCGGAACCTTTTCAGGCAGCGGTTCATCGCAGTTCCTCCAGATCGTCGAAGAAATGCGGATACGTTTTGGCGACACATCCAGGATTGTCAATGACGATGCCGGGGATTTTCAGGCCCACCAGCGCCAGGCTCATGGCCATGCGATGATCGTTGTAGGTCTGGACCACGGCCCCGTGCATGGGCGCTGGCGTGATGGTCAGCCCATCCGCACGTTCTTCGATGCCTACGCCGATGCGGCGCAATTCCGTCGCCAGGGCAGCCAGGCGATCGGTTTCCTTGTGGCGAATGTGGGCGACGTTGCGTATGATCGTCGGCCCGTCGGCAAAACAGGCGACCGCGGCCAGCGTCATCACCGTGTCGCTGATGTCGTTCATGTCCACGTCGATGCCAACCAAATGGCCGCCGTGGACGGTGATGCCCGAGTCGGTACGGACAACCTGACATCCCATCTCTTCGAGGAGATCAACAAAGCGGAGATCGCCCTGGAGACTCTTGGACGTCAGCTTTTCGACACCCACCTCGCCGCCGGTGATGGCAGCGGCCCCCCAGAAATAGCTTGCGGCCGAGGCATCCGGTTCAATGGCGTAGCGGCGCAGCTCGTATTGCTGGCCGCCTGGAATGCGAAAGCCTGTTGGTTCCGTACTCAGCCGGGCACCGAATTCGCGCATCATGGCCACGGTCATATCCACATAGGGCCGCGAAACGAGTGGACCGTCTACATCGATTGCCACATCGACGTTGGCGAGCGGACTGGCCATCAGGAGTCCGCTGAGAAACTGACTGCTAACGTCCCCCTTGATGGAGACGCTTCCGCCGTGGAGCCCGTCCGCTTCGACAATGACAGGTGGGTAGCCCGTTCCGTCCTGGGTAAGTGCCCATCCGTCCAATTGGTTCAACGCCGCCAGCAGGTCGCCGATGGGGCGCTCGCGCATGCGGGGAACGCCATCCAGGCGATATTTGCCCTGGCCGAGGCTAACGAGGGCTGTCAGGAAGCGCATGCTGGTCCCCGAATTGCCAACGAACAAGTCGGCGTTGCGGGCGGGGATGATGCGATCTGGGTTTGGATTGCGAACCGTCAATGACGTGGTCGGCCAGTCTTCCGACGACGATTCGACGTGAAAGCCCAAGGCCTGCAAAGCGGCGACCATGATCTCCGTGTCTTCACTGCGCAATGCTCCCCAGAGTTCGCAGGGATGCTTCCTTCCCGCCAGCGCAGCGAGGACGAGCGCACGATTGGTGATGCTCTTTGACCCCGGCACGTGCACGCGTTTGCACGGGACGTTCGCCAGCGGCTGGATTTCGAGTTGACCTGGGTATTGCATCGGAAACGTCTTCGTTTAGCCCCGCCTCGTAGGGGCGGGGCTAAACAATTAATAGGTCACGCGCATCAGGAACAACCCCTGCGCCGGCGCCGTCGGACCGGCCTCAACGCGGTTCTCGGCCTGGAGGATTTCAGCGACCTTTCCTTCCGGCCAAAAGCCACGGCCGACGTTGATCAAGGTGCCGGCGATGGCGCGTACCATATTGTACAGGAATCCGTCGGCCTCCACATCGATCCAGATGTACGCTCCAGCGCGATTCACGCTCAGGTGCGTGATGGTGCGGATGCTCGACGTGCGGTTGGGCCATTCGGTTTCGAAACTGTGAAAATCGTGCTGTCCCTTCAGCACTTCGGCGGCACGCGCCATCGCGGCGGCATCCAATGCTAGCTTGGAATGGCAACAGTATTTGCGCAAGAACGGGCTCGGCGTCGGGCCGTCGTGGATCACATAGCGATAGAGCTTTCGCAACGCATCACGATTCGCGTCGAAAGCGTACGGTGCTTCTTCGAAAACGTGAACAACGATATCGTCAGGCAAATGGGCATTGATGGCCCGGAGCCATTTCGCCTGCGGGATCTGCATCGCACTGAAAAAATGTGCGACCTGGCCGACAGCATGGACTCCCGCATCGGTCCGCCCGCTGGGATAGACGCGTAGGGAGTTTTCGCAGGTCAAACGCATGAGCGCGGTTTCAAGCGTTTCCTGAACCGTGCGACACCCCGGCTGGGTCTGCCAGCCCTTGAAATCGGTACCGTCGTAGCTCAGGAGCAGTTTGAAGTTTCGCATGAGATTGTGCCGAGCGGGGCACGCAAAATACGTCGTCAACGAACCGCCTACCACTACAGCGCTGGATTGCCCGAGAGCAGTGCCCGCCGCCGTTTGGAGTTTTCTCCCGTTCCAAGGATTTCATGCAGATGGGAGTTTCGTTTTACATTGTTATACGATCGGTGCCCCTACCCCCCCAATCTGTTGAGAAATCACCAAAATCCGTGTCATAACTGCTTGATTTCAAATCAGTTGGGTTGAGGCAGTGATTTCCACCTGGGAGACCTCATAGGCCAGAACCGACGCTGTAGTTTTACGGCTGGTTTTCACGGCTGCTTCGGTACGGGTCGATTGGGGCACGGATGGGCGTACGGCCGTTTGCCCCAGGCTCCGCGCGCGGCGTGATCGGATTCCACGTACTTCTTGTGCAGTTCAATAACGGCGTCGTCGCTTTTGTCGACGTGCAAATCGAGCCAGTAGCCGTCGCCGTCTTTCTTGCAGACACGGATACCCGCGCCGAGTCGGCCGCGATGGTCGCCGCCGGCGCAGTCGCCGGCCACCAGCGCCGCCATCAGGCGATCGGCGAGACTTCCCTTGGTTTCCTCGTAGGCCTTGCCCATCGCAACGATGACCTCGCGGCCATTGAGGGTGTTTCCCTGACAGACATAGAAGCGCCCGCTCATGCCGCCCCAGTAGTTGGAGGAAGCGGGTGCATTGACGGGGTGATGCTGGGCGCTCTGCCCTTTCATGTCGATGATCGCAAGCTGGCGCAGGCCTTGCGCCTTGTCGGTGCGCAAGATTTCCGCGAGAGTTTCCTCGGGTGTCTTCTTCTCGGCCAGGAGATCGAGGGCGCGGGGGGCGGACTCCTGGATTTCGTAGTGTTGGGTGCAATACGCGCCGACACCGGAGCGGGCATGAGCGACCACCTTGCCGACCGCGGGATACTTGCTGGCGACCGCAGCGCCGCATTGCCCGGTATCGGGATCGACCGCGGCAATCGAAAAGGTGGCAATGATGCGCTGCTTCGGCGGATCCGCTTCGCTCGAAGTGATCATCGAAACACAAAGAACAAGGCCACAACCCATCGTCATCCGATGCTTCATGCCGTTTACCCCCACCAAAATTCTCGCCCGCCGCGGAACGCGACGAACAACACAGCAATCACCACCACGCCGAGAATCAGAATCGTCAGCCCCCAGGTATCCCACCACGACCGCCGGACCGTTGTTTCGCCACATTCGGGGCAAACAGGATCCGTCAGCATTCCCTGCCAGCCACAAAGGGGGCACTCGCAAGGCTTGGCATGCCACCAGCGCATCGTTGCTCCTTCCGTGTAGGTGCTCACGCTCGGCGCGAGGACATTGATAGGCTGGGCATACCGACCGTACTCATACTCGCATCGACCGCAACCGCTGGCGATAGTACTTCAACCCTGGCACAAAGAAGCCGATCGCCGACAGCAGGCCGAACAGCAGCGGGCTCCATGTCGGGCCGACGTAAACCATCGGAGCAGCGCCGAGGAAGCAGAGTGCCGCGGCAATGTAAAACCAACCGGCGAGGGTGCCTGCCTTCACGAGAAACACCATGCCTGCGGCGATCGACAGGATCGGCGTCAGGGTCAAGACAGGCAGATTGAGGAGGATCTCCACGACGAAGATGCCGATTGACGCCGCGACGCCGGCCCCCCAGGCGTGGGCGATTTGCCTTTCGACGAAGGTCACCGGCCCGCCGCGCCGGCGCAGATTCATGAAGATGATGCCCCAGGCGACCAGGCCGATGCTCCAGAGTGCCATATAAGGCCAATGTTCGCGCATGAGGGGCCAATAGCCCTCGCGGCCGGTATAGTGCAGGCCGCTGGTGACAGCGCAGAGCGAGAAGATTTTCAGGCTGTGCCACATCCACAGCAGGCCCCAGTTCTCCAGCACGGGCGCGTGATGCGTTTCGCGCAAGAGGCGGGTGAAGAAGTACACCAGGCTGCTGGACCGAGCCGACACCGGCTCGCCGTTGACGAATGCCGTCAAATCGTCCGCCAGATTCGCGGCAGTACGATACCGGTGCTCGGGGCTTTTCTCCAGGCACTTACGGCAGATGAATTCGAGATCGACATCGATTTGCGGATTGAGCGCTCGGGGCCGCACCGGCTCCTCCGACCGCACCAGAAGCAGCGTTTCGACCGCAGAGGCGGCGAGGAACGGCGGCCGGCCTGTCAGCAGCTCATACAGGATCGCGCCCAGCGAGTAGACATCGCACGCCGCCGTGGGATGCTTGGCTCCTTCGGCCTGTTCGGGGGCCATGTAGCTCGGCGTGCCGACGATGGCGCCGGTACGCGTCATCGTGTCGCCCCCCTCGACTCGCTTGGCCAGGCCGAAATCGGTAACAAGCGGCTGATCGTGCTCGTCAATCAGGATATTGGACGGCTTCAGATCACGATGCAAGATCCCGTTCTCATGTGCGTGCTGAACCGCCCGTGCGATCGCAATCATGTAGCGTGCCGCATCGCGAGGGTGCAACGGCTTGTCCGCCATCAGGGCGGCCAGCGTCCGGCCGGCGACATACTTCATGCTGAAGTACGCCTGCCCGTCATGCTCGCCGACCTGGTAGATCGGCACGATGTTCGGATGCGCCAAGCCGCCCGCCGACTGCGCTTCGCTGCGAAACCGCCCTTGGTCCGCCGCCGTTGCATGAATGCCACGCAGGATCATCTTCAGAGCGACGTGCCTTTGCAGTGCCTCGTCCCAGGCCTTGTAGACGACCCCCATGCCGCCGCGGCCGATTTCCTCAAGCAGATCGTAGCCCCCGAAAGCCGAGGGGAGCTGCTGCACGCTCGTGGGAACCGTGGCTGCGGATTGGGCGAGCGTCACGGTAGGAGTGGATTTGACAAAATCGATCATCTGCCCAACGGCCAGCAGTTGTTTGATTTCATCGAGGAGATCGGGATACTCGCGCGCGACGGCGCCCCAATCGACGGCTTTTTGTTTCGAAAGAGCGTCGAGGACGATCGCCAGGCGTTCGTCGCGAGCTTGGTCAGCGGGGGTAGCGGCGAGAGTCATGAATCGCACATCGATCGGAGGTTGTTCAATCGGTGCTGGTTGCTTGATCCAGTAACATATGCACCTGTTCGACAAGCACCAGGCAATGCTCGACCGCCGGCTGCCCGTGTTTCGCCGCCAGGGCGCGAATTGCCTCGGCAAGATGCAGGCTGCTCTCGGCGGCGCCGGTGTTCTCGGTCGATTGCTGCAGGCCGGCACGCAGTTGCTCAATCACTTGCGGCGACGTCCCCTCGATCGACGCGGTCATCTGCTCGCTCACCTTGAGTGCCGCGGCGACGGCGTCAAACAACAATTGATGCGTTTGCCGTTGGCCCAGGGCTTGCCGCATCAATTCCGTGCCCAGCGCTCCCGCAAAGCGAGCAATGTGCTGATCGTCGGCATCAAACCCGGCGGCCTTATCAAAGAGTTCGATGACCACGTGGGTCCCCGAGGCGACGGCCAAGGGCACCGCCAGCAGATTGTGGTGCCCGCGTTCAAACGTCTGAAGCTCGACGGACCCGCCGACATTTTGCAGATCGTTCATCAGGCTCGGTTGCCCAAGGCTGGCGGCGCCGCCGGCTACCGAACGGGCAAACGGAACCGTCGGCGCCGGCAAGGGGTTACCATCCGCGTCATACGCCCGGCAGATCTCCGGCTGTTGACGTTCGCCATCATAACGGCGCACCAGCAACAGCCCGGCGCCGGCATGGGTAATCTGCATCAGAAAACGCACAAGACTGCGAATCGCGTCCGGCAGCGGCACCGGATCGTTCAACGCGGCTGCCGACTGCACCAGCGGCACCACCTGCTCCACCGCACCGCGAAATGCCGTCAAGGTCTGGTGCAGCCGGCGCATCTGTTTCGCCGGCCGAATCAGGTCCAGCTGCTTCTGCACCGATCTCGTCAAAGATTCGCGGCTAAAATCGTGGTTCTTGTCAAGATAATCCCGCACTCCCATGCGCATGGCGTCGAGCGGCGTCGCCATGTTCGCAAAACCGGTGATCATGATGGCCACCACTGCGGGATGGAATGCGGCCAGGTCTTGAAGTAGCTGCAAGCCGTCATCGCCGGTGCCGAGGTTCCAGTCGAGAATGGCCAGATCAATCGGATGTTGATTGGCAAGTTTGAGCGCCGACTCGGCATCCGACGCGGCAAGGATCTCACAGCCGAGGTTAGCCTGGGTGAGCCATTCGCGCACCGTCTGCCGGACGGAACTTTCGTCGTCGACGATGAGAATGGTGTCTTGCATGGGTTACGTTTTATGAACCGTCGGGTCGCGCCATCCCAGGGACTCGCTGCGCTCCTTGCTGGGCTCCCGTCTCAATTATATGTTTCAAAGATCGTTGCGATGCCCTGCCCCGCGCCGATGCACATGCTGGCAAGGCCCAGGCGGGCCTTGCGATCGATCATCGTCTGGATCAATGTGGCGGCAATGCGAGCGCCGGAGGCGCCAAGCGGATGGCCGATCGCGATGGC